>ENA-UERK01001795-UERK01001795.1-human-gut-metagenome-genome-assembly--contig:-NODE-1795-length-15002-cov-7.361407_pt1 | contig 15002 bp, 10 predicted proteins | sample MGYA00242957_ERZ507957 | MGnify/ENA primary metagenome ERZ507957 (study PRJEB26167, sample SAMN06115538) | human gut metagenome | host: Homo sapiens | place: China:Heilongjiang | collected 2015-11-06... | reverse complement strand
AAATTCAAAGAGTGCTTTCATAGATACAGATTCGTGTGTGTTTCCACATGCTAAGATACTAGACTTCTTTGAATTACGCAAAACCCTATCCATTTTTTAACAGTATTTTTATTAACAATACCGCAAAAAAAGGAGAAAGCAAGTTTCTCCTCGCTCCCTCCCGATAATTTACAGGGACAACATGTATATCATTGCCTATGTTTTACATCAACTGATGAGGCCCCAGTTCACCTTGTGGCTGAACAGGAGTTGCATGTGGGTGTTGAGCATTTTGCCTTCGGGCGAAGCGAGGTTGGGGTCGGCGGCGAGCACGGCGATGGCATCTTCGCGTGCTTGCTCGATGATAGGGCCGTCGGTCACAAGGTTTGCCACCTTCAGATTAAAGGCGATGCCGCTCTGCTGCGTGCCCTCCATGTCGCCAGGACCACGGAGCTTCATATCCTCTTCCGCCACCACAAAACCGTCGTTGGTGTTGGTCATCACCTCAAGTCGGTGGCGTGTTTCTTTTGTGAGTTTGTGCTTCGACATCAGAATGCAGTAACTTTGGTCGGCTCCACGCCCCACGCGCCCACGGAGTTGGTGGAGTTGCGAAAGTCCGAATCGCTCGGCATTCTCAATAATCATCACGCTGGCGTTAGGCACATTCACGCCCACCTCAATCACGGTGGTGGCAACCAGAATTTGCGCCTGATTGGTGGCGAAAAGTTGCATCTGATAGTCTTTCTCGGCAGGGCGCATCTTGCCGTGCACCATGCTCACGGTGTAACTGGGAAATTTCTCCTTCACAATCTCAAAACCCTCCTCAAGGGCTTTAAGGTCGAGTTTTTCGTTTTCCTCAATGAGCGGATACACGATGTAGGCCTGTCGGCCCTTCGCCAGTTCCTGCCCGATGAAGCGGTAGGTGGCTTCGTGCTGGTCCTCGAATCGGAGGTAAGTGCCCACTGGTTTACGGCCAGGAGGCAGTTCGTCGATAATCGACACATCGAGGTCGCCATACACCGTCATCGACAGCGTGCGTGGAATAGGCGTGGCGGTCATCACCAGCACATGGGGTGGGGTGGTGTTTTTGCGCCACAGGCGTGCGCGCTGCGCCACACCGAAGCGGTGTTGCTCGTCGATGATAGCCAGACCGAGTTGCTTGTATTGTACCGTGTCTTCAAGCAGGGCATGGGTGCCGATGAGCAACTGGAGCGAACCGTCGAGCAGACCGGCGTGAATTTCCTCGCGTTGGCGTTTGCGAGTGCTGCCTGTGAGCAATCCCACCTTCACGCCAATTTTCTGCGCCATTTCGCTGATAGCCTCGAAGTGCTGGGTGGCAAGGATTTCGGTGGGTGCCATGATGCACGCCTGATAGCCATTGTCGAGGGCAATGAGGGCGGTGAAAAATGCCACGATAGTCTTGCCGCTGCCCACGTCGCCTTGAAGCAGACGGTTCATTTGCCGTCCGCTGCCCATGTCGGCACGGATTTCCCGAATCACACGCTTTTGCGCGCCAGTGAGCGGAAATTGCAGGTGGTGGCTGTAGAAAGTGTTGAAATATTCGCCCACACGCGAGAAAACGTGTCCGGGCAACTTCTTCGTCAGTCCCTTGATATTCTTTAATATGTGGAGTTCGAGGAAAAAGAGTTCCTCGTATTTCATTCTGTACTGTGCCTTTTGCAGCATATCGATGCTCGACGGTAAATGCAGGTTATGCACCGCCTCGTAGATGGGGAGTAGCCTCCTTTGGCGCAAAATGCCTTGAGGCAGAGGGTCGTGAATATTTTTCACGGCATCGCTCTCAAGCAGGTTTTTCTCCAACTTCTGAAATAGGCGCGACGAGAAACCGTGGTTGCGGAGTTTTTCCGTGAGGTTGTAAACGCCCACCATGCCCTTTGGCGCTTGGCTTTGCTGGTAAGCATCCACTTCGGGGTGAACGATGCTGTAGGTGCGATTAAACAGCGTGGGTTTTCCAAACACGATATACTCCACGCCGGTTTGATAGGTTTGCTGAATGGATTTCACCCTGTTGAACCACACACATTCCATCGTGCCGGTGCCGTCGCTAAACAAGCCGATAAGCCTGCGGCGCGCGCCCTCGCCCTGCGTGTTGAAAGTGACGAATCGCCCTTTCAGTTGCACGCTGGGAATGTCGGCACCCCTCAGGTCGCAGATGTGGTGAATGGTGCTGCGGTCGATATATCGGAACGGAAAATTGTAGAGCATGTCGTGGAAACTCTTGATGTCGAGTTCCTTCGCAAGAATTTCGGCTCTTTTTGGCCCAACTCCCGTAAGGTATTTAATATCGTAGTGGGTGAGATTATTCATGACTATTGATGATGTGCTCCGCTATGGTGATGTCGATAGGGTGGGTGATTTTGATGTTGGTGTTTTCGCCCTCCACCAGCCTCACACTGCCGCCAGCGTGCTCATACACCGAGGCATCGTCGGTGAAAAATGGCTCGAATGGCACATCGTAGGCTTTGAGCAATTCCAGCGCCTTGAAGGTTTGGGGCGTTTGCACCGTGCGGAGCGACGCTCTTTCAAGAGCCACCGAAGTGCCGTCGGGCTCGATTCTGCGCACCGAGTCGGTCACGGGAGTGGCAGGGATTGCCGCCCCGAATTTCTCTGCTGTCTCGTAGGTGTTCTGAATCAGTGCCGTAGATACCAGCGGGCGCACACCGTCGTGCACCGCCACAATGTCGGCATCGGTGAGTTGGAGCGAAAGCAGGGCGTTCTTCACCGACTGGAATCGGCTGTCGCCACCTGCCACCACGCTGTGTGGAGCCGTGAAACCGTGTTGTTCGCAAAGTTCGTGCCAGTAGGCGCGCTGCTGTGCAGGCAATACCACCACCACCTCGGTGTCGGCGCATTTGAGGAACTGCTCAATGGTGTGCATCAGCACAGGCCGTCCGCAAAGTGGTAAAAACTGCTTTGGAATGCTGCTGCCGAATCTGGTGCCGCTGCCTCCTGCCACAATTATAGCGTAGTGTTTCATATTCGTTGTCAAAAAATATGGTGAAAATGTGTTATCACAAAGTTAGGAAAAATCGGTGGTATTAAAAAATTAAATAGCAACCCTCTCGTCAAGAATTGCTATTTAAAGTCTTTATTAAGGTATTCATAAAATTAAGGTGAAAAAATTGTTTTAGGCTTTCGGCTACAAAGATAATTTCCTCATTTTTAATTTGCAAATTTTAATAATCAGAATTTACTATGCTTTGCGATAAATATTGATTTTAAATTATTGAAAGTTAGTGAAATAGTATGGTTGTAGTTGTGTTGTGTTAAAAAGTGTGAAATTCTAAAATGCTACTCAAAGGTTGTGGTGGAATGTGGATTTTGTTTAATTTTGTGGTATGAATGAAAAAATGAAAGGAATAGTCACCGTGTTTGTTGATATCGACGACACGCTTTGGTGGTTTACCGAAAACTCGAAACTGGCATTGCGCCACACATTCGATGCGTTTGATATTTCCAGCGTATGCACCTACGAGCGATTCAAGGAAGTGTATTTGAAAAAGAACCTTGAATTGTGGAACCTGTATCACCACGGACTTATCGACAAGGATTTTCTGGTCAACGAGCGCTTCAGATTCACGCTGAAGGAGTGTGGCCACAAGGGCGATGTGGAGAAAATGTGCCACTTGCTCGACGAGGAATATTTGAGATTCCTGGCTTTGCAGTCCACCACCATTCCCGGCGCGCGCCAGTTGCTTGAATACCTTGTGGCGAAGGGTTATGATGTGAACACCCTCAGCAATGGTTTTCAGGGCACGCAGCAGCAAAAACTCATTTCGGGCGGGCTATCCGACCTGATTCACCGTAATGTGCTGAGCGACGACTGCGGAATCACCAAGCCCCAGCGTGGCATTTTCGACTATGCTCTTGAGCAGTGCGGTGCCGAAGCCGCCACCTCGGTGATGATTGGCGACAACCCCGATGCCGACATTAAAGGCGCACACGATGCAGGGTGGCGCACCATCTACTTTAATATACGCGGCTTGGACCCAATTGAGGGCACTGCCGATGCCGTAGTCACCTCGCTCGACGAGATTCTGCAAATCTTATAGCGCAGAGAAATTCGTGTAATTCCCGAAAATATCGTAATTTTGCACCCGTTATGACAGAAGAACAACGATTACATTTAGAAGAGGAAACAGTAAAGATGCTCAAAACTGTATTCGACCCTGAAATTCCGGTTGATGTGTATAGTTTGGGTTTGATTTATAAGATAGATATCGACGACGACGCAAATGTGTCAATCGATATGACGCTCACCGCCCCCAACTGCCCAATGGCCGACTTCCTGTTTGAGGACATTCGCCAAAAGGTGGAAAGCATTGAGGGCGTGAAGAGCGTGAACGTGCAACTGGTTTACGAACCCGAATGGGACCAGAGCATGATGACCGAAGAAGCAAAGCTCGAATTAGGAATGTTATAATCCCCACCTCGCCTCACACAGATCTCGCTCACGGATTTTTTGGGGGGGGCTGGTGGATTGTGGGGGGGGTGGAGCACTCGGAGCACTCGGAGCACTCGGATTTTCTAACTTCTAATTTCTAATCTCTAATTTCTAATCTCTAATTTCTAACATCTAATAAATGATTTATTTCCTCAGCGATTTGCACTTGGGTGCCAAGTATTTTGACAATCCACGCGAGAAAGAACTTGCGGTGGTCAGTTTCCTCGACAGCATCGCTGCCGACGCAGAGGAAGTGTATCTGTTGGGTGACATTCTGGATTATTGGTTCGAGTATAAAAATGTGGTGCCACGCGGCTATGTGCGCTTCTTCGCCGCCATTGCTCGACTCACCGATGCCGGCATACCTGTGTATTGGATGACCGGCAACCACGATGTGTGGCTGTTCGACTATCTGACCACCGAGATAGGCATCACCGTATATAAAGGTGCGCTGCAAAAAGAAATTAAAGGCGTGCAATTCCTGCTCAGCCATGGCGATGATGTGGGGTATCAGCCACCCATGTATCGCTTTATGCGTTGGTGCTTCCACAATCGCGTGTGCCAATGGCTGTATGCCAACCTTCACCCACGCATCACCTACGGGGTGGCGCACGGCTGGTCGTCGAGCAATCGCACCCACCGCAAGCCCACCGCCGTGAAAAAAGAGATAGAAGTGTGCTACGCCAATCTGCTCCGCTTCACCGAGGCATATTCGCAGCAGCACCCCGAAGTGCGGCACTATGTGATGGGGCACCTTCACCTTGCCAAGCACGCCACACTCGACGAGCAGGGCCGCACCATCACCATACTTGGCGACTGGATTACGCAAAACACCTACGCCACATTCGACGGCAAGGAAATGCGCCTCCACACCTACGCGCCCAAAAACTGAGCAAGCGCGATTGATGATTTGAGAAGTTGGGCAGCTTTTAAAATCGGGAGCGGTGAAAAGGGTGAAAAGGTGCTAAAAAATTCATAAACAAATAGAAAAATCATATTTTCTTGATAAAAATTGCCCAATATTAGTGCCTAATTCAAAAAAAAGTGCGATATTTGCACTTGCAAAATCGGAGACCACCCCAAAGTGGTTGATATTCGTATGTAAATATTTGAAAATCAGCCATAATGAAAAAGTCTTCGTTTTTGAGCGTTAGATAACATTAATTAATCACTATAAATATACAATACTACAATGACAAAAGCAGACATCGTTAGCGAAATCTCAAAAGCAACAGGTATTGATAAGGCTTCTGTTCTTGAAACAGTTGAAAAGTTTATGGAAACAGTTAAGGACAGCTTGTCAAACGGCGAAAATGTATATCTCCGTGGTTTCGGTAGCTTTATCGTAAAGACCCGTTCGCAAAAGACTGCACGCAACATCTCTCAAAACACCACAATGATTATTCCAGAGCACAACATTCCTGCCTTCAAGCCAGCTAAGGTGTTCATGGAACAGGTGAAGAAGTAATTGCCCATCGCATTTGCGAATAGGTGAAAATCATTATCCTCGACAGAGAAAAGACAAAATATTTTTTTTAATCATTTAAAACTAAGTAACAATGCCAAGCGGAAAAAAGAGAAAAGGCCACAAGATGGCTACGCACAAGCGCAAGAAAAGACTTAGAAAGAACAGACATAAAAATAAGAAATAATCTTTCTGTTTAAGTCACACATACTGAGAACAAACTCCCTTTGGCAAAGGTCTCGGTAACGAGCTCCAGCAATAGGTAAGGAGAGTTTGTTCTTTGTCGTATTATTAGATGGCTAAAATTCCCTTTCAAACCAATGAGAAGTGAATTAATAGTTGACGTACAGCCGACCGACATATCCACGGCGCTCCTCGAAGACGGGCGCTTGATGTCGCTGCAAAAGGAGTCGAGAGACGTATCCTATGCCGTCGGTAACCTCTACTTTGCCAAGGTAAAGAAATTGATGCCAGGCCTTAATGCCGCATTCGTGAATGTGGGGCACAAAAAGGACGCATTCCTTCATTACCTTGATTTAGGTTCGCAGTTTGGATCGTATTCAGTGTTCATCAAATCGGTTCTCGAAAATCCGGAAAAGCGTCCTTCGTTATCAAAATTCAAATTGAAGCCCGACATCGACAAGCATGGCTCCGTGTCCGACGTGCTTCAGCAGGGGCAACAGTTGCTCGTGCAGATTGTGAAGGAACCCATTTCCACCAAAGGACCACGACTTACCACCGAAATCACTTTCACAGGGCGCTTTATGGTGCTCATCCCTTTCAACAACAAGATTTCGGTGTCGCAAAAAATCAAGAACTCCGCCGAAAAAATGCGTCTGCGCAAGCTCGTGGAGAGCATCAAGCCCCACAATTTCGGGGTAATCATTCGCACCTCGGCAGAAAACAAGCGAGCAGCCGAACTCAACGCTGAAATGAAAGTGCTGGTCAAGTGCTGGGAAGACAGTGTCGCAAAACTGCAATACACCACCCCGCCAGCTCTCGTGTATGAAGAAGAGAGCAGGGCTGTGAGTGTGATTCGCGACATCTTCAGCCCCGAATTCGAAAGCATATATGTGAATAATGCGGAAATCTACGACCAGCTCCACAACTATGTGAGCCTAATAGCCCCCGACCGTGCCGACATCGTGAAAATCTATTCCGACGATGTGCCTATCTTCGATAAGTTCAATATCACAAGGCAAATCAAGTCGTCGTTCGGAAAAACGGTATCGTTCAAGTCGGGAGCATACATAATAATTGAAAGCACCGAAGCACTGCATGTGATAGATGTGAACTCCGGTAACCGCTCAAAGGCCTCCAGCGACCAGGAAAGCAACGCACTCGACGTGAACCTGCTCGCAGCCGACGAGATAGCGCGACAACTGCGTCTGCGCGACATGGGCGGCATCGTGGTGGTCGATTTCATCGACATGGCTAAGAGCGAACACCGCCAAGCCCTCTACGACCACATGCGTGAAGTGATGCAAAAAGACCGCGCACGGCACAACATATTGCCGCTGAGTAAATTCGGACTGATGCAAATCACCCGTCAGCGCGTGCGCCCGGCTCTCGACATCGTAACCGCCGAAACCTGCCCTTCATGTGGAGGTAAGGGTGAGGTTCTGCCTTCGCTGCTTTTTACCGATATGCTGAAAGACAAGATTGATTACCTTGTCAACTCGCTCGGAGTGAAAAACTTTATTATGTATGTCCACCCATTTGTTGAAGCCTATTTGAAGAAAGGCGTTATCAGCGAATACTTTAAATGGCGTCGTGAATTTGGACGCAAGTTTAAGTTAATGGCCGACCAGAGTCTTGCTTACCTGCAATATAAGGTAATCGACAAAGACCACAACGAAATCGACCTGAAAGAAGAAAAAGACACGAGCAGCTCACACAGCAAAAAAGAGCAACGCTCGCGCAACACTAAAAACGAAGACTGACGCCCCGTAGAAAGCGGTGACCAAGGAGGCATTACCTCCATCACCCTCCACGGCGATAGTAGCTTCAATGAATGAAAACGAACAAAGTCCGCATCTCCGGAGGCACTCCCAAGCCTCCCCAAAGATGCGGACTTTTTATTTATCCAATGTAAAATTAATTTTAGAAGTTAAGAAGATTATTATTTTAGAAGTTTAGAAGTTAAGGAGTTAAGAAGTTAAAGAAGTTAAAGAAGTTAAGACGATACCTTCGCCTCTGCTGACTCCTTTCTGGTGTTAAGACGATACCTTCGCCTCTGCTGATATGCAGGAGTCGAAACACCGATTTCATCCATATAAAATCCATTTATACCGATTTTTTCAGAAAGAAAATCCCCATATTACAGGCATCGGAGATGCCTGATAATGCGAAACACCATGCAAGCGAAAAGAGCCCCAAAGGGGCGATTGAGCGTGGCTTGGTGATAGAAGGAGGTAAAGATGATGAGCCTCGGAGAGGGTCTGTTATGGTTACTTCAATAGTCTTGACCACGACCGACCGTCTCCGACGCTCATGTATGAGAGGTGTGGACTGCTATCACCAAGCTGCGCGGCCTTGCGACTGCGTCGGCAAGACCGCTTGCATGGTGTTTCGCATCATTCGGCATCTCCGATGCCTATTCCCTCATAAAATTCCTATAAATGTAAGAACAAAATTCCCATAAATGTAAATGAAAAATTCCTATAAATGTGATTTTTGGTGATGGGGGTGAGTGGCAAACGCATTACTATCAAAAACACCATCAAAGGGACGGTTTTGATGGTGTTTGTTGTAATGTGTTGAGTGTGCGAATGTTGGAACTGATTTTTGTTACTTATTTTTGAAGTTTTTTTTTCTTGATTATGTTTTTTTGAGGGGGATGAGGGAAAGTTATTCCTTTAGGTAGGGTGGTGGGGGGATTATTTGGGGAGGAGGGCGGCGAAGGGGGCGTTGCTCCACACGATGAAGTTGCCTTCGGTGTCGGTGCTGATGGTCATCACGCCCAGGTCGGTGCGCTTCTCGAAAAGGGTTTGGGTGCGCTCTGTGCCCATTGCCATACAGGCAGTTGCCCATGCATCGGCAGTCATGCAGTCGGGGGCTACAACGGTGGCGCTAAGCAGGGTGGATTCCTCGCTCTTGCCGGTCAGAGGGTTCACGATGTGCGACACCTTTTTGCCGTTCACCTCCTTGAATTTGCGATAGTTGCCGCTTGTTGCCACCGCCTTGCCGTTGAGGGCAATCACAAGAGCCGATTCGTGAACGGTGGCTTGGTTGTTCTCCACTGGCATGTCAATCGAGATGTGCCATGGCGTGCCTTTCTCGTTCACGCCTTTCGCCACCACTTCGCCTCCAATTTCCACCATACAGTTCGTCACGCCGTTGCGTGCCAACATTCGTGCCACCTCGTCGCATGCAAGTCCCTTGGCAATGCTGCTGAAGTCGAACTGGATGCGCTGGTCGCTCTTCACCACACGTTCATCTTCGAGGTGCACTTTTGCGATGCCCACAAACGTGAGCAGGCTGTCGATTTCGGTTTGCGTGGGCAGTTTGCCATTTTTATAGCCGAATCCCCATGCGTTCACCAGCGGCATCACGGTAGGGTCGTAAGCGCCAACCGATTGCTTGTTGATGTCCACCGCGCAGCGGAACATACGAATGAAAATGCTGTCGGCACGGTTGGTGGAGTTGGCGTTGAGGCGCGACACCAGCGACTGCTTGTTAAACACGTTCGCGCTGCGGTCGATTGCATCGAGCACTGCGCCAATAGAGTCCGACAAGTCGGCGGTAGCCTCGTAGGTGATGTGGTATTCCGTGGTCCACACATCGCCTTGCGCCTTGAAAAATGCTTTTTTCTCAGGCTTCATCACAAAAAATGCCACCACAGCGCCAATGGTGAAAATTAAAACGGCGATATATTGCTTTGTGAAAATTCGTTTATTCTCCATATTCATATTCGTTCAGTGTTGTGTTCGCAAAGTTAGTGTTTTTGTTGGTGAATAGTTGCGAAATGTGGATAAATGTGGTGAGTTTCGGAAAAAATATTTATTTTTGCAGAAAGTAGACTGCATTTCAGCATAGCAATCAAGTAAACTTGTTGTTCTGCATTTGGTTTGCACTATCTTTGCAGAAAGAATAGAAATTAATTAGAAATTTTACAATGATGAAAAAGATTATTTTGATTTTTGCGATTGCCATGATGGCAATTGGTGCAAGTGCACAAGTTCGTTTTGGTGTGAAGGCTGGTGTGGGTGTCAACACCCTCCACATCGATGCTCCTGAGGCTAATTTTGATACCGACAATCGCACCGGATTCACTGGCGGTGTGATGATGGAAGTGAACCTCCCATTTGGTATAGCTGTTGACGCTTCAGCCCTCTACACCCGCCGCAGTGGCGCGATTGAGGACACGGAGGTGGGCGTGCGCGACTATATCGCAGTGCCTGTGAACCTGAAGTACAAACTTTCGCTTCCAGTGGTGAGCAATATTATCACCCCATTCGCATTCACTGGTCCAGAATTTGCCTTCAATGTGGGCAACAAGAAGTCGGAGGCTGGTAGCGAATACAAGAGCACCACTGTGAGCTGGAATGTGGGCTTGGGTGTGGAACTCGTGAAGCACGTTCAACTTTCGGCAGCCTACTGCATGGGCATCAACAAGAGCATCACCAACGTGCTCGGTATCAGCGGTGTGGAATCAGGCGCAAAAGACCGTTGCTGGACGCTCACAGCCGCCTATTTATTCTGATAAATTTTGTATAGCATTGATAGGGGAGAGCGGCACAAAAGCCGCTCTCCTTTTTTGACATAGGCGTGAGTGTCGATGTGTTGTATATTTACGCATCGGTCAACTTTTGGTGGGTGGAGGGTTATCATAAGCGACCCTCTCCGAGGCTCGATATGGGGGCCGCATTGTCACCAAGCTGGGCTCACTCGCTTGCATGGTGTTTCGCATGATTTGGCATCTCTGATGCCTATGTTTGACGCTTCAGGTGTTTCAGGTGTTTCGGGTGTTTCGGGTGTTTCGGGTGTTTCGGGTGTTTCGGGTGTTTCGGGTGTTTCGGGTGTTTCAGGCGCTTCGGGTGTTTCGCTTTTCTGTGGGGATGTATATTATTTCATTTTTACTATATATAATGTGTGGTGATTTGGGAAAAATGCTTATATTTGTAGTTGCAAAATGACGGTTACCGCACAGGTGCGGTCGCATTTGCTATGCAATATGCTGATTAACTATATGATAGTTAATTTTTGACTGTATTACAAATTTTATAAATTAACTAATTAATAACTAACTAACAACATTCTCAACATGAAAAGATTTACAACTTCATGGGTGCGTGTAATGCTTTTAGGCTTGGTTAGCTTATTTGCTATTCAGGAGGCTGGTGCTGCCACCGTATCGTACGATGGCATCAACTACACCACTAAAGGCACAAATGCTACAGTTAAGCGTTACACATTTAAAAAGGGTGATACCACCTTCTACAAGGGTGATATCGTGATTCCTGAAACATTTGAGCTCAAGGGCATTACTTACACCGTAGTGGCTACAGCTGCCAACGCATTCGCTGACTGCCGCGAGCTTACTTCTCTGCAGCTCCCAAAAACTTGCGTTACCATCGGTCGTAACTGCTTCAAGGGCTGTACTGCATTGAAGAACGACCCAACTCCAGCTACTGCCACCTCACTTGGTAATAGCTATCTTCAGGACTGCTCTTCAATCACAGAAGTGACTATCCCCGCAGGTGTTCCTGGCACTTTCACAGCTCAAAACCTCGCAGGCATGACCAGCTTGAAGAAAATCACTTTCGCAGATAGTGAAACTCCTTTCAAGATGAGCGTTCTTGCATTTGTTAACAAATTAGGCGAAGGTGTAAAGAGTCCAATCGAAGAAATCTATTTCGGTCGTAACCTTGATGAAGGTTCTGGTTCAAACATGCCTTTCCGTGGCATCAAGACCTTGAAGAAGGTGACTTTCGGCGGCCATTTCACCACTGTCGACGCTGAAATGTTTATGGGTTGTACTGGCCTTACTGAAGTGGTTTATGCTCCTGGCGTGAACGTGACTTCATTGGGTGCTGGTGCTTTCGCAAGCTGCTCTTCACTCGCTTCTCTTCAAATTCCTGCTGCAATCACCGCAATTCCTGAACGTCTTTGCTCAGGCGACGCTGCCCTCACCTCTATCACAATGGGCGATGCCGTTACTTCAATCGGTGCTACCGCATTCTACAAGTCTGGTTTGAAGACTCTTCAAATTCCTGCATCTGTTCAAACTATCTATACAAGCGCATTCCAAGGCTCTGCTCTCGTTGGCGAAATCGCTCTTCCTGCTGCCCTCACTTCTGTAGGTTCACAGGCGTTTGCCGACACTAAGATCACAGGTGTGAACATTCCTGCTGGTGTAACAGCTATTGGTGCTGCTGCATTCGCTCCTATCACCACTCTCGCTGCTATCAAGGTAGATGAAGCCAACACTGCTTTCAAGGTGGTGAACGGCGCTCTCGTAACTGCTGATGGTACCCGTCTTCTCGTCACTGGTCACCAAGGCACTGTGGGCACAGATGCTTTCGCTACTGTAACCAATATCGACAACTACGGTATGGCTTACGCTCCTTGCGCAGTGGCTGAATTCCCAATGCTTGAAAAAATTGGCGACTATGGCTTCGCTAATAGCGCTATCAAGAACTTCACTCTCAAGAGCAACGTGACCGTTGGGTCTAACATCTTCAAAAAATCAGCTCTCGAAGCTATCGTGTTTGAAGACGGCCGCAACGAAATTCCTCAAGGTATTTGTGGTGGTTGCGAAAAGCTCAACAGCGTGACACTCCCTACTACCGCTACCAACATTATGAAGGACGCATTTGCTGATTGCCCTGCTCTGAAGAACATGGAAATTCCTGCAAACGTCAACTATATGGAACCAGGCGCAGTGCCTGCCACTATCGAATCGCTCCGCGTGCTCAACGGCAACACTCCAGCTCTTGCAGCTAACGTGTTCAAGGCAGAGCAAAGCAATGTAGTATGTAAGGTGGCTACTAAGGCTGTGGCTAAGTATAAAGCTGCTTCTCAATGGCAATACCTCAACATTCAAGCCGACCCAACTATCCAAACTGGTGGCGCTTCACTCGGCTGCCCAACTGGTCTGTACTTCGCTACAACCGATGGTAAGCTCATGTATAAGGACGAAAACGGTCAAATCGTTGACACCAAGTTTGCAACAGGCGCTCACGCATTCACCCTCCAAAGCTACAAAAACCGCATCTATGTGGCAGTGGCTGGTGAAGAGTTCAAATACCAAAACCCTAACCTTCCACTCGGCGACGGTGAACTCTTCTATGTAAACAACACCAATGGTATCTTCTACCGCGTAACTGTTCTCAACAACGTAGGTTACAAGCCAAGTGAAGACCCATTCTCAATGTATATCGACAAGGCTACAAACAACATCTACATCGCTGACCGTAACGTGGGTGTTCACAAGCTCAATGCCGACACCACAGGTCTCTATGGCCCACAACCATTCTTGTTCGACAACGCATGGCTCCCTTACTATAACGACCTCCTGAGCTGGGGCGCTATCACTGGTGGCTTCTGCCGCGACAGCAAGGGCATCTACTGGCGTACCACTAAGTTCAATGGTCTTGGTCTTACTCGTTTCCGCGACGCCGACATCTATCCAGAAGGTGGCGCTGGTAAGAAACAACCATTCAATGTGCTCTTCAAAGACGTAATTATCAAAACTTCTTACCTCGATGAAGAAAACGGCTACTACTACATGTTCGTTCAGAAGGCTGCTGGTGCTAAGCCAGGTGTTTACCGTATTGCTCTTTCAAAACTCCAAAACGCTGATGGTAGCGACGTAGAAGGCAATGCCGACCTCACAATCGCTGACTGCCAACTCATCGATGATTCTCCTGTATATATGGACGGTAATGAAGACTCAGGTGAAATTTGTAACATCGCTCAAATCAATGGCGACGGTACAAACATTTACTGGTCATACATCGCTGCTCCAAGCGACGACAAGGCTATCAAGGGTAGCGTGGCTCTCGATGCCAACAACCCACTCCACAAGAGCGGTATCAAGACTATCAAGAGTGCAGATGCACAACCTGTAGTTACTTTCGCTGTTGAAGGCGTAGAAGCATACGGCGTGTGCGGTGCTACTTATGTGGCTCCTCAAGTGGTATTGCCAGAGGCAATCACTCTCGACAAGGAAGAAGTGACTTTGAACAACGGTGGCGAAACTGTACAACTTACCGCTACAGTTACTCCTGACGAAGCCGACAACACCAACGTGGTTTGGACTTCTTCTAACGAAGAAATCGCTACAGTTGATGCTAACGGTCTTGTGACCACTATCAAGCAAGCTTCTTGGAACGAAGAAACTCCTTGCACAGTTACTATCACTGCAAGCTGCGAAGCTAAACCTGAGCTCAAGGCTACTTGCGTGGTGAAGATTCTCAACCCAACTGCTGAAGTGAAGCCAGAAAGCATCACTCTCAACTACGAAGAATACACTATGCCTGGTGGCGTGAACGAACTCCAACTCGTGGCTACTGTTCTTCCACAAGAAACTACCAACCCTGCTGTAAACTGGACTTCTAACAACGTAGAAATCGCTACAGTTGACGCTAACGGTCTTGTGACTATCCTTCCTGCAACAACCAAGGCTGCTACTGACCGCGTGGTGACTATCACCGCTACTTGCGTTCGCAATGCACAAGCTTCTGCTTCTTGCGTGATTACTATCCCTGCTGAAGTGACTGGCGTTGCCGACATCTACGGCACTAAGACTATCAGCAGCGTGAAGTACTACAACGTGGCTGGTATGGAATCTGCTACTCCATTCAATGGCGTGAACATCGTGGTGACCAACTACAGCGATGGCAGCCAATCAGCAAGCAAGTTGGTGAAATAATCCATCAGTACACAGAGTGATTCATTGAATCGCATCTAAAATACCCAAGTTGGGCGGCTCACAATCGAGCCGCCCAACTTTTTTTGTGGAATTGATACAGTAGTCCCGAAGAAGGTGTGCGTTGAAATTCCGTTAGGAATTTGATGTGTGTAGGCAGGTATGCAGCGAAGGTTATGCGAAATGAGCGAAGCGAAATGGAGCATAACCGAAGCGAA
>ENA-UERK01001789-UERK01001789.1-human-gut-metagenome-genome-assembly--contig:-NODE-1789-length-15052-cov-32.261369_pt1 | contig 15052 bp, 8 predicted proteins | sample MGYA00242957_ERZ507957 | MGnify/ENA primary metagenome ERZ507957 (study PRJEB26167, sample SAMN06115538) | human gut metagenome | host: Homo sapiens | place: China:Heilongjiang | collected 2015-11-06... | reverse complement strand
ATCAAGCGTATAATAGTTATAATCTCTGTTATAATCCTTGATGGTCAAATAACCACTCTGGTAAAGCAGCGGCATCAATGTAGTCATGTCCTCTGTAGGTGCATCAAATTCACTCTCATCAGCCTCGACACGCGTAATGCCTGTAGGAAGCACATCATATTTACGCATCATATTGATAAGATAGGTTGGCGTACCTGAGCCAAACCAATAAGAGCCCAACTTACCCTGAGCGAAGCAATTGAACAGGCTATAAGGGTTGAAGACATCAGGCGAATAAGCAGAAAAATGATATCCATCATAATTTTCTGTCAACTTATCCAAAGTTTGCTCCTTGGTAAGATGCAATTTAGTTGCCAACACTTCTACATCCTCAGACAATTGCCCGCTAAGCTCTTCCTTAGTGATACCTAACATACCTGCATACTCATCATACATAGATACATTGGTTACGTTATTCAACTCACTGAATATACTCACTTGGGAAAACTTAGTGATACCTGTGAAAAAGACAAAACGAAGATAGGCTTCACGCGCCTTCAGCGGACTGAAGAAATTACGCATGATGTTGCGAAGTTTAACCAACTGTTCTTTTTCATGAGCCACGTCCAGCAAAGGGGCATCATACTCGTCAATCAGCACAACAACTTTCTTGCCTGTAGTCTGAAACAAAGCCATGATGAGATCTTTCAATCGAAGATTAACATCTATCTTGTTATTATGAAAGCCAAATTTCCTTTCCTGTTCCTCCACCAGATCTATCAGATATCGTTGCAGCTGGTCGTCAGACATATACTTACCACCACTCATATCAAAATGGATTACAGGATATTCTATCCATTCTTTTTCAAGCTGTTCCATGGCAAGTCCTTTAAACAAGTCTTGCTTACCTTCAAAATAACTCTGCATGGTAGAAACCAAAAGCGACTTTCCAAAACGGCGTGGTCGTCCCAAGAAGAAATATGTACCATCAGAATGAGTCATGTGGTAGATATATTCCGTCTTATCAATATAGAGCTTGTCTTCCTTACGGATACGCTCAAAAGTCTGTATTCCCAAAGGATATTGTTTTATAGCCATAATCGCTTATTTTTTATACATTGCAAAGGTACAACAAAATATCGAGAAAATACTAAAAATACTGAAAAATTAAGCCATATCCCCTATTTGGTGATGGCATCAATCAGGATATCATTGGTCTGGTCTATCTGGTCGGCGTTAATACTCTTGAGATAAATTTGTGTTGTTTTTTCCGAATTATGTCCCATACTGTCACTGATTACGCTCACGGGAACATTCTTCTCCTTGGCGTTGGTAGCCCACGAATGTCGGGCTACATACATGGTCAGTGTGATGTCGATATCTATCAGTTTGGATAGCTTTTTCAGGGTCTTGTTAATCAGACATTGCCGGTAATGCCGCTGTTGCCGGAGACTTTTCTCGGCATGGTTGTCCAGGATGCCCAGCAGATGTTTCCCGTCGAGCGAAGGATATCGGTCCACGATGTCCTGCATGCTCTGTCGCCAGGCTATCCTCAGTTCCTGCCCCGTCTTCCTTCTTTTATAGATAAGGTATCCGTTGCGGATATTCGACTTCTCCAGACAGGCGATATCCACGAACGACATGCCTCTGGTATAGTAGCTGAACAGGAATAAGTCTCTGGCAAACTGCTGGTTATAAGTTTCCAGTTTCAGTTGTGCCAGCTGTCGGATAGCTTTCTGCGAGATGGCTCGCTTACTCGTCTTCGTGGTTCGGGTAAAGGCACCGGCAAAGGGTTTGCGGTCAGGAATCTCCAGTTCCTTCACGGCACTGTTGTAGATGGCGCGGAGCCGTCGCATATAGAAGGAGATGGTATTCAGCGTCAGTCCCTGATGCTTCAGATAGCTCTCGTAGGCACCCACCACCAGTTCGTCGAGTTCGCACAGCAGGATATCCTTCTGTTTTCTGAACTTCATAAAGCTCTTCATTGTACACTGGTTGATGTCAGCCGTACGATATTGGTAGTTATCCTTCAGTCTTTGTCTGATTTTTTCAGCATAGTCACCCAGTTTTACTCCCCTATTCGGGTTCGATTTTTCCATCTTTTCCATTTCATCCTGTGTCTTTGTTATCACAGAATATCCGTGTTGTCCAGCCTTACTATTAAACCTGATGATAATCTCATCATCTTTTTTCATCTCAAAATCATCTGGTAATTCTATTCTAAGTGTCATATTTTTGCGTTATTTTTGAATGAAGAACAAAATTACGCCAAAAATGCGAGAAATGAGAAAGTTTAGGAGTAAATAATGTAAAAATAAGAGGAAAAAGCATAAAAAGCGTCCCACAGATTTCACAGATTCCCACAGATTTTTTCTTTTAAAAGTCACGCAGATTGCGCAGATGACGCAGATTTCTTTTACTTTTTTACCTTTAAAGTTCCCCAGGCGGTGGTCCCATCCCGCAAAATATGACGAGGGAAAGAAGCGAGCTGTCCCCAGGCGCAATGAAGCCAGAAGCAAGCTGTCCCCAGGCGCAATGAAGTCAGAAGCAAGCTGTCCCCAGGCGGTCCCATCCCGCAAAATATGGCGAGGGCTTTGATGCCCCGCCAACCTTAGAGCGAAGCGGTTCTGAGCACCGGAGGGCGGTTACAGCCTTCCCTTCTGAGAAGGGAAGGCTTGGTTAGGATGTGGAGCCCTCCTTGGCTAAGGAGGGACGGGGTGGATCGAAAAATCTGACGGGGTGGATCGAAAAAAACACTATTTTTAAACCAAAAAAGCGAGGCTTCTTGAAAAAGAAACCTCGCTAAAAGCATGGATTCAGGTAAGCTTTACAGGCTTGCCCCTAATCCAGAATTAGTGATAAATAATATATGGCGAACGCCAGATATTATTTAGCAATCATGATGGATACTCTGTTCTTGTCATTCTCTGCGAATGGCTGAACACGAGAACCCTTTGATTCCTCAATGATGCGCTCAGCAGGAATGCCATAGCGCTTCTCCAACATCCATACAACGGCAGCAGCACGCTTAGCAGCGATGCGGTCGTTGATGCGGTCGTTACCAGTACCCTTGTCAGCATAACCGGTAACAACAACCTTAGCCTCAGGATACTTCACCAGGAAGTCGATAACCTCGAGGATCTTCTGATTCTCCTTCTCAGAAATCTTGTTAGAGTTGATGGTGAAGAAGATATCACGGCGGATTTCCTCAACCTTCTTCTCTACTACTGGTGCTGGAGCAGGAGCTGGCTCCTCAACCTTCTGAACTGGTGCTGGAGCTGGTTCTGGTTCTACAGGCTTCTCCTTCTTGGTAGCACTCTTGCCCAAGTTGATGCGGAGACCAGCGAGAGCGTTGAAGTACCAGTCTGGGTTGTCAGCGTTCTTTGAGTTGTACTTATCAGTGGTGATGTTGGCGTTACCCTCAATCATGATGCTGACAGCCTTGCTAACCTTGAACTCCAAGTCGAGACCCGCACGACCGAAAGGACGCACCTTAGTGCCATCCCAAAGATACTTCAAGTTATACTTGTCGAGGTCCTTGATGTGAGCACCAATCTCGTTGGCCTCGTCATTGCCCCAAGCGATGTTGGCACCACCGCCAACAAATGCAGTTACGTTGAACACACGGTTAGGATTCCAACCACAGAAGAGGTTGCTGAGGTTGAACATGAAGTCCAAGCCCGGAGCCACATAGTTGAACTTGTAGTCGGCAGAGAATGGAGCATCGCCCACCTTGTCACGGTAAGCAGCCCATCCTCCCTTGCTCTGCCAGCCGTTAGCCTGCAAGCGCATACCGAATACTGGGTTGAACTGGTAGCCCAATCCCAACTGTACGTTAGGAGAAATCAAATCACCAAACTTAGCCTCGCCGAGGGTGTACTGAGCACCACCCTGTAGGTCCAGGAATGCGTGCTTCTTAAACTGATACTCATTGCCATCCTTGTCTGTGTAGGTGGCCTGTGCCATTGCAGCAGTGCCCATCATGAGCATAGCTGATGCCATAAATAATTTCATTGGTTTCATAACTTAATACTATTAAAATTATTTTTTAATAACTTTCTTTCCATTAACAATGTAAATACCAGGCTGGTTGATCTTGGTAACCTTGCGACCATAAATGTCGTAAATAATAGCATTCTTAGTGCCATCTACTGTTACATTACTGATACCTGTAGCCTTGTCATTATCAACAGTTAAGGTAACGGTACTTTCAGCATTCACATAGCACTCCTGTGGAGAAGCAGCCCCCTGAAGATACTTACCAAAATTATAGTCACCATAGGTAGCAGCCTTAAAGACAAATGTATAATTATTAGGCTTCAGCTCACCTTCAAGTATTGGGGTGTCAAATTCTATTTGATAAGCTTCAGGACAATCTGGTATACCAGGCATTGAAGCTACTCGCTTGAAATGACCCTTACGAATCAACTTGTCCGAATCAACCTGTCTTAACTCAACTTCCTTAGACTCATCAACCACCAATCCCTTTGGCTTTTCTGGATAATTATAGTGAGAATTACCAATTGTAAAGTTGTTCAGATCTACATCTTTAATATAAACAGATGTTGGACTGTAGAATAATCCTGTATAAGTGTAGTTGAAAGGAATCGACTTCGCAACCTCAATTTCAACATTAACCTTATTATTCTTATATACAATTCCACTCTCCTTATAACTTAAAGCACCCTCAGGGAAAGCAATCAGATATTTACCATTTTTAACAGAGGCAACATTTACATGAATGACATTTGCCTTTTTAGCATCAACTGTCACATTCAATGTCTCAATTTCTGTTCCATCTTCTTGACAGAGTTTTACAACAGTACCTTCTGCCATTTGCAAACTCTCCTTCTCATCAAAGGTAAGGGTCAGTTCATCCATTCCATCGCTGATAATGGTAGGTTTTGCTGTACACTTCATATCAATCATTTTGAGAGGCTTTACTGTCTCTACAAACTGGATTGCAGTAGAATATGTCTCAGTAAAGGTTGGTGCAGAATCATGGTCATCAGTAACCAGCGCCTTCTTGTCATGATCTACGGCAAGATAAGCATTCAATACCTTACCCGTCTTTGTGGTATCAAAATAACCATAAAGATTCAATAATCCCATCTGCTTGGTAATATCCAGGCCTGTGATAGCAAGCTTCTCGAGCTTCAATTCCTTGTCAGCAGCATCGTCCTGCAACTCAGTTGCTGGGAAGAGATACTTACCTTCAATTGTCTTGAACAACATTGGTTCTGCCACTTCAAAGGCAGTAGCATCGGCTTTGTTCTCTGTTACACCAACTGTACCGTTTGCACCAATCATCAAATACAAAGATTTACCGGCAGGACTCAAGTTAGAAATGTAATACCATTTGCCAGCAGCAGGCAATTCAACCTTTGTTTCCTTATAGAAATTGTCAATTGCCTTAGCCAGATCTTCATCAGAAGGAATCTCTGCAGCTGTAGTCAATCCTTCAAGTGCTATTCTACTTTCACTGTCTACGGCAGGATAACCTATACCCTTCTGGGCAAGCAAAGCTTTAGCCTTCTTCATCGTTTCTGATTCAGGAATATATCCAACTTTATAGGTCAATACAAATGCAGGATTATATAACTTACCTAACTGATCAGTGATGGTCTTTTCAGGAACCTCGATGGTATAGATACCTTTCTCTGTAATTCCTTCAGGTACGTCAAAGGAAATATTTACTTCCTTGCTATTCGTTTCATTTCTTTTCAAGGTGACAGGAACTTGATCCACACCATCTTTCTTCATGATAAGTTCTGCTGTAAAATCCTTGATACTTTCAGCATAATATAAGGTGATAGGATTTACCAACTTATCAATTTCCCCTTGAACAGGATTTGCGCTCTCAAAGTTGAGAATATTCTTTGGGGTGTCTACTACGATTGTATAAGTAAGAGCTTTATTTGAATAGCCGTCCTTGTCTACAAAGTAACCTGCAGGTACTTTAACTGTATAGGTTCCTTCAGTAGCAATGGCTTTGTCAACAGATAATTTAATTACAGATTTATCAACATTCACAAGAAGTGGTTGACTACTACCATCAGGACCTTCAATCGTGAGTTCTGAAGTTCCCTTTTGGATCATATCAGATGCAAACTTCAAAGTTAAATCCTTAAATGAAGAAACCTTCAATTGAGAAGATTCTACAGTTGGCTCTAAAATTTCAGCAACTTCAATGTAGGTAACCTTGACTGCTTTAATCAAAGATTGGTCACCACTATTCTTGAACGTCACACTCTGGACATTATTATCGCCATCGCAATTCCAAATACCCCTATTAGAATCCCATTTACCGGTTTCCTTGTCAACAACAGAAAAGTCGCCAAAAGTACTGAAAGTAAAAGAAACCGATTGAATGGCTGCCTCATTCATACCCGTCAAAAGCACCCTGCCACCTCTTAATATCTGAAGGTTGTAGTCTTTATTATTATTATTGTAATAAACACCAAAAGAATTCGGTAAGCGATCAAAAGACATTTTAATTTGACCCTTGGTAAATTCCGATGAATTTAAATTTATATCACCATCACCTGATAGATTCAAATAGGAAGGATTTGAAAAATCAAATGTCACCTCTTTCTGTTTCTGTCCAAAGGCTGTAACAGAAAGGAACAACATCAGTATTGATAATAATTGTCTCATAATAATACTATTTTAATGTTTTTTTTAATGCATTTCCTTGTCGAACTCATCATCGGCAGTTTTAACGCATAGCTTCCATTCACCATTGATTCTAACAGGGTTGAACATGTAAGCTGTCTTAGCTGGTTCTTCCGTTCCAGCCTGTTCTGCGGTAGCAAACACAACTTCATATTTTACATCATTACAACCTTCTAGCTGAAATGAATAATATTTTCTTTCATATTCCAGAACAGGGAACATGGTAAACAGGCGGCGATATTTATTCTCTGTCTCTTTACTCAAAGATTTCAGCTCTTTTGTAGAATCTGTATATTCATACAATGAAGCCAGGACTTTATCTATTTTCTTAGCCTTTAAATCCTTCATCGCCTGATCACAAATATGAAGCATGGCTACAGTATCTTCCTTGGTCAATTCTGAACGAAATTCCTCGACTTTCTGCTCTCGCGATTCTTTTTTGGAATTACAAGATACCATACCCATGATACCGGCAACCAAAACAAAAAATAAAATTATCTTTTTCATACTTTATGCGTAAAAATAGTTCTCCAAAAGTAAAAGAGGGTGTGCCTGCTCTATAGACACACCCTCAAATTAGAGCTTATAAATTATTTATAAATTACTTGTGACCAATTGTAGGTTCAACTGTGATAGTTACCTCACTCTGAACATTACCCCACTCGTAACTGATAATTACAGGGATAGTAATCTCGAATGACTTAACTACGCTACCATTGTTGGTGTAGAAGATCTTACCAACAGCAGCATTCAATCTGTCCAAAACACTAGCATTATCATCTGCACTGTTCAAATCCTTCACATTGAATGTGAATTCAACCTTCTTGTTCTTCTCAGCAGTAGCAAGAGTCTTACCAGCGCTCAATGACAACTGACCAGTTACCTTGTCCAAAGTCTGCCATGTATTGTTGTGCATGTTAGTCTTAACAACTTCATTTCTGAGATCCAATGTAATCTTGTTAACATTGTAGTAAGCCCAGAACCACCAGTTGTTACCCCACATGTTACTCTGGTTAGCTTCACAGTCAGCCTCAGTCTCAGCAGACTTCCAACCACGCCAGTCGTACAACTTAACACAGTCAAGAACCTTAATCTCGTTACCGTTTGTATTAGCATCAATTGCTGGCTTAGTATACTTGAGAACGTTGATTGGGCGCAACCAGCTAGCAACAAACTTATCGTTAGTTGTTTCCTCAACAACACCACAGCCATTACCTGTAGCAATACCTACGTTAGCGTGCAACTGCTTGTATGCATTTGCGTGATCCTTAGCATAACCAACAGCATTGAAGATATCCTTAGTTACATTATTCTTATCAAGCTTAATCTCACCTGTTGTAGGATTGATAGTTGCAACCAATGTCTTAGTAGCACCGTGATGAGCATAGAGTGCCTCATTTGCATAAGCACCCTTAGTAAGATCAAGAGCACAAGTCTTCAATACAGAAGCTGCATCAGCATAGTCGTGAACATCAGCAACAGGAGTAGTAACATACTTGCAATATACCTTGTTGTACAAGCCATCTGAAGATTCAGGGATAAGAGTATACTTAACACCTGTCTGAGATGTGATCTCTACTGACTTAGGTACGAAGTAATATCTATGCTTAGGAGCATTGAAGCTTTCCTTATTCTCGAGCAATGTAGAACGTACGGAACGATTAACAGTCTCAATATCATCGCCATTAGATGGGTTGTGAACGTCGAAGATTACAAGATTGTTATTATCGAACCAGTATGCACTGTTCTTGTCACCGAATGCATATGTATTGGTCTTCTTATTGTTGATTGTAGTAACCAACTTGATGTATACATATGGATATGCAGCAGTAGCCTTAACCGCATTCTTAGCCTTGAAACGAATCCAAGTTGTAAGAGTTACAGAAGCCTTGTGATGCAACTGAGCCTCAATCTCCTTAGCAGAGATATCCCAAGTCCATGTATGGTTAGTATTACCAACAGTATTACCCTTATAGATAACTTTACCGAGAGCGTTAGCATTTTCATCCTGCTCACCCTTTTCCTTCCAAGCAACAAACTGCTTAAAGTAGCCAGAAGCATCCAAATCAGGTTCATACTGATTATCGAAGGCCTCCTTAGTCATGTTCATATTCTTTGTAAGAACGTAGTCATTGAACTGTAACCAAGTTGTCTGGAATACATAGTTTTCATTACATGGATCGTATGTAACAGTCTGCATTGGCCACAACTCATTCTTCTGGTTAGGCTTAGCCTCTTTTGAAATATAAAGATGGATATAACCATCCAATACTACCTGACCTTCAGTATTCTTAACGAGAACCTGAACCAATGGCTCACGACCTACAGCAGCATCCTCTTTATTAGTTGTACCATCAACCAATGGGTTAACTGCGTGGAACTTACCATTGCTGTTACCAGCCTCCAAGAACATATCCTCGCTTGTTGTATTGGTATCAAGCTTGTACTGAACCTTCTTGAACTCAAATGTCAAGCCCCACTGCTTAGCCTCTTCAGGTTTTACAGTAAAGAACTCATTTGTTTTGCCAGTCTTAGCGTTCAAAGTCTTCTTCAAACGAATAGCTACGTAGTCATTCAGATCAACACCAACCTCATCATTATACAAAATGCTCAAAGTTGGTTTAACCTTCAATGCCTCTTCTGGTTTATCCCAAATATGATTCTTAGAATCATGATTTGCACAAACCTCATCACCATTGTTAGTTACATAAGTAGTACCATCCTCTAATGTACAAGTTGGATCCTGGCTCCATACCAAACCATCAATGATAGTCTTCTCAGGCTGTACCAAAGCATAGTCGGCAACTACTTCCTGACCATCGTTATTCTTAACACGCAAAGCAACAGTATTAGCATCGTTAGAACCTGCTGCTGTTGAATTTACGTTAAGATTCCAAGGCTTTTCAATCTGCAAACCAGCTGTCAAGACACCAGTGCCATTGTCCATATTGAACAACTTGCGACCGCCATTCTCACCAGGATATGCAAATGCAGGAGAAGTAACCTTACCAAGTTCAGAAACTGCAGCACGTGTATTAACTGTAGCCTGGATTACATTGTAACCAGCAAGATCTTCCTTCTTAACGTCAGCATTCCATGGGCTAGCATCATACTGCACTTCCCAAGCTGGACCATACTGGAATGGACTCTTTGTTGCGTCTATTACCCAGTCAGAAGCATCAACAAACTTATAGTCCTTATCCTGATAAGTCTTCAAACCTGCCTGAGGAGCAACAGTCTTCATAACATCACCATGCAACCAAGCATAAGGAATAGTCTCAATACCCTCAAGATAGAGCTCTGGACGGAAGCTAAGGCTGCTCAATGTACCAGTCAAAGAGATAACAACAGTCTTATTCTGACCTTCACCACCAGCAACACCATAGAATGTCAATGTCTTATCTTCCTTAACTGCGGTAATTGTAGAGTTAACCTCCTGAACGAACTTAACATTGCTCTGTCTTACCTTCTCGCCATTCTTATAGATGTCGAAGTAACCGGTTTCTGCATTAGGAACATAGTACTCATAAGAAGCAGCAGTTGCGTCAGAGCCAGCAGCACCAGTCTCGCCCTTGTCGCCCTTGTCGCCCTTGTCGCCCTTGTCGCCTTTATCTCCCTTAGTGCCAAGAGCATAATAATTTGTCTTAACTCCGTCCTTTACCCAGTAGCCATCTTCACCGATGGTCCAAACTGTACCAGGAGTACCGTCAGCACCCTTCTCACCATTGTTAATAGTGAAAGTCTCGCCGTTACTAAGCTTTACAGTTACACCGCTTGTAGCCTTGTCTACGCTTGTGATAACACTACCTGCCTTAATCAACTTACTGATTTCCTCAATAGCTGATTTGTTGGCATCAATCTGTGTTTGCAGATTCTGAATGTCGTCATCGTAGTCTTTACAAGAAGTAAAGGTACTTACAGATGCAACTGTCAATGCACCCATAAGCAGCGCGCTAAAATACTTTCTTTTCATACGATAAAATTTAATTAAAATATTAATTGTTAACTTTAAGTTCTAAAACTTTCTCTGTACTATCTCCTGCGGGGAGATATTCTTTTACGGTGCAAATATAGACAAATTTATTCATACTCGCAAATATTTAACCTTTTTTTTTCCAAAATCCCCTTATTTTCTTTAGTTTTTAATAAAATTGGGCTTATTTGAGTGCTCAAAACGCCTTTTTCATGCATTTTTAAGCATTTCAGACACGATTTTTTCTACACCTTATTATATATAGAGAGGGCATTCTTCTACTTTCTTTACAAAATCCCCGAATATCGGTAATATCTCCCCGCAGGAGATTAGAGATTACAAGCATAGAACTTTAAGTTAACAATTAATATTTTTAATTAAATTTTATCGTATGAAAAGAAAGTATTTAAGCGCGCTGCTTATGGGTACACTGACTGTGGCATCCATGAGTACATTTACTTCTTGTAAGGATTATGATGACGACATCAGTAACTTGCAAGGTCAGATTGACAAGTTGGCTACTGCCGATCAGCTTTCACAGAAGGTTGCAGAGCTTCAGGCTTTGATTTCTTCTAACAAGTCTGACATCACTTCTCTTCAGGCAGAGTTGGCTAAGAAGACAACTCTTGACGAGGTTAAGGCTGTTTTGGCAGACTATGCAACTAAGCAGTATGTTGATGCTGCAGACAAGACATTGCAGGATGCTATTGATGCTCTCAAGACTGGCGACATCGCTAAGTTGAAGGAAGATGTAGTGAAAGCTCAGGCTGCTGCTGAAAAGGCTGCTGCTGATGCTGAGAAGGCAAATGCTGACATCGTTGAGACTTTGAAGACTTTGGCAACAAAGACTGAGCTTCAAGATGCTGCTGATGCTGCTCAGAAGGCAATCGGGGCTCTTGAGTCTAAGAACGCAGAGGCTTTGAAGAAGGCACAGGATGCAATCAACGAGACTCTGAAGAGTTATGCAACAAAGAGCGATGTTGAAGATGGTGACAAGAAGACTCTTGAAAGCTTGGCTTCAACAATAAAGAATGCTAGTGATGCTTTGGCTCAGGCTAATGCAAACAAGCAGGCTATCGATGATGCTCTCGACATTCTCGGTAAGGGTTATAGCAAGGAGAACACTGTAGCTGCTGCAATCGAGGCTATCAAGGGTCAGATTGGTAATCCTAACAAGAAGCTCGGTACACTCGATTCACGTTTGGCTGCTATCGAGAGCGTTTTGAACGGTGTTAAGGACGATGACACTAAGCTCGGTCTCGCTACTAAGGTTACAAACATTGAGAATCAGTTGAGAGACATCATCGGTGAGTACACAACAATGGTTACTGCTGTTGACCTCTACAAGACTAATCCTAACAACCGTTGGTCAAGTGGTTTGCCAGACGATGATTTGACATTTATCTGGGTTCCAAGTGAGCACACAACTAAGTTCCCTGCTGACAAGAACCTTACTGATGCACAGATTGAGTTCTCTGCAGATCACAAGAATATCACAATTACAGACTCTCTCGTAGTTCGTGTATCTCCAACAAATGCTGAGTTGACTCCAGCTAACATCTCTTTGATCAACTCTCAGGGCAAGGAGCTTAATGAGTTTGTTGACGTTCAGAGTGTTAAGCCATACAAGAAGCTCATCACTGGTAGTACACGTGCAGCTAATGCAACAGAGGGTAATGGTCTTTGGACTGTTACATTCAAGTTGAAGGATGGCGTTGATATCCAGAAGTTCGAGGAGGCTACAATCAGCCAGAACAGCTATGTTCAGTTCGCTGTTGCAGTTAAGAACACAACTAGCGAGGCTAAGGAAAGCCCTCGTCGTGTTATCTCTGGTTACGATGTTGATGTTAAGGGTTCTTCTTATGAGCCAGCAAACAACAATATCCTCGTTCAGGGCAACGATGATGTTTGGAAGGATATCCGCAGCATCCGTAACCGTTTCGGTAACTGGCACGACTACAATAACAATGTTGAAAAGTTTGGTGCATGGAGCTCAGAGACAGGAGAGCACGTATCTGGTGTAAATGAGTTGGAATGGGCTGGCAAAACACCTTATACAGCAGAGGAAGCTGCTAATCATACTCAGTTGGCTAAGAACAACACCGAAATCCGTGCTTGGAACCACCCTCTTCCTGTAACTGTTGGTAAGAAGATTAACATCGCTTTGGGCGCAATGCTTGGAAGTAATAATACTCCTTTCTATTACAATACAGAGACAGGTCGTGGTTATGCAGTTAAGGGCTTCTATGTAACTCTTGATAAGGACTTCGCTATCGAGTCAGCTCCATCTGAGTTGAACGCATGGGCTAAGTACAGCTACGAGAATGTTGGTGTAACAAACAGCAAGGGTACTATCACCAAGGCTGCTCACATGTTCTATGGCAATGAGGGTTACATCACTATCAACTCTTTGGAGGATACAGAAGTTAAGGGCGACATCATCGGTTTCCGTGTATTTGCTGTAAACTTCGATGGTACATTGGTTGACCCAGATGGTCGTGCATTCTATGTAAAGGTTGGTGATGCTAAGGATCAGCAGACTGTTGCTGAGGCTAATGCAACAATCACTGCAACAGCTTCTGGTTCACAGTACTTCAAGAGAAATGGCAATGAGTCTAACTTCTTCGCTAACATCACTACTGATGCCTTCAATGTAGGTGCTACAGAGATTACAGATTGGACAGTAGATTATACTAATAATCCTGGTGATTTGGGTAATGACCCTATCAAGAACTTAAGTTATGGTGATGACTTCAATGTTAAGTACTATAACAAGAAGGGTCAAGAGGTATCAATCACTTCTGGTGAAGTTGCTTCTGCAAAGGTATTCTTGTTGCGTCCACAGCGTTTCGTTGATGGTGGTACATATACCATCAAGGCTACTTTGAGCGATAATGTTCATGAGCTTCGTGATGTAACTTTGAAGTTTACTAAGGTTATGCCAACAGCTAAGGATATTAAGGCTCTCACATACGTTGACGAGAAGTTGGTTGCTAACAACTTGTTCTCTAATGTAGATTGGACAAGCAGCAATATCTACAAGTTCTCTCAGAACCCAGCTAATGATGGCTCTATTTACGAGAAGGTAGTTTCTCGCGAAATGACAGACTATGTAAGTGGTCTCGTTGACAGTCACTACACATTGTGGTTTGAGTCATTGAATGTTGAGCAGTCTAAGATTGCTTTTGACTATAGCTATAGTGTTGACCGCAAGAACATCGATGGTAAGGAGCATGCTATTAAATACGCTTATGACTTCGGTCCTATCAGTTTGACTCATAGCTATGTAACTGGTGAGTGGCTTACTCCTAGTGAGTATGTTATCAACGCAGAAAGCAACTTGAAGATGTTGTTCAACACATGGCTTAACAAGGAAACTTGGGCATGGAAGAAGGATTATACTCCAACTCTTACTTGGAATGCTGGTGTACCAGTTAGAAATCAGAAGGTTTCTGCTGCCAATATCATCGGTGCAAACTCTTTGTTGGGTCGATTCAATGATAAGAGCTTGGACGCATTGTTCGCTGCTGGCTATACTCAGATTGCAGAAAAGAATGGTAAGCCTTATGTATCATTCTCTAACCCTGCATTTGATGTAACAGTAGATATAGAGCACAGCACTTCATTGGGTAGTGCAGGTAACATTACTTTCGTATTCAACCAGACAACTAAGACAACAGTACCTGATACATCTGGTACTTTGACAGTTGGTGTAGAGGATTGCTTCGGACAGGTTAAGGTTATCACACTTGGTAACATCAAGATTGACAGACAATAATCTGTTGATTTGATCATCAATATCCAAGGGCGCGCGCATTTTGCGTGCGCCCTTTTTCTTAATATAGAATAAAAATGAAAAAAACATTATTTGCATTTTTAATTACCATCTTACTTTTCACTTTTGCAGGTTGTAGAGATAACATCAAAACTTGTGCTGGTAAGATTAAGAACATGACTGATACAACAATTGTTGCAAACATGGGTGATTATGACATTACTTTCGACATCAAAAAAGCTGAGGTGTCAAATGGAGCTGTTATGCCAAACGACTCGGTTCTGATTCACTACGTAGGCGATTTGTCGGAAAAGAAGGCTACAGCATTGGTTATTAAACTGATTCCACATAAGGGAAATGTGGTGGAAGCTATTTATAACCCAAATAAGAAACTGGAAACAAAGCCCATGACCAAGGAGGAAGTAAAGGAGAATGAAGAATTCGTTAAAGCTGCAAAGCGTGGACACTAATTCATTTTTCTTCTATTTTGATTTTAAGTTCTATAATTCACTTTAAAACAAAACTATTATGGCAATAATGAAATCTATTTTCGCAGCATCCCTGCTTGCCCTTGGCACAACATCAGCCATGGCACAGGCTACTTACACCGACCAGAACGGTGATGAGTATACATTCAACAAGCATTTCTT
>ENA-UERK01001786-UERK01001786.1-human-gut-metagenome-genome-assembly--contig:-NODE-1786-length-15059-cov-37.890869_pt1 | contig 15059 bp, 18 predicted proteins | sample MGYA00242957_ERZ507957 | MGnify/ENA primary metagenome ERZ507957 (study PRJEB26167, sample SAMN06115538) | human gut metagenome | host: Homo sapiens | place: China:Heilongjiang | collected 2015-11-06... | reverse complement strand
AATCGTCCGTGGTCGTAAATTCATCCGAAATATTGTACATCCATCCTGCATTGACATCCGAAAGCGCCGGAAGATCTGCAAAAGCCACCGTGCCATGCGGCTGCAATCCACCTTTTAGTCCCTCTGATACGTCTTTTGCCTGCTGATAATAATATTTAGCATTATCAGAGTCCTCTCCCTCCCGGCTGCCGGTACCGCCCACGGCATAGCTTTCCGCCTTGGTTGCGCTTGCCGCCGCATCTGCCCGGCTTGTTTCTGCCTTTGCCGCTTCCACCTTAATCTTGGCAAGATAATTTGGCTCTAAGTGTTTTTCCTCGATGCTTCCTTCTTTCACGATTGCCGACACCTTACCATCCGTTCCAATGATAAAAGCCACGGTGTCCGTATCAAGAAATTCATACTGCGTAATCAGTGCCGACAGGTCTATGTACTGCTTCGTACCATCGATCAGAGTCAAAATAATCTGCTGTGTAGTCTGGTCATAATCGAAGTTGACAGCAATTTTCTCCATCTGTGTGTCAATGGTAACCCTAGAGCCATTTTTCTTCGTAATAGTAATAATTCCGGTAGATTCCTCAAATGTCACATCTGATACAAGTGTAGCAACCTCTGTTTTTGTTGCCTTGGTTGTGTCAAGCGTAATCACACGGTCGTCAATGGTATCTGTGGCACTGTCCAGATTGTTGAGATTCGCTTCATTCAAAGGCGTAGCATCGCTCGGGTAATTCTCCCAGTTGATACGTTTATATGCTTTATTCATGATCCTCACTCTCCTTTTTAAGATTTTCCTGCATCTGCTCCCGCTCGGCGATAACGTGCCGGTTTGCTTCCGCTTCTACCTGGTGCAAAATATCCTTAAGTACCAGATGCTTAACCTCAATCGGAATATCAACACTTGCATTGATAAAATTGATAATGTTATTCTCAAACTCGCGAATTTTTGCATTGACCATTTTCTCATCCTACTTTCTTTTTTAATTCTTCTAGTGCCTCTTGCTGTAACTGTACTGCAGCGATCAGATCAGCGATCAGTTCCGTTTTGTCAAGCGCATAATAGGTATTGCCATCCGGATCTGGATTTTCGGAGCAGATCGCCCAGTCTTCATCTCCAATCGCCGCCAGCACTTCCTGCGCAATCAGACCATGCCGGTAATGCCCATCCTGGTCATAGTTATAAACAAATCTGCAAGGACGTAAAGACTGTATAAGCGCGGCGCTCTTTTCTCTGTCAAGGGATTCTATCCCGTGCTTTAGTCGCTTGTCAGAATAAGATTCCCATCCATAGGACGATATTCCTTTTCCGCTTGAGAGCATTTGTGCTATGGTGTTTGCCGACGTGTCGCGCACCGTCACATCAGAGTAACTTGCCGTGAGTTCACGCGTATCTGCCGCCGACCGCAAACCATCCGTTCCCATCTGCACAAGAGTTCCTTCCCGTTTCAGTTCAACCAAGTTGTCCGTACTCTCTGTCGCGTCAATATGCACATACCCACCGGTCATCTCCACAGATCCCCTGAGTTCCAACAAATCAGCTCTAATCTTTAATCCCTCTGCTGACTGATTGATCTCCGATACTACACTGTCGCGTGACACTTTTGACGTTATCCCCTCGGCGTTTATCTGGATTGCAGCCGCAAGTTCTCCCTCTTTATTTGTCGCCCGGTTTACCTCTGCAGTAATGCTTTCTGCTGTCTGGGTTATCTTTGAAGACAATGTTTCCTCTGCATTTGTTGCCCGGTTGACCTCCGCTGTGATGCTCTCTGCAGTCTGGCTGATCTTACTGGATAGCGTACCCTCGGCGCTCGTTGCCCGGTTTACCTCTGCAGTAATGCTTTCTGCTGTCTGGGTTATCCGCGATGATAACCCGTCAGTGGTATTCTTTACTTCTGACCGGATTTCTGTGGCTGTCTGTGTGATCTGTGACTGCAAACCCTTTTCCACGTCAACGATTGTCGATTTTGTCTCATCAATTGAGCGTTCCAGAGTGTTGCTCTTGCCTTTCAGCTGCAATATGCTCCGCTGAATTCCGTTGACCTTACTTGTACGGTACTCTTCCCCGTCCGCTTCCAGATCGTCGCGCAAAGCCTGTATGCCTTTCAGCGTGCGCTTTAGGATGTAAGTCTCGATCAGTTCATATTTTGTAGTCATCCGTACCGCATCTCCAACCTCAAGGCATGGATTTCCTTTGCAGTCAGCACTAAATGGTCTGTATATAATTCCTTTTATCTTTGATAACGTTTTTTCTCCAATTTCATTTAATTCCTTTGTTCCCTTCCCATAAACAAGGAAATTTCCCTCGATCACATAAGTGTTTTTGCCATCACCTACAATCACTCCTATATCATTCTCTTTTTCACGAATTTGCAGTTTGTCAATCGTTCTGACAATATAATCTTCATATTGTGCTGAAATGTACTGACTTTTACTTATGCTGGTGCTCTTTGGATTTCTAGGATAAAGATCATCCGCCGGGTAAAGATCATTCGCCGGATAAAGCCCCTGCATCTCTTGCGTTAAGTACACATAGCGAAACTTTCCAACGCGCCCGATATTTCCCATACAACCGTTAATTTCAAGTATACAAGACAAAACCTCTTTTCCGCTTATGGCTTCGCCTATCGTGTTTGTCTCTGCGGTATCTGAACTTCCGCTACTTGATGCTTTCACTTCTACAGTTTTTTCAATAATCATTTCATCATTTACAAGAGATACTTCTTCCTGTTCCACTCCAAAATGATTAAAAAAGCTATCTCTGAATTGTTTGAGAGTTACCTTGCTATCTTTTTGTGGAAGTATCTGATTGTACCAATCAGTAACATCAGATGATAAAATATCATACAAAGCATCGTAAGCTACCACATCCCGGCACGTCCGATCTGCCGTAGGTGTGTCAGAATAAACCTTGTATCTTCCTATTTGGAATGGTTTATCTTCGTGACCATCAAGAGTCATCTTTGCAGTCAACCACTTGCCTTTCATTGGCAAGAATACATTGGACACCGTGAATTTAATCATACCGGCTTCACATGCCCCGAATGTTAATTCAGATTCCGAACACAAACTTTCTGTCAATTCAAATTTTTCTTGGTGTAGTTCGGTGTTTGTGATATTGATTTTCCCATCATCAGATACGATGTTTAACTGTTTGTCTACGCTGTCCTTTAAAAACAGGCTTGAATATTGGTAATTAACCATCGTATACACCCCCTATAAATGCCAGTCTTACAGAGTTGTAATGGATTTGACCGCCATACGTTCCGTATATCGTAGGCTGAAAATCTGCCATGTAACCATACTGTGTTGCATAATCGTCATATTCCGGTATGTATGCCGTGATATAGCAGAATCTTCCGGTTGCATTAGTAAACTGATGACGGATTTTACTTATAATGGCATTAAATTCCGTGTTTGTAAGCATAGCCCGTGTTTCAAACTCAACTTTTAACGCCTTTAATTCCACAGCATTTCTATGTAGATAGCCGTTAGCGTCCGTATAATCGTCTAAGTCCTGCATATTCACATATGGGCTATATGTCTCCGGTTTCATAAAAGACATTGGAACTGTATAATTTCCAATCTTTAACAACCATCCGCTGTACGCCATGCCGAACACCTCCAATCAAGTTTTCTTTTCAGTTTTGCAAATATGAGCACCGTTATTATTACTTAATAAGATTTCAGTTTTTCCGTCCGGCAGAATATCCGCCACGACGCAATTATTCGGATTTCCTATTGGTGTGCGACTTTCCGGGCACTTGCTCCAGTCTATTGGTTTATATTTTTTCATGACTATTCTCCTAAAAATGAGTATAAAAATAGCACCTACCGTTTTTTGATAGGTGCTAAAATTATTCGTTTTAAATTTTATACTTCTGATATTCTATACCATATGTCGAAATCTTTCAATCAAATTCCAACCTCTGTTGCATATTGGCATCGTCAATCTGTTCCTGCAAAAAATATGGCGTCTGATAAGCATTTATCACTTGCACTGCCTTATCGCACTGGCTACGCTTGATGCTCTTGTAAGACCGAACCCCAAAGTTGTATTTCAGATTGGCATACAGGTTGTTGTAAACCTTTTGTCGTAATCCACGATTGCTGTATGCGCTCGACTGTTTGCCGCCCATGATTGAAACGCCTTTCTTTCTGACAGCTTCCGTAATGCGGTCGGCTTCCACCGGAAGTATCGGTAAGTCCATCTTAAGACTTTCCAAATCCGCCTTGATTTCGTCGACCTCTGCTTTAAGCTCCGTGTGCCCCTGTGCAAGCAATGCAATCTTCCCGTCCGTGGTCTGAGGCATCATATATGTACCAGTCTTACGAATGGATGGGAGAACTTCGGATGTTACCCATTTCTTGAACTTCTTCGCACTTTCCAGTTTGCTGCCAAAAATGAGGGAGTACAGACCGCTTTCATTGATAACGGTTATATCCCTATTCTGACCCTGACTCACCATTTTGGTGAGTTGCTTATCCTCTTCATAAACGTGCCTTTTTATTGCGTTAATCGGAGCTGTTCCTTTTCCAAATCCAAGTGCCGTTGCAATATCTATTCCCACAAACCACGGCTCATTGTCAATAACTACTGTTCTAATATCTCCAAACTCTGGATTTTTAAAAATCTGAATATCGTTCATCAGCAAATCCCCCATCTTATATTTTTGGAACATAAGTTCCATCCATAATTCCGATAGCAAGTTTCATGCCCTCTACGGCATAGAAGCGGTTATTGTCAGTAGTACAGTCAATAAGAAGTTCAAGCAATTCATCATAAACGCTTTCGCTTACAATGCCCTTAAGTCTCTCCATGAGCGGCTCAAAAAATTCACGCCATTTCCCGCCCTGTTCTTCATCTGCAATTTGACTTGCGTATACTATTTCCAAAAATTTGTTCATTATCTCGCACCGCCTTTCTTTTCCTGCGGTTCAGAAATGTTCTTTGCGGCTTTGTATATTGCTTCACATACACGGATGCTCTGCGTGCTCAAAAGTTCTGCTATTTTCTCAATTGTTTCGGTTCTACTCATAGATTTTCCCTACCTTTCGTTTGCTGTTTGACAATCATTCCAAAAAGCGGTATAATCCATGTATCAACCGCTTTTGGTGGTTGCTTGAGTATTGGAGTAGTTATATTGCTTGTCAGGGCGGTAACTACTCTTTTTCATTTTCTAAAACATTTTCAATCCCTTTTCTTACAACATCAGTCCTCGTGACATTGTGTTTTTCACAGTATTGGTTAAGCTTATCATTTGTTTTTTCATCAATTCTTGCTTTAACCTCTATCGTTTTTGGAGATAATGCTTTAGGTCTTCCTGTGCGTGGAGACATTTTTACACCTCACTTTCTGTGGCACAATTAAATAATAATAGTTGAGCCACAAAAAGTCAATACCTTTTTCCAAAATTTTTACGCTGTCACCGCCTGATACATTTCCTCAACAAGAGATTTTACATCGCTTTCAAACAACTTTGCCGCAATCTCATAAAGTTCCGGTATCTTTCCCATAACCCTGTCAATATAGTCAAGTTTACCTTTGCATTTCGGTTTGTGTTCCGTATTGTAATTATCCAGTCTATTTTGCAAGTCAATATGATACTTATTTTCAAACTCCCGATAAAGCAAAGCCCATCTTTCTTGGTAATTTGCATGATTGTAACGTACAACTCTATTCAGCACCTGTCTCTTCTCCGCAAGTGAAATATCATCCACAAGTCCTATAATCACATCTTCTTTGTGCATAATTTCATTCTTTTGTCTTTCTATGGTTTCGTTCTGTTCTCTAACCGTTCTAAGGGTCTGAGCAAATATCAACTTTGTGCTTTCATCAGCATATGGAAGATATGTGGAAATAAACAGGTCTTCATTGCTAACATATCCACCAGTTTTTCTAATCGTTGGCAACACTTCATCAGCAATCCAATCTGTGAATTTTTCAGCGTTTGGCTTATGGCTCTTGAATACCAACTTATAAACTCCGCTCTCTGTAATAAAATTTTCTCCAGTATTGTGTAATTTTCTAAAGTCACTTTTCTTGACTTTAGAATTTGTCAGCTTTACAACCTGTTTATCGTTCATCTTAGAGACTGCCATTTTTATAGCACTATCGCCTAACTCTAAACATTTACCAACATGATAGGGGTTAAACAAAACCTGTCCATCAAATTCAAATACTTCTACCTCATGTCCTTCAAAAATCATTAAATCAGTCATTATACATAAACCCTTTCATTCATTCAAATATAGTCATCTTGCGTAAAACTTAGCGTTATAATATCCTTAGTAAAACAAAATGTATATTTTATCTTGAGCAAGTTTATATATCTTCCGTATATAAAATAAAACGCACACGAAAATGATTTTTATTAAATCCTTTATCTTTCGTATGCGTTCAGTTCATCATAAATTTTTTCAATTCCAAGCCTAATTATCTTTGACCTGTCTTTTTTTTCGGCATTAACTATGAAATCCAGTTTTTCTATAGTTTCTCTGTCTATACGTATTTCCAGTCTCCTATCTTTTGGATTGGTTTTAATTTTTTGCCCTTTTTTCGGCACACAAATTTCTCCTTTCTTTTTATTTTCTATAATTTTATCAAAAAGTCCGTACGATGTAAAGAAACATTTATGTATCAAAAAAAGAAGCGCATCGCTGCGCTCCCTCTTTCCACTACTGTATTTTTATTATTTCTTTCTTATCGTCCCAATAATTTGTTTCATATTCCAATTCTATTGAATCCGCCGATATAGGAACTGAATAATATACATTAAATGAAACTTTTCTACCAGAAGATAAGTTCGCATTGATAAAATCGTTATCATCTAAAGTATAAACTTGTTCGCACAATTCATTATCAGCATAGCAATCAAATGCATCTATTCCAACATAGCCATCAGAACTTCCAATGTTTTCAAAAGAAAGTGAAACCATAACATATTTCATACCATCTTGCGGCGTATTCCATCCGTACTCATTATCATAATCTTTAAAGTCAGTATCTGTTTTATTTATAGTAATTTTAAATCCATTTGATTCAAATGAATAATTATCCGAAACAGGTTCATTGTTTTTTAAATCTATCTCCGTATCTTCCGTAATATTTTTTTCTATTTTTTGTGTATCGTTAGTAGTTTTAGCATCAAGCAACTCTTCTGTTTGCGCCTTTTTCTTCGACAACCTTTTATATTCATCTGTTTTTTCCCACATGCTGCTTCCAACATCCAAGAAAAAAATTCCTAAAAATATACACAAAAATATGCAAAATAAAGGTAGTCTAATCTTTTTTCGTTTTATTGCAAAAACCAACAATGCAATTATAGAAACCGTAGTGCCAACAAATAAAACTACTATTCCTAAATTCATCAGAAAAGATCCCATATTTATTTCCTCCCGCCGCTTGTAATAAAATGATTCTACCACAAGTGGCGGTATTTGTCATTAGAAAATATATGCTTCTCTTCCAGTTCTGTTAAAGTAATCTTTTGCATAATTGCGAGCGCTTTTTCCGATCTGCTCTGATGTAATTCCAAATTCTTTTTCCAAAATTCCTTGAAGCAACTGATTTTGCTGTCTTAGCAATTCCATTTCCTGTTGCGCCGTACTGTACACTGCATCTCGAATACCGGTAATTTCCTGTCCACCGGCAACCGCTGTTTTTCCTCCGACGGTTCCTAGCATTTCTGCCCTTCCATTTTCTCCCGCCATAAACATACTGTACTGGCTTGGAAATCCTCCGGCAGCAAACGTAGGAATCTTTCCAAGATTTATACTTCCGGCTCCAACAATCTGCTTTCCAGCAATGTTTACAGCATCCCACGAAAAAGAAAGCTTTGAGTTCATCCAGTTTGCAAATCCGTTCCATATGTGTTTTACAGCGGCTATAGCATTATTCCATGCATTTTTTAATCCATCTGAAATACCACTAAATGTCCACTTGTCTGTTGTAAACTTTGGAGCAACATCTTGATTCCACCACTTATAGAATCCGGTGTTTTCCCACCATCCAGTAAATTCCTCCCACTTTTTAGATAGACCTTTTCTTATGCTTTCTCCAAGATTTTTCCATGTATCTTCTGTAAACCATGGAGAAACTTTCTCGTTCCACCAAACTGCTATACCTGTGTCACTCCACCATGTAGAGAATTCCTCCCATTTAGTGGAAAGACCTTCTTTTATTCCGTTTCCTATTTCAAGCCAATGATCTTTAGTAAACCAAGGCAAAATATTTTCTTGAATGTATTCAGATGCTTCATTCCACTTTTGTTCTATTTTACCTTTTATTTCTCCTATTTCTGTCTGTATTGAGAGCTTTTTTTCTCCCCAATATTCCTTTACATTTTCCCACCATAAAGAAATATCATTTTGAGTAGTTGTCAATTTATTATGAACTGGTAGTTCAACATTTAATCCCCACCATTCTTTTATTTTTTCTTTGAATCCAGATATTTTTTCTCTCAAGTTTGGAAGAACAACTTCTGCTCTTAAGTCCACATTATCTAGTCCATTCATTTGTTTCCATTCATCTATCCACGCTTTTAAATCAAAGCTACTTGGAACTTTTAAGCTGTCTGGAACATTATTATTGAAATCGTTTAGCGCCTTTTGGTATTCATCTAAAGATGCATAATCTTCTTTTTTCGGCATCTTAATGTTTAAGTCAACTCCGTCTGAATAACTCTCAAGTATTCCTTTTTGACTCAAAATGCCCCCACCATATGCATTTATCCACTCAAACGGATTTATAAGCTGCTTTAAGCCTTCCTGCAAATATTGTAAAAATCCACCATCCTTATATGCTTTTACTAGATTTTCTGCATCTTTTTTTATACTGTCTTTTCCAATAGTAAAAGTTAACGCCCCAACTGCAACGGAAAGTGAAATTGGGACTATATAAGAAAGAATAGATTTCACTGATTCTGATCCGAAAGCCGCCACAAACTTTTCACTAATCAGCTTTCCTATTGTTTCCTTAAGAATTTTACTTGTAAGAAATTTCCCTGCATACTTAAGTGCAAATGCTCCAATAATAAGAGATATTGTCTCAAGATCAATTTCACTCAAAAAATCCGTTACACCATCCCATACTTCTGACCACTTGATATTTCCAATTGCTGTTGTAATAGTGTCATATATTCCGTGAACCCATGTATTGATCGTTCTACCAAGTGCCGAAAAATCAAACGTTTCAAAGAAGCGATTCACTCCTGCGGCAATGGAATCCCCCAGATTTGTCCAATCAAATTCTTCTCCAAATGACAAGGCTGCATAAATTGCTGTGTTAAGCGCACTTGCAATCGTCATGCCGACATCTCCGAACAATCTTGGTGTAATAAGCCCATTAAGGAAATCTGCCAGCCCTTTTCCAAAATTTCTAGCCTTGGAATAAATTCTATCCCAGTCAATAGATTCCATGGCATCTGATAGCGCATCGCTGATATATGCCCCAAGTTCCCGCAAACTTCTGATCTGGCTTTCATAGTCTTTGAAAATGGTATCTACCTGTACCAGCCCACCGGACGCACCACCGCCGGATGCGCCACCACCGCCGGAACCACCAGAACCAGATCCGCTTGAATTATCTGGAGTGGTAATCAGATTCAGTTCGTCAAAGGCTCTTAATCCTTTATTCATTTTTTCAACGTTCTTCGCTGCCTGTCCAGTGCTGTCTGCTATATCAGCCGCCCTCCCTGCTGCATCAGACCAATCGTCTGCCAAACCACCGGCAGAAATCTCAAATTTCCATCCGAAGATTGATCCTAACGCATTGGTTACTGTCGTTGCAAAAGCAATAACTTTCTGCATGACTGCATTAAGAGTTCTTACAAACGGTTTAAAAGCGTTAATCAGTGCTCCACCGATAATAGCCGCAAGCTGTTCAAATGACTGCTTAAGTATTCTTACCTGGTTTGCCCATGTGTCTGATGTTCTCGCAAAGTCTCCCTGCGCCGCGGCTGTATTTGCCATGACATACTGATAACGAAGCATGGTCTTTTCTGCCTGCGTCATAGACGAAATGTCGGCATCTAGTCCCTGTTTCATAGCCCACTCTTTAAGAGTAGCCTGTGTGAGGTCAAGACCGTATTTTCTTAAAGGCTCTGTCTCTCCGGTAAATACTGCCTGCAAGTTTCTAGCAACGTCAGACTGCTCCATATCATAGAAAGAAGCCATATCCGCGGTCAGCTTTGTAAGCTGTAGCGACATGTCAGCCATCTTTCCTTGTGAAAATCCCATGGCTGTACCCATAGCTTGGAATCGGCTTGCCACCTGTTTAGCGGTCAACTCTGACATGCCAAAATCCTGTATGGATGTTTTTGAAAAGTCCTGTATCAGCTTCTCATAATTGCCGAATGTGGTACGTACAACGTTTTCAACCTCTGTCAAAGAAGATGAAATGTCGATTGCATCCTTAATCTTTGAAAAAGCACGGAACAACAGCCAGTATGATGCGTACAGCTTTCCGAAAGCTGCAGCAAGGCTAAAGCTGCTACTTTTCGCCTTGTTCGCAGATCCACTAAAAATGTTCAAACTTTTCCCGAGTGATGTTGCTGCTCTACCGGATGATGCGCCTGTTTTTGCCAAATTTGCAAGTGCTTCTGTCATTCTGATGATGTTTGCGCTTACGTTTGGTGCTTTTGAAAGCGTCTCAAACAGGTATTTAAGGTTATCTGCAAGCAAAGGTATGTTGTTTACTGCCCTGCCGCTCGCAACGCTTCCTAACCTTGATATAGACGTCACAAGGCTACTCATGTTTGCCATATCAAATTTCAGTTCGCCGATTTTATTCATCTGGCGCACAAAATTCTGTAGTTGCGCTGATATTTGCGGCAAATTGGATGTCGCCTGTGTAGAAATTTTACCACCAAGTCTGCTGATACTTCCTATCAGATTGGTCAAACCTGTTGTATCAAAGTTAAGTGCCCCTACGCTGTTCATTCCTTTGACAAAGTAAGCAAGGTCATCCTTAATTTTAACTAGATTGCTTGTTCCTACAGTAGCCAACGTTCCGCCCATTTTAGACAGTGCCGCCGCCGTATTCATAATTCCACTTGCATCAATCGTTTTTGTATCTTTCATTCCTGCCGCAAGATTTTTCATTGCCGCAGATATACCATAGAAAGATGATGTGTCTACATTTGAGAATTTGCTTAATGCGGTGGCAAGTGATGTAATCTCTTTTGATTTTGCACCCTTAAACCCTGTTGCCGCGTCAGACATGCTTCTAATTCCAGATGCTATGTTTGAAAGTTTACTGGTATCAAATGATAGACTTTTTCCAAGACTATCCAAACTTGATGCAAGTTTATCAATAGAATCGCTCGCTTTTGCAGAATCAGCCTTAATTTTTATCTGTAATTCATCAATATCTGCCATGACCGCACCAACTTTCTACGCATAATAAAAAGACGGTAGGCTGTGACACCTTACCGTCCTTGATTTTTTACTGAATCAAAATTTTCTGCCCTACATAAATTTTGTTTGGGTTCTTGATCCCGTTGTCTTTCTGCAATTTTGCAACCGTTACATTGTTTTCTTTTGCGATCTTTGAAAGTGTATCGCCGCGTCGTACCGTATACGTTGTCTTTTTATCTGTAGACTGCACAGAAGCATCCGTTGATCGAATATCTCCATCATTGCACCAGCCTACTGCAACTTCATTTTTTGAAAAGCAATATGGATTGTGCGTACCCGCCTTAATTCGTGTAATCGTTCCGGAAGCATACTTGATGATCGCATCTCCAATACCAGCCGTAGAAGATTTGTAGTAAGAAGAAACCGTGATTTCCTCTCCAACCTTATGAAGCGTGTTCTCTGGCTCTGGCATTACATTTACCGTGTCTACCGCTACATACAGTTCATTCAGATCGACGCATCCGGAAACACCGGCTACAAATCCCTTTGAACTGTATTGCCATCCGTAAAGTTCATGAAGAATATCAGGCTTCTTATCTTCCGGTGCGTCCGCCGTAATCATCATAGGCGTACTGGACGGGTATCTTGCGACCCAAAACGGGCAATCAATATGCTCAAGATATGGCTTGATATAGCTGTTGTAAAAAGACAGACCCGTGTATACACCAAATTTGCACCCTGCGTCTTCAATGATCTTCTGATATTCATTGATAATAGAAACAATCTTATCTCCAATATTCTGCTGGCACTTATCCTCTACATCCAGCCACACCATCACATTTCTTCCGGCAAGAACTTCAATCACTCTTTGTGCATCAGTCCGTGCCTTTTCTGCGTTTGTTGCGTAGCTGTAATTATATACGCCCTGCACCGGAACACCCGCTTCCGTTGCTCCTGTCCAGTTTGCTTCAAAATACTTGTCCGGCTGCAAATCTTTTCGGATTACTTTCAAAATGGCAAATTCAACGCCGTTTTCTGCTACTTTTGACCAGTTAATATTTCCATTGTACCCGGAAACATCAATACCTTTAATTTTCATGTGGCACCTCTTCTTTCTTTGGGTGGCTCAACTCATAATTTGATTGCATAATTTTGAGTTTTGCCACAAATAATTCTCTTTGTTTCTGAATTTCCTCTTCTGTCATTTCAGAATCGTTTAACAAACTATGCTCTGTGATAGGCTTGTCTACATACTTTGATTTAGCTTTTTTACCAGCAAGACAATGTTCTACTGCCACTGATACCGCTGACAATCCATATGTTCCAAACCACATCCACATATCATTGTCTCTTTGCTTTTTATCTAAGTTGTAAGCATCCGCATAAGGCTTTAAATCAGCCGGGCAGGACGCGTCTATATCACACACGGTAAATCCATACCCTTTAGTGACTAAAAGCCAGAATGGGCGGATTTCCGTGCAATATGTTCCCCATGTAAGTTCTCTTTGTTCTTCTACTTTTTCCTCGGAGTTTTCTTCTCCGCTTCTTTCTGCTCTGCTTTGAGCAGTTTTGATAAAAAACCGTTTTCAAGTAACTCTGTTAAAAGTGCATTGTAAAGTGCATAAACATCTGCATCTTCTCCGTCAAAATAGTCATCCAGCATGGCATATACTTTTCCAAGCTGCTGTTCCTTTTCTTCTTCAGTTTCCAAGTTGTATCCAAGCTCCTCTTTGTGAAACTTCTGCGCGCCTACAAGGATTAACTCCGGAATAAATAAAAGAATTTCGTCAACCGCTTCAATATTTTTCATCTGGTCTAATTTTGCTACTTTCTTGATAATTCCACTTTTCACGGTTGCTTCATATCCGAATTTGATCTGTAACTCTTTCTCTCCAAGCTTTAATTTTGTCATTTTCTTTCCCTTTCTCCCTTTTTATAGGGAAAGAGCAGTCCGAAGACCGCCCTATTCTTTTACACTGTTCCCTCAAGTTCCGATTCGGTTGTCTGATTATCGTCAGCCGATTCAACCGAACTATTCGACTGACGTGTTATTCCCCCGGTGTAAACGCCACAGCCGTGTCCATTCCCTTGTATTCCTCAATGGTAAGGTTCATTTCAACCGTCAAAAGCTCATTCTGACCAATCTCCGGCTGCGGTATCTGCTCCGGTGGCTGCGCAACCACAAAAAACGCATCTGCAAATCCAGGGATAATGGTTTCAAACCACATTCTTTTCCCATCGGTAAGCGCTTTGTACGCCGTGATAAGTGCTTCCCACTCTTCTTTTGTGGCATCCGTAAGGTTTACCGTGATTGGAAAAGATCCACCGGTATCTGCGCGCCCCTTTACATATCTGGTAATTGCATCCTCTAAAGCGGATGCGTCGATCTGTTCCGGCTCAATGTTAATACCGCCGATTGCGTTAATTCTTGTAAGCTGTTTAAACGATGTAGGCTTTGTTCCGGCTGTCGCTTCTGTGCCGTATCCAAACGTAATGCCTAACGTAGACAATCCTGCTGCTGCCATTTTTACCTCTCTTTCTACCGTTAAATAATGCGGTTATCAGACGCATCTCTTTGCGCCCGGTGCATAAAAAATAGAGCCTTTTGGCTCTTTTACATAAATCTGTCGTTGGCTCCGATTATCCGCCGGAACCTTGCAACGCTTCTAAATTTTTTCTCGCTGTCGTTTTTAAACTCCGGAATTGCCGTGATTTGAAATCTCATCTGCTTAAAAGCATCGGCTAAAACAGCCATGATCCCTTTTGCATCACTCTGCTTTGTGTTTGTAATAACGTCAACCTGTATTGTTTCCTGCACCGCATTTACGGATGTGCCCTCTAAATCTGCCCCACGTTCAAGCCCCGGCATCTCATGGATGTAAATAGTCGGGAAAACAGGTGCTTTATCAAGGTTCTTTTCAACCGTTGTAAATGCAGTGTCAAAATTCATGCTTTTGTATTTCTTCTTGAGTTTTGGTTTTGCAATCGTTACAACATTGGAGAAAATGTTTGTTTCAAGGTCAAATACCCACTGGTTTTCTGCCATTATTTAACCACCTCATATGTTTTCTTGAAAATATCCGGCTTGCATGGATAGAATTCGCCTCTGAGACCTTTGATAATATAATCTCCTTCAGATGCAGTCATGTCACCCTCTAATGTTTTTATCTTCATAAATACATGAGGTCTACCTTTACCCACTTCCCATGCTGTGTCGAGAATATCATAGATTAATGAACCACCGACAAAAGCTTTTATTTCTTCGAGATTTAATCCAGTCCACTGAATAGCTTCGATTACTACCGGTTTTTTCCTGTACTTCATTATCCGAACACCTCCTTCGCTGTCTGTGTAACAATCTGCCGCAACTCATTTGCGGTCAGATACATGAATGGTCGGCTTGGCATTCCCTCTGTAAACCACCAATCGCCATTGTCGTCCTGATAAAACCATCCATATCTTCCATCTGAAATCTGATGTATAGTTTTTCCACTTGCGTACTGCCACGAAACACCCTCCGGCAGTTTCCCAGGATAAGGACTTTGCTGTCCAACAATTCCGGTTCCAAACTCAACAAATGCGGCATGGTCTGTACCGGATATTACCGCCCATATCCCGCCGCCCTTAGTGCTTCCTTCATATTCCGCGTGAACACTTGAAATCAGTTCCGATGTAAATATTGCGTCAAGGTCAGCAATTTGCACTCTGGC
>ENA-UERK01001780-UERK01001780.1-human-gut-metagenome-genome-assembly--contig:-NODE-1780-length-15102-cov-6.096040_pt1 | contig 15102 bp, 13 predicted proteins | sample MGYA00242957_ERZ507957 | MGnify/ENA primary metagenome ERZ507957 (study PRJEB26167, sample SAMN06115538) | human gut metagenome | host: Homo sapiens | place: China:Heilongjiang | collected 2015-11-06... | reverse complement strand
GTAGCTGCCGCTGCCAGTCCGATTCCGGTGTTTCCGGAAGTCGGCTCGATGATAACGGAACCTTCTTTTAAGAGACCCTTTGCCTCAGCATCCTCAATCATCGCTTTTGCGATACGGTCTTTCACGCTGCCGGCGGGGTTAAAGTACTCCAGCTTGGCCAGCACCCTGGCCTTCAGGCCGAACTTCTTCTCGATATGGGTCAGCTCCAGCAGGGGGGTCTTACCGATCAGCTGGTCAGCGGAAGTGTAAATGTCAGACATAACGATTCTCCTTTTCGATATCACATATGTTGTTTATTCAGATGGTCTGCGGTGCGCTCCGGCGCGGAAAACAGCTGCCGCCGCAACATCGGAGATACGTATGCCCTTTCCGGCGTCTCATGGCCCGCCCTCCCTTTTGTTTCTTAATTACTACCTATCCGGTAGGTTGGTTACGTTATACCACGCCTGCCGGTATTTGTCAACAGGGAATTTGTATTTCGCGGAAAATCTTTTCACCCGCCGCGGCGCAGGGCATAGAATGAGAACGGAGAGGCTCTCTCCGTATTTTTTGTGACAGGAGGTCACAGGTTTTATGAGCATACATCTCCGTCATGCTGCCGCCTGCTATCAGGCTCCCGACGGGGAGGTGGAGGCGGTACGCGACGTATCCTTTGATGTGGCGCAGGGGGAGTTCGTCAGTCTGGTGGGGCCCTCCGGCTGCGGCAAGTCCACGCTGCTGAGCGCCATCGCCGGGCTGGAGCCTCTGACCGGCGGCACCGTCAACGTGGCGGGCCAGCCGGTGACGGGTCCCTCCCGCTGCGTGGGGTTCATGCCCCAGCGGGATCAGCTGTTTGAGTGGAAGAGCATCTGGGACAACGTAACGCTGGGTCTGGCGGTGCAGCGCGAGAGAGGGAGCGCCGCCTATGACCACGTGCGGGAGCTGCTGGACCGCTACGAGCTGTCGGGCTTTGCGGGAAAGCGGCCCTGCCAGCTGTCCGGCGGCATGCGGCAGCGCTGTGCGCTGATCCGGACACTGGCCTCGGATCCGGAGATCCTGCTGCTGGATGAGCCGTTTTCCGCGCTGGACTATCAGACGCGCCTTGCGGTATCGGCGGACATCTGGCGTATCATTCGCCAGGAGGGCAAGACGGCTCTGCTGGTGACTCACGACATCGCGGAGGCGGTGAGCATGTCCGACCGCGTGGTGGTGCTGTCCGCCCGCCCCGCCGTGGTGAAAACCGTGCTGGACATGGGCGCGCTGCGTGGCCTGCCGCCGCTGGAGCGGCGAAGCACAGCGGAGTTCCACCGCTATTTCGACTTGATATGGAAGGAGCTGGACGTTCATGGCTGACACTTCCCTGTCGCCCCGCCGTCTGGCGTATCTGGCCGGTGTACGGCGGCAGAAGCGGCGGGTCCGCATCTGGCAGCTCGCGCTGCTCATCGGCCTGTTCGGCTTTTGGGAACTGAGCTGCCGCACCGGCCTGTCCGATGGCTTTCTGGTCAGCTGCCCCAGCCGCATGGCTGCCACGTTCTGGTCGCTGTGCCGCTCCGGCCAGCTGCTGCACCACATCGGCGTGTCGTGTCTGGAAACGGTGCTGGGCTTCACTGCCGGCACCCTGCTGGGCACGGCGGCAGCCATCCTCATGTGGTGGTCGGACACGGCGGCCCGCATCCTGGACCCATACCTGGTTGTGCTGAACGCCCTGCCCAAGACGGCACTGGGCCCCATCTTCATCGTCTGGATGGGCGCTGGGGCGGGGGCCATCGTCACCATGACGCTGGCCATCTCGCTGATCGTGACGATCCTGAACATGTATACCGGCTTTCGGGCCACCGATCCGGAAAAGGTGCGCCTGATGCGCACGCTGGGAGCCACACGGCGTCAGATCCTGTGGATGCTGGTGTTTCCCGCCAACTGCCCCACCCTGTTTTCCACGCTGAAGGTCAACGTGGGCCTGTCGTGGGTGGGCGTCATCATGGGTGAGTTTCTGGTCTCGCGGGCCGGTCTGGGCTATCTCATCGTCTACGGCTCTCAGGTATTCAACATGGATCTGGTGATGACCAGCGTGCTGATCCTGGCGGCTGCGGCGGTGCTGATGTACCTGCTGGTGCTGCGTGCGGAAAATATCCTGAATCACTATTGGGGGGTACGATCATGAAGAAACTGTTGACATTTTTCTGCGTCGCCGCCCTGCTGCTTCCGGTGCTGCTCACCGGCTGCGGCAGCGGCGGCGCCACCACGGTGCGGCTCAACGAGGTGACACACTCCGTGTTCTACGCGCCGCAGTACGTGGCCATGAGCCTGGGCTTCTTCGCCGACGAGGGGCTGAACGTGGAGCTGACCAACGGCGGCGGGGCGGATAAGGTCATGACCGCCGTGGTGTCCGGCAGCGCCGACATCGGTCTGGCGGGGCCGGAGAGCTGCATCTATATCTACAATCAGGGCAAGGACGACCACCCCGTGATCTTTGCCCAGCTCACCAAACGGGACGGCTCGTTCCTGGTGGGCCGCACCGGCGGCAGCTTCTCCTGGGAGGACCTGCGGGGCGCCACGGTCATCGGCGGCCGCAAGGGCGGTGTGCCGGAGATGACGCTGGAGTACGTCATGAAGCAGAACGGCGTGGTGCCGCAGGTGGACGCGGTGGTGGACACCTCCGTGCAGTTCAACATGATGGCCGGCGCCTTCACCGGTGGTCAGGGGGACTATGTGACGCTGTTTGAGCCCACCGCCACCGAGGTGGAGCAGGCCGGTCACGGCTACGTCCTGTGCTCCATCGGCGAAGCCTCCGGCGAGATCCCCTATACTGCCTATTTCGCCAGTCAGAGCTATATGGCCGCGCATCCCGACGTGGTGCAGGGCTTCACCAACGCCATTGCCCGGGCCCAGCGCTGGATCGCGGAGCACACGGACCGCGAGGTGGCGGAGGCCATCTGCGATCAGTTCCCCGATACCAGCCTTGACGTGCTGGAGGCCGTCACGGCCCGCCACCGGCAGATCGACGCCTGGAACGAGGTACCCCGCATGGAGCAGTCCGCGCTGGAGCGCCTGGAGACGGTGATGACCGAGGCCGGTGAACTGCAGAAGGAGGACTGGGTGGACTTCACCCAGCTGGTAGACAACAGCTACGCGGACAAAGCCGCCGCACAGCTGGGATGACCCGTCTGCGTCAGGCGTAACACATCATGAAAAAGAGGGAGAACGCTCCGCGTTCTCCCTCTTTTTTTATTTACGCATCGTCCGCCTCCTTCGCAGGCCGCGCCGCCTGCGGCCAGAGCGGTGCTTCTTCCCCGCTGGTGGCCACATACAGGTCCTCGCATCTCTGCTGGGCCGCTGTCAGTGTCTCGATGGCCCGCTCCATGGCATTCATGGCCGCCAGATACATCGCCTTGTAGTCCGCCATTTTCGTCCTCCCTTTCTTATTTGATATCTTTTTGATATCATTTTGAATTCTTATTATACAGCATCGGAATGATATCATCAAGCCATCAATTTGAAGTGGGTGATGTCATGGCAAACTACTATACGCCGTTTTCGCTGCGGATCTCCGAGGAGCTGCTGGACAAGGTGAAGCAGCTCGCGGCCGCGCACAAGCGCTCCGCCAACAAGGAGATAGAGTTCGCGCTGGAGCAATACGTGGCCGCCTATGAACAGGAGCACGGGAGCATCCGCCTGCCGCCGCAGGCGTAACACATCATGAAAAAGAGGGAGAACGCTCCGCGTTCTCCCTCTTTTTTCAGCTCAGTGCGCTGATGATGCTCTGGTACTTGTTGATGTCCGAGCCGCCGTTCCACGTCATAAAGCCGCCGCTGCAGCCGGTGTCCCGCAGAGCTCGGACCTCCGCCGCCACCTCCTCCGCGCCGTAGGTGTTGTACGGCTCGCGGATGGCGTTGTAGGCCTGTATCCATGTGCGCACCGCCGCCGGAGAGGCTGTCTCCGCCTGCCGCGCCGCCGCGGCCGCGCCGAACATGTGTACCGTGTCGTAGGGGTGCTCCCAGGGCTTGTAGTCCCCCTGGGCGCTGTAATGGTCGGGATAGGGCATGCCGGAGATGGCGTCCACCGCCGCGCTGATGGCCGGCCAGTACTGGCCGCAGGCGGTGACGTAGGGATTGGCGCACTCGCCGAACACGTCGCCGGACAGATAGTACCCCGCGCTGTGGAGCCGCTCCGCCGCGTACAGCAGGAACCTCTGCACCGCCTGGGCCTTGCTCTCGCCGTAGGCGTTGCGGTAGTCGATGGTCCCCGCCTTCTCGTAGCTATACGCCCCATCGGGGAAGCGGATATAGTCGAACTGGATCTCGTTGAAGCCCAGAGCCGCCGCCTCCAGCGCCAGATCCACCTTGTACTGCCACACCGTCCGGTCGTAGGCGCTGGGCCAGTACATGGAGCTGATCTTCAGAGGCGTACCCTCCAGGTCGCAGATGACCTGCTCCGGATGGTCCGCCGCCAGATGGGCGTCGTTGAACACGGTGATGCGTCCGATGAGGTAGTATCCCGCAGCCTTCAGCTTCTGAATGTTGGTCTGGAAGTTTTCTCTGGTGTCCATGGCCGCCGCGTAGGCGGACGGGCTGTACTGCTGCATCACCGGTGAGGCGTAGGACACGGCGGTACCGTCTACGATGTCCACCACGAAGGCGTTGACGCCGCTGCCCTCCGCCACGCGCAGGTAGCTGTCGGCGTACTGGACGGCGGAGCCGTTGAGGTACAGGGCCCGCACCTCATCGGGCATGGTGTTGCCCTCGATAGCTCCCTTCTCCACAGGGTAGTAGTCCAGCCCCGCTGCATCGCCGCCGCCCCAGCTGTCGCCGCGGGAGGCGTGGAGCTGATACAGCTCCGCATCGTACTGGGCCAGGGCCTCGTCCTCTGTCATGCGGACGTTGGCAGCGGCGATATAGCCCTCGCCCCGCTGGCAGGACACCTGCCAGCGCAGCACCTCGCCGTTTTCGTCCAGCCCGTCGAAGCCGGTGACGGCGAGGGCCATGCCCTTTTCCACGGCGCAGCCCGGGACAGCCCCGGTCTCATCCAGCAGGCTCATGCCCCGCAGGGCGTACACCGTCTCCACCTGTACCGTCCGGCTGAGATCATCGGCCAGATGGGACGCGTCCAGCAGGACGTACCCCTCGCCGTTGACCACGCGGACGCGGCCGTCCTCACGGGGCGTCTCCACATCTGCGGCCACGTAGGCCACCTGACTGCCCCGCACCAGTACGCCCAGCTCCGCGCCGCTTTCGGCGTCATACACCGGCGCGGACGCCGTTTCCGACGCCACGTAGCCGATGGCCGTCTCCGGCGCCTTCGGCGGCTGCAGCTGCCGGTAGATATACACGCCCAGAACGGCCACCGCCGCCAGCGCCAGCAGGATAAAGAGGATCCCCGCGGTGCGGCCGGCGCTGCCGGTTTTCTCTTTTGTTGACATAGGCAAATTCTCCTTGTGCTCGTTGGTGTTACAGCGGACATTATACGATATTCTCCGCCATATTTCCACCCTGTTCTTCCTGCGGCGGCAAAATTTCCCCCCTTTTTCCGTTTTTCCCCACATTTCCGGTAGACAACGGTGGGAACGAATGGTATACTGTCAGTGATTATTATGTAAATCAGCGGCGTTCTCCGCCGCTTTGACGACTACTGAAAAGGCAGGGTGTATGCGATGAAAAGGATGAAGCGGAGCACCGCCATGGTGCTGGCCGCCGCCGTGGTGCTGAGCCTGCTGGCCACGGCGCTGCTGGCCGCCAGCAAGAACTGGCAGGACGCGGGACTGGGCGACCTGAGCCAGTACTACGAGACGGGCAACAGCGCCGACCCAGGCTACGTCTCCACCGTCCGCGGCGACAGCGGCGGCACGTCCTACGGCATCTATATGTTCGCCAGCAACGCCGGCACGCCCCTGAGCTTCGTCCAGTGGCTGCAGGAGTTCAAGTCCGGCTCCATCTACCGCGACATGGGCGACACGCTGTATAACGCCTACGCCTACGACCGCAACGGCAAGTACTCCCCCGGCTACGGCAGCAATTTCAACGCCACCTGGCGCAGCGTGGCTGACGACTACCCCGACGAGTTCATGCAGTCCCAGAAGGACTATTGGGAGACCCACGCCTATGCGGACCTGCTGAAGAACATCAAGTCCGCCGTCCCCTCCTTCGATCTGGATGACTACTCCGTGGCTCTGCGCAATGTGTTCTGGAGCCGCAGCGTCCACCACGGCGCAGGTGTGATCCGCGGCGCCAGCAGCAGCGATGGGCGCAGCGGCGCCACCGGCGTCATCCTCCGTGCCTTCGACTCTCTGGGCGGCTTCAAGAACCAGAGCGAGGCCCAGCTGATCCAGGCCATCTACGCCGAGTGCAGCCGTCTGGACAAGACCCCCGAGCCCAAGCGCATGACCGGCGACGCCGCCAGCAAATACGGCGTATCCGGCCAGTCCATGGCTTATTTCAGCGCCAACTCCGGCGACGTGCAGCTCAGCGTGTACAGCCGCCTGCACGTCAACGAGCCGGCGGACGCGCTGGTAATGCTCTACGCCAACTCCGACGCCCCGCTGGCCGACGGTGCCTACCGCCTGTCGCCCCGCGGCACTACGGACCGCGGCATGGCCGCCGACCTGTCGGGTCTTACCAAGATCTCCTCCGCCGCCTCCGTGCAGCTGACGTACTTCGCCAGCGGCTACTACACCCTGACGGTGGGCGATAAGCGCCTCAGCGATAACGGCGGCAAGGTCACGCTGGCCTCCGCCACTGCCGGCAACGAGCAGCTGTGGGCCCTCACCGGCGACAGCCCCTACTATCTCCAGAACCGCGCCACCGGCCGCTATCTGGCGCTCGCGGACAACAGTGTGTCCACTGTGAAGGACACCGCCGGCGCCACCAAGCTCCAGCTCACCGCCGATGGCAGTGTCTGGGGCGCCGAGGGTCTGTTCTACCCCGGCAGCGAGGGCAATGAAACCCAACTGCTGGCCAATAAATCCTCTTACCCCGTCCGCGGCGTCATCACCAGCAGCCTGCCCATCACCAGCGTCACCGTGAAGGCGGTGTCCTCCAGCGGCAGCACCGGCTTTACCGCCACCAGCAGCATCAAGGGCACCGTCTACTCCTACGACCTGTGGAAGCTGGACAGCGCCTGCGCCTTCAGCCGCCTCAGCGTCGGCGAGTACACCCTGACCATCACCGCGACAAACAGCGCAGGCACCGTGACTCTGGCGGAGTCCCAGTTCAAGGTCAACGCCAACAGTTCCTTCAGCCCCGGCGACCTCTCCGACGAGGAGTACGCCGTGTCCTTCCAGATAGGCGATGTGGTGGTCGAAAGCCGCATGTACCGCCTTACCGACACCTACGGCGAGCTGCCCACGGTGGACGAGGCCGGCTTCCAGGGCTGGTACCGCGAGGACGGCACGGAGATCTCCCCCAACTCGCCGGTGGCCGCCTCCAACCACACGCTTTACGCCCGCTTCGGCGACCTCTACACCGTCACCTTCCAGGTGGACGGCGAGACGGTCCGCACCTTCAAGCTGGCCCAGGGCGATCTCATCACCGCCCCTGCCAACCCCGTGAAGGCGGCGGACAGCAAGTACACGTACAGCTTCAAGAACTGGGTGGACCAGAACGGCGATGTTTTTGCCCCCAAGGCCACCTACATGGGCACCAAGGACATCACCTACACCGCCCAGTTCACCAAGACCGCCAAACCCGACCACGGCAGCAGCGATCCCACGGAGCCCTCCGGCGCGTTCCTCACCGGTATCGCGCCCCAGACCTCCGTCAAGACGCTGAACGACTCCGGCTACACCGTGTATGACGGTAAGAAGGAGATCACCTCCGGCTACGTGGGCACGGGCATGACCGCCGTCGGCGGCAGCTCCAGCCTGACCATCGTCGTCACCGGCGATGTCACCGGCGACGGCCGCATCACCATCACCGATGTGGTCAAGCTCCAGAACTACGCCGCCGGCGCAGGCGACCTGAACGAGGCCGCTCTGAAGGCCGCCGACATCAACGGCGACGGCCGTGTCACCATCACCGATGTGGTCCAGGCGGCCCAGGTCACCGTGGGCCAGCGCACCATCTGAGCAGGAGGTACTCCATGAAAAACATGAAAAACAAACTGCTTCGCACCGCCCTTTCTCTGGTCACAGCGTGCCTGCTGGTGCTGGCCATCCTGCCCCAGCGGGCGGAGGCCGCCGGCGCGTCCCTCTCCGGCAGCAGCAGTGTGCAGCCGGGCAACTCCGTGACGCTGACCCTGTCCGTGGACAGTAAGATCCTCGGCCTGACGGCGGACCTGAACTGCGGCGACGGCCTGACCTTCACCAACTACTCCTGCTCCGTCAGCGGCTGGAGCATTCTTGTGAACCAGAACCATTTCAGCGTCTATGGCACCAACAGCGCCAGCGGCGGCATCATCACCGTGACGCTGAAGGTATCCTCCAGCGTTCAGGGCGGCGCGGCCCTCAGCGCCAGCTTCAGCAACATCGTAGCCTCCGACGGCGAGACCGACATCGACGTGGGCACCGCCAGCTGGACCGGCAGCGTGGCCGCCGCGCCCAGCGGCGACTGTACCCTGTCCGCCATCATGTGCGGCAACGCCACCCTGTCCCCCGCCTTCTCCTCCAGCACCACGTACTACACCGCCAAGGTCCCTTACAGCGTATCCAAGCTGAGTCTGGATTATAACCGCAACGACAAGGGCCAGACCGTCAACATCAGCGGCAACGACCTGGCCGTAGGCGTCAACACCGTCACCCTGAAGGTCACGGCGGCCAACGGCACCACCAAGTCCTACGTCATTGAGGTCACCCGCGAGCAGGACCCCAACTACAAGGCCTCCACCGATGCCGCTTTGTCGGCGCTGGGCATTGAGGGTGCGACCCTCAGTCCCGCCTTCAGCAGCACCGTCCACGACTATGTGGCCTATGTGCCCTTTGAGACAAAAACGGTGAAGGTCAACGCCTCCGCCAACGACAGCAAGTCCAGCGGCATCACCGGCACCGGCGACATCACGCTGGACAAGGAGGGTGACAACCCCATCTCCGTGGTATGCACCGCCGAGGACAAGACCACCAAACTGGAGTACACCGTCCATGTGGTCCGTATGCCGGAGTACACCGGCACCCTGCCCGTGATCTCCGCGGCGGAGCCGGAACCGGAGCCTGAACCGGAGCCCGAGCCCGAGCCGGAGACTCCCATGCTCCAGATCCCCGTGAGCATCAAGCTGCCCCTGCTGGGCGAGGTCCGCACCGTGGTCGCCCTGATCGGCGGCGTGGTGCTGGTGGCCGCCCTGCTGTTCCTGCTTGGCCTGTTCATCGGCCGCGGCACCGGCGGCGGTCCCGATGATGACGGCAGCGGCCCCGATGACCGCGATGACCGCCCCGACCGCGGCGGCAGAGACCACCGCGAGGAGCGCGAGGAGCGCCGCGAGCGCCGTCACCCTGCGCCGGAGCGTTCCCGCCCCGCGCCCCGCATCGTGCCCCGTCAGGCGGAGCCGGTACAGCAGCCCGCTCCCAAGGCCCGTGACTGGAAGGACTTCGACATCCCGCTGGACGATGAGCCCACTGTCAGGCCCGCGCCTCAGCCCGCCGCTCCCGACAAGGACCTGCTGGCGGACACGGTGGATCAGGTACTGGCGGACGAGCCCACTCCCAAGGACGAGGAGGACGTGCGCACCATGTCTCTGGAGGACCTGCTGAAGGATATTCGCAGCATGTAACAAAAAAGAGTACGGACACACGAGACGTCCGTACTCTTTTTTTCTCACAGCGCCCCCTTGGGGCAGTTCTTCACGCATTCCATGCACAGGATGCACTCCGTGCCGTTGGCCCGTCGGCGGGAGTTGTCCGTCATGTCCACCTCCATGGGGCACACCCTTCTGCACCGCCCGCAGGACACGCATTTGCTCTTGTCGCAGGTGATACGGACCAGGGAAAAATAGCTCATGGGCTTTAAGAACACCGTCACAGGGCACAGGTACTTGCAGAAGGCGCGGTTGTCCCGAAACGCAAAGGCCAGCAGGATACCTGCCCCGTAGTACAGTGCGTTGCCGATGACAAAGGCCCAGAACATGATGCGCTCCAGGTGCCCCACATTGGCCAGAAACAACGTCGCCACAAAGGCCAGCGACAGTGTGAACGTCACGTACCGCAACCAGCCGATGGGCTTCCGCGGCGTCTGCGGCACCTTGTAGGGCAGGAAGTCCAGCACCATGGCCGTCCAGCAGGCGTACCCGCACCAGCCTCGCCCGAACAGCAGCGGCCCGAAGATCTTGGCCACGGCGTAGTGGATGGTGGCCGCCTCGAACACGCCGGTGAACAGGTAGTACCAGAATCCCTCGATCTGCATATTCTCCCCGCAGATCAGGCCCAGATACACCAGCATGTACGATCCCACCAGCAGCTGCGTCACCCGTCGGGCGTGCTTGTATTTTCCCACGAACAGCGCCGTCCCCAGGGCGATAGAGCCGCCGATATAGCTGAAATTAAAGAGGTAGAACAGGTTGCCCTTGGTGAGCCACAGCACCACGGCCACCGTCTCGAACACCGCCAGCAGCGCCAGCGAGGGCAGATACTTCTTCATACCCTTACTGCCCTCCGCGGAGCAGGGAGGCCGCCTCGCGGGCCGCCGAAGCCGCGTCCTCGGTGTAGGCATCTGCGCCGATCTCATCGCAGAAGCTCTGGCTGATAGGCGCGCCGCCCACCAGGATCTTCACCCTTCCGCGGATGCCCATCTCCTCCGCCAGACGCACCACATCCCGCATCTCCTGCATGGTGGTGGTCAGCAGGGAGGAACAGGCGATGATGCCGCAGTTCTGGTGCAGCGCGGCCTCCACGAATTTCTCCGGTGCCACGTCCACGCCCAGGTCCACCACCTCAATGCCGCTGCCCTCCATCATGATCTTCACCAGATTCTTGCCGATGTCGTGCATATCGCCCCGCACCGTACCGATGCAGGCGCGGCCCAGCCTCTCTGTGCCGCTGCCGGCCATGCAGGGCCGCAGCAGCTCCAGAGCTGCCTGCATACACCGCGCCGCCATCAGCATCTCCGGCACGAAGGCGATACCGGCGGAGAAGTCCACGCCCAGCCGGTCCATGCCCCGCATCAGCCCGCCGGACAGGATGTCCGCCGCCGCAATGCCCTGATCCAGCGCCTCCCCGCACAGGGCCAGCACCTTTTTCTGCTGTCCCCGCTGCAAGGCCGCCGCCACACGGTCCAGCACGCCGTCGCCGCCGCTCTCCGCAGCCCGGATGGCATCGCCGCTCCCTTTTTGCGCCAGCACCCGCCGCGGCACCGGCGGCAGATCGAACTTCGGCAGGTGTACCTGCCGGTTATACCCGTCGATGGCCTCGTCGATATACCGGTCCACGTGGGGATACACCGTCCCCGCCAGTCCGTAGGTGATGGATGGGATGAAGTGCCCCAGCGGCCCGCAGGACGCCAGCACGTTCTTTGCGTAGTCCCGTATCTCCTCCGGCGACGCGTCGGCGCGGTCGATGGCGGCGCCCATGCCGCCCATCAGCACCAGTCTCCCCCTCAGCTGCCGCTGTAAGGCGGGGATATCGTTCTCCGGCAGCACGCCCTGCCACACCTGGATGCCGAGCTCCGCCATGTCCTCCACAATAGGCGCCAGATAGGAATCGGCGTGGTGGACGGCGATGCAGCCCCGGGACCGGATGTACCCATAGAACCGGCGGTACGGCTCCTTGAAAAACTCCCGCCACATCTCCGGCTGCATGAACAGGGCGTTCTTGGTGCCCCAGTCGTCGTGGGAGAAGATGACGTCCGGCTGCAGGTTGTCGATGAGCAACTTCACATATCCCAGCCGGTACTCCGTGATGTACTCAATGAGCTCGTGCATCTCCTGCGGGTGCTCGTACAGCGCCGTCAGCGTGTCCTCAAAGCCCATCAGGAAATGGCACTGTTCAAAAATACCGGTGCCCATGAACCCTGCCAGCAGCTTCTCCTGCCCGCATGCCTCCCGCGCCTGCTGCCGGACGGCCTCCCAGCCCTCCGTGCAGTTGGCCGCCAGATCCGGCGCATGCACCGTCTCCCGCCACCGCGTTACGTCGGGACACACCGCAAGGCCATCGTGGGTGACGGGCATGGGCCCCGGCGCGTCCTCCGGAAAGCTGATGGTGGTGCCCCACCGGTCCACGCTGACGGTGCCCCGCTTCCGGTTGCCCCGCAGGTAGGTGTTGATGGGATCGCCCAGGCACATGTGCAGCGCCTCGTACTGCCGCAGCAGCCGGTCCGGCTGTCCGTCCGGCTTCAGAAGCTCCAGAAAGATCTCTTTCGCTGTCATCATCGCGCTCACCTCACAAAGACTCTTGACAAAGCAGCCCCGCACTGCTTAAAGTAGTGGTATCATTATAGAAATCTGGTTCCCCCCTGTCAAGTACGGCGCGGCCCTTTCATCCCATCACGGAGGTATTCACATATGGAACTGCATTTTCCCCTTATTCTGGACGGTGCCACCGGTACGGAGCTGCAAAAGCGCGGCTACACCGGCGACGTCAGCGCGGAGCAGTGGGTGCTGGCCCATCCGGACAGCATCCTGTCCATCCAGCGCGATTACGTGGCCGCCGGCAGCCAGGTGCTCTACACCCCCACCTTCGGCGGCAATGCCGTGAAGCTGGCGGAGCACGGCGTAACGGAGAACACCGCCGCCTATAACCGCCGTCTGGCGGACCTGTCCCGTCAGGCCGCGGACGGCAAGGCCCTGCTGGCCGGCGACCTGTCTCCCACCGGCCTGTTTCTGGCCCCTCTGGGCAGCGCCTCCTTCGACCAGCTGGTGGACGCCTACGCCCAACAGGCAGCCGGACTGGAAGCCGCCGGTGTGGACCTGTACGTCATTGAGACCATGATGACCCTGTCCGACGCCCGTGCCGCCGTGCTGGCCGTGCGCAGCGTCTCCGCCAAGCCCATCTTCGTCACCTTTACCTGCGACCAGAATGGCCGCAGCATCTCCGGCACCGACATCACCGCCGCCCTGCTGGTATTGCAGGGCATGGGCATCGATGCCTTCGGTCTCAACTGCTCGGCGGGACCGGACCAGATGCTGCCCCAGCTCCGCCGCCTGCGGGAGTACGCCCGCATCCCCCTGATCGCCAAGCCCAACGCCGGCATGCCCACCATCGTGAACGGCAAGGCGGTGTACGACTGCACGCCGGAGCAGTTCACCGCGCTGGTGCCGGACATGCTGGCCTCCGGCGTCATGATCTTCGGCGGCTGCTGCGGCACCACGCCGGAGCATATCGCAGCCCTGCGCGGTGCGCTGGACGGCGCGGCCATCACGCCTCCCGCCCCGCTGCACACAGATCTGCTGCCCGCCGCCACGGAGAAGCTCCCCGCCCTGCTGCCCGCCGACGCTGCCCACGGGCCAGTACTGGACGTGACCCCCGGTCTGGAGGATGCCCTGTCCGACGCGCTGGAGCGGGACGACCCCATGGTGGCCCTCCGCGTTGCCTCCATGGCGGACGTAAACGCGCTGGCGGCCTGCCAGTACCTGCTGACAAAGCCCCTGTGCCTGGTCTGCGGCGATGCCGCCGTGCTGGAGCAGGCCCTGCGAGTCTATCAGGGCCGCGCCCTGTACGAGGGCAGCCTGCCGGAGTCCGTTCTCCGTCCCCTGTCCGACAAATACGGCCTGCTGTTCTGAACCGCATAAAAAGAGGGGCGCTTCCCCAAGGGAAGCGCCCCTCTTTTTCTCATTTTTCGGCCTTCATGCGGAAGGTGTAGATGCCATCGGCGCACACGGTGCCGCCGTCGTCCTCCACCCACGCCCGCATCACCACGATGCTGTGACCCATCCGCACCGCCTCCGCGTGGGAGGTCAGCGTACCGCCTACCGCGCCCGCCGCCAGAAACCGCACGTCGCAGGTGACGGTGCGGCACAGCGCGCCGCGGCTGCACGCCGCCGTCCCCGCCACCTGATCCATCATGGTGCAGTACACGCCGCCGTGTACGATGCCCATGGGGTTGCCGTGCCGCACCTCGGTGTGCAGCTCCCCGCGGGCCCAGCCCTCGCCCATGGCCACGATGCGCATGCCGTTCTCCACGCCGAAGGTGTCCTTCTGGTTGGCCCGCTCCATCACGGCCGCATACAAGCTCTCCTTTTCCTGCTCTGTCATTTGCTCCTTATCCTTCCGCTATCAGCGTCATCTCGCCCAGCACCACATACCGGTAGTTGTCCGCCTCGTAGGAGCAGGTGCACAGCCCCACGATGCGTCCCGTGGGGATGCCCCGTCCCGCGTAGAACGTGGACTGGCTGATAAACCGCTCCAGATCCACAGTCTGGAACGATGTGTTGAATACCTCGTGCTCTCCGGGCACGATGAGGCCCGCGAACAGATCCACCCGATACGTCCCCGCGTTGGTGTAGACGTAGAGACACGGGTGCGCGTCGTAATACCACTGCTCCTTGTAGCCGTCGATGGACGCGAACATGGTGCGGTCCTTCATGTGGTGGCCGTACAGCATATTGCACTGTGCGCTGAAATCCCGCGGCGCCCGGGCATCCAGAAAGATGGTGCCGTACTCGCTGTAATTGCCGTCCAGATCGTGATGCAGGTAGTATTCGTTGTTGCCATCGTAGGCGATCGGATAGCTGATGGGCGTTCCCGGACAGTACACGTAGCCGATGATGTCGGGATAGCGGGCCTGCCACCAGCTCAGGTCGATGTCCGCCGGCGGGCCGCTGTGCAGCGCCTTTTCCACCGTCTCGTCCACACTGTCCCGCAGCTGCTGCACCGCCGCATCCAGCGGCTCTGCGGCGGACAGCGCCGCCTCCATCGCCGTACCGGCCCGCACCGCGGCTGACGCCAGCACCGGTACGGCATCCTCCCCGGCCGCGGGCGCCGCCGCCCCCGCCAACTGCACCGCCAGCCATGACGGCACGCCTACCACGGCCAGCGCCAGCAAAAATGCCGCCCAACGTCTCCTCATACTCCACGCGCCCCCACACAAAATATGCTCCATTATACGCGGCACGGCGGCGCACCGTCAAGCACCGCACGGAAAAATCTCCATTTTCCCGCCCTATGCCGCCGCGTCCTCGCCGCAGAAAGCCGCCGCATCCCCGCACGGCCACCGCCGCCCGCCCTCAACAGCCGCTCGCTGCGCTCCCAACACAAACGCTCCCGTTTCCCCTAAA
>ENA-UERK01001765-UERK01001765.1-human-gut-metagenome-genome-assembly--contig:-NODE-1765-length-15191-cov-5.039367_pt1 | contig 15191 bp, 9 predicted proteins | sample MGYA00242957_ERZ507957 | MGnify/ENA primary metagenome ERZ507957 (study PRJEB26167, sample SAMN06115538) | human gut metagenome | host: Homo sapiens | place: China:Heilongjiang | collected 2015-11-06... | reverse complement strand
CCACGTCTCGCCTTTGGGAGCAGATGTACTTTTATAGTTTTCATGGGATGTTACATTCTCCTTTACCCCATTGATTGCGGTACTCATTGTCGTATTGCGAACAAATATTAGGAGTGCGGTTTTTGTATCTCTCCATGTCAAGTAGCTGAGAAGTTGCGAGATCGCATCATGCAACCCCTGTTTCCCCTTCCAAAATTTGCATTCTGCCACAAATAGAACACCGTCTCCGTGTTTGACCATGATATCAGTCTTCCCATTTTTGTTGAATGCTTCCGCTATAGCAGTATCGCTTTTGAATGATGTTTGGATTTGAGCAAGAAAAAGGTCTCGTAAAGTCTCTTCACCCATTCCGCGTGTCACGTTGGGTAGTTTTTCGTATGTTTGTCCAACGGTCTGCAAGGATTCAAGAATCGATGCATATTTGGCCATGTCCATTACGGGTGTAATAGACTGAACTTTTTTGATGTTATTCTTTATCTTAGGAGGAATAAAACGATGAGAAACTGTCGGCACGGCATATGTTTTGAGACTCTTCACTTGCGATGATGTCGGTACGCCAAGGTTGATGATGAAAGCGTTTTCTTTTTTAATTTTTTCTTTCCGGGAGACAAAATAACGTCTGGCTTTATCTGGTAGGGAACTATTATATGCGCGCACATCATTCTCCAGATAGCCTAGCATTTTTATACAACTGTCTTTAGACGATTCAAAATCCTGCTTAACTTGATCTGCATCATCATTGATTGCCAGAATATCTTTGTAGATTTCAGTAGTGCCAACATGAAAATTGCCAGACCCGGAGGAAAGCAATGTTGATGGACAGAAATATAAGATATTATAGTCTCCACTAATGGGAATAATATATCGAACCATTGTGCGTACCATAGATTCTTGGACGCCCCAGTACCTAGGAAAGAACTCAGGATCTACCGAAACCTTTCTGGTCTCAATTCTCACATCATCAAAATGAATAACGGGCATGTATAGTGTGTATTCATCTATTAAATACTGAATGAAATCCTCTTCATTTACATTTAAAATGTAATCGTCTGATAACCTGTTAATAGCGATAGATATCTGCTTATCCATCGAGCGTGATAAACTTCCAGAGTCATATTTTGAGAACATATTTCCATGGTTGATTCTAAAGCGTTCCATGATTATAACTGCTTAATTGTAAAGTTTTCTGCAAATTTACGAAAATCTACTGTCTATTGCATGTGTTTCTATCGAGAATACAAACATAAGGCGTAGCTGTGTCTTGCCACATGGCGTCTCCCAAAATATTAGAGATAATACACTTTTCCGGATGGTTTCAAAGTCATTGAAGATGTTGTATATTGAGGTTGAATTTTTGAATATTTTCAATCCCATGCGTTCATCTTTCCCTGGTTGATGTTGTGTCTACGCTAGGCTCTAATTATTTGCCGCCCAAAGAAGAAAAGACTGTAGCCATTATATCATGGCGAAGCCATCTCTTTTCTTCCATTTTTTGACTTTACTTTATTGAACGTATATAAGAATACGAGAATAAAAGCAAAGTCGATATGTTTGGGTATTGTTGCCTGATAAATATATATTAATTATCAAGGCTGTATAGTATATCAATGTCAGCGTTCAAGGGCTGTGTTGTGAGTTTTCGAGGTAAAGGGTCGAGAGATCAAACTGAATATGTATTTGCACTTGCACTGTTGCACTATGCGCTCGCGTTTACGTCATATCGGCTTTTTTTCTAAAGAATTTGCTGGTCCTCAAGAAAATCCATAATTTTGCACCGTCATTGAATATAAAAACATAAGCTTACAATGCAGCAAAGAAGAATGAACAACTGGAACATCATATTGGATCGAGGCATAAAATGCCTTGAGAGATTGTCGTGTGTCCATACTTCGGGCATTGGAGCATTCTATACTTTTGGAGACATTTTCCGACGAACGTCTGATAGACCATCGGGGATACGATGATGCTGGTATCCCACTAAAACGATAAATGAAAACCGTCGGAGAGTCCTTACCAAACTTTTCGACGGTTTTTGTTTTAGATCTTTGATCTACAATAAACGCTGCGCCTCAGCATATTCCGGTCAATGCCCGGATCTGCATTCGGCTTGCAGTTTATTTGATGCCTGCTGGTGACGTTCGCACGATGTGCTTTTCTCCGTCAATTCCGTCCACGGGCTGAATTGTAATGTATTATTAACCGCGCAGTGATGCGCATGAATGGAAAGATTATGAATTATAAATTTGACGGAAGCAGGGTGTTCTTTACATCCGACACCCACTTCAACCACACCAATATAATCAGGTTCTGCAACAGGCCATTCAAGGATGTGTCGCACATGAATGAAACGCTTATTTCCAACTGGAACCGCGTGGTTGGTCCGGAGGATATCGTATTCCACCTGGGCGATTTCTGTCTGGGCGGTTCTGCCGAATGGGTAAACGTACTGAACAGGCTGAACGGAAAAATATACCTTATTTTCGGCAACCACGACATCAAGAACCTGAGGCAGAATTACACGAAATACTTCGAGCAGATAACGATGCAGATGTATATTGAGGTGGATAAACAGAAGATTTATCTGAATCACTGTCCGTTCCTCTGCTATGGCGGCTCATACGATGACACCTGGCAGCTTTTCGGACACGTGCATACCCGAAGGATCAATACCGGAAAGGATGCACCGCGACTGAGTATGCTTCTTCCGACACAATATGATGTCGGAGTAGACAATAACGATTTCACTCCGGTCTCGTTTGTACAGGTGAAGGCAATCATCGAGAAGCAGATTGAGCAATCGAAGAAAGGAGAGCAATAGGATGAAAATACAATACATGAGCGATCTGTACCTGAATAAGGTGTGATATGTGTCTTCGAGAACGAACCCCTTGCGAATGGGTTTGATTCTGAAAAGCTAATTGAGATTTAATGAGCATAAAGAGATGAACGAAAGAATGAGCATAGATAGAAAGTTCCTTGCCGATTTGGCGAAGGAGGTTGGCCTGAATACCTCTCACTTGGATGTGTTGGGCGAAAGGCAGCATTGGGAGATTGTCGTTGGCGGCGGTTTGCTGGAACGGCTGGTTGGTATTCAGCGCCAATTCGAGCGACTGGCCGTGATGGGCGACGATGAGTACCGGGGATTCTATATCGAGGTGCCGCGGCCTGCGCCGGAAGAGTGGGGCGATGCCGAGGAGTTGATTGCTTCGGGGGAATATGACAGCCGGGAGGCATTCCTTGCGGACTGGCTTGCGTTCAACCCGATGGAGACGCGATGGTTCCATGTCGCCTCGACCCGATACGGGGATTCCCGGTCGCTTCGTGTTACGGACCGGAAGCGTACCATGTTCATCATCACGAACTGTCCTGCTTGTGCTGATGGGGCCCCCGATGATGCGTGGTGCAGGGATATTCTCACACGTCTCTTCGACTATCTGGAACGGATGATTGATGTCGTTGTCGCGGATCCCGGCGGATTCAACGATTACGTGGAGCGTAACCTGCCTTACCAGCAACGCACGGGGCGTATTACACAAAAGGAATTTAACCGCATTGTGCCAAATTTCAAAATTGAGGTGGAAGATCGGGAAACGGCCATCAAGGCATTGGAGGACTCGGTGCACGGGCATTCTGCCCCTCTTTTGGAAACCATGACCATACGAAAGTATTGCACCTATTTCCGCATTGCCAACGAGGTGTATGAAAATTATCACCGGAAGCGGGGATTCAGAAGCCGCATGCCTACAGATCCGCAGAATGTTCCCGAAGAACTGCGCGATGTGGTCTATTACAAGCGGAAGAAGTTCGTGGATGTGATGGAAATGTATGACATTGACAGCCCGGAGGATTTCATGCGGGTCGCAACTGACCACTATGGTGAACTGGGGCTTTCACGCCTGAATATCTTTGCCTCACACGATCGGCAACAGGGATGGAAAATTGTTGTTTCCAACAGTTATTCTGCCAATGCCGGATTGGCAATTGAAGTGGCGACAGCCTTGTATAAGGCCGGAGCACCGCTGTTGATATACGACGCCGAGAAGCTCCTGAGAATCCTGCTCGAAGAGGATTATGTGCGTTTGGTTCCCGACTCATATCACAACTATATGGGCTATCAAGAAGAGGGTGCTGTCTACGAACTGCCGTGGGAATACGAATGCTCTGACGATGGCGATTCGTTTTTGACTTGGGAGCAATATCAAGAGATTGTCTCGCATACAGAATGGCTGCCCGAGGAACAGGTGAATTCCATCGTTTGACGGAACAGTAGTAATTTGAGACTTGGCTTATCTCTATGCAGGGGCGTATAGGGGTAAGCCAAGTTTTTTATTGGCACCTTATTTTGTTTAGGTAATATGGTTGAGTTGTGTGTTGGGATTATGTTCTGTTTTTAGCTGAAAATATGCTATATATAGCGGATGATTTGCTATATTTGTAAAACGAAGTAGTCGAGTATATGAATAAAAAACTTAATCGTATTAAAGTGGTACTCATCGAGAAAGATATTTCTCAAACGGAGCTGGCGGAAAAAATAGGCAAAAGTTTTAGCACAGTGAATGCTTATTGTTGTAATCGTCAACAACCGACATTGGCGGTATTGGATGATATCGCAAAAGTTTTAGGGGTAACCATGAGAGAGTTGATAAAGGAAGAAGAATATGGCAAGAATATTTGATAATATAGATCTTAAGTTTGAGGAAGGCCTCAAAAGGGTGATTGGCTCACAGGGCGTCAAACGTGTGGACTTTTGTGTCGGTTATTTTAATCTTCGAGGATGGAATCTTGTAATAAACGAAATTGATCAGCTATCGGGAGATTACGTAGACGAAGATGGGAAAAATGTATTACGCACCTGCCGATTATTAATAGGAATGCATAGACCTCCTGAGGACTATATTCGTAAATTGTATTCAAAAAACGATGAGCTTCCCGATTCAGAGATGGTTCAGCGTTGTAAATTACAAATAGCACTTGAGTTTAAGCGTCAACTCTTATTAGGGTTGCCAACCAAACAGGATGAATGGACTTTACGACGTTTGTCTACTCAGATGAAAGAGGGAAAGGTTTGCGTGAAGCTCTATTTGCGAGAGCCTTTACATGCAAAACTTTATTTAGCGCACAGGCCTGATGACTATAGTAATCCTATTCAATCCTTAATGGGGAGCAGTAACTTGACATATAGTGGTCTGACCAGGCAAGGAGAACTTAATGCGGAATTTGGAGACAGTGACCAAGCTCAGAAGTTTGCAAATTGGTTTGATGATCGCTGGAATGACCGTTTTTGTGAAGATATTACGGCCGAGTTGATTAATGTAATTGATAATAGCTGGGCTTCAGAAAAAGTTATTCCTCCCTATTATGTATATCTGAAAGTGGCGTACCATTTGAGTGAAGAAGCAAGAAATGGTATAAAGGAATTTACGCTTACACCTGAGTTTCGTAGAGAGCTTTTTGATTTTCAGCAGAACGCAGTCAAGATTGCTGCCCGCCATCTTAATAATGATAAGCGAGGGGGAGCAATGATTGGAGATGTCGTCGGCTTAGGTAAGACTATTACAGCTTGCGCCATTGCTAAGATTTACGAAATGACGTATGCGAGCAGTACTTTAATTATATGTCCTGCGAATCTACAGGATATGTGGAAAAAGTATGTTGCTAAATATGATCTGAAAGCCGAGATTATGTCTATGGCTAAGCCTATTGATGTCGATTCTGCTCGTTACTATCGCCTTATTATTGTGGATGAAAGTCACAACCTGAGGAACGGAGGAAAGAGATATCAGAATATCAAGCAACTTATTAATCATCAAGACAGTAAGGTGTTGTTGCTTACTGCGACTCCATATAATAAGGATTTTAGCGATCTAAGCAATCAATTACGCCTGTTCTTAAGTGATGATCAGGATCTTGGCATTCGTCCTGAAGAATATATTCGTTCGTTGGGCGGTGAGCGGCAATTTGTTCAAAAACATAGCGATGTCTTTATTCGAAGTATCAAAGCGTTTGAAAAGAGCCCGTATGTAGAAGACTGGAATGAGTTGATGAAACTTTTTCTTGTTAGACGAACGCGTTCTTTTATCAAGCAGTATTTTACAAAGACAGATCCCTCAAATAATCGTAAATATTTGGAATTTCCAGATGGACGGCGTTCCTATTTCCCAGACCGCTTACCTAAGGCTGTTAAATTTAAGACAGAGCCAGGAGATCAGTATAGTCGACTTTATTCGGCGCATATGATAAGTTTGATGGAAGACTTACAATTGCCTCGTTATGGTTTGAATAAATATATCAGCGCAACGCAAGCGGACAATGCTTCGCAGTATGAGAAACAGCTGATGGAAAACCTGTCTCGTGCCGGTCAGCGTATGATGGGCTTTTGTAAGAGCACTTTCTTCAAACGTATTGATTCCAGCGGCTTCGCTTTCCTGTTAACTGTTTATCGTCATATATTGCGGAATTGCGTATATATTTATGCTATTGAAAACAAACTGCCTGTTCCTATTGGCGATGAAAATAACTTGCCGGATGATTATATGGAAGATGAAGATGTTAGTACCTCTTTGTTTGGCAATGAAGTGAATCCTGCTATTGATGCTACATTACATATTCCTACGGAGTTGGATCATTATATCAAGAAGGCCGAAGAGTATTATAATATAATTTGTAATAAGAATAATGTGGCCTGGCTCCCATCCACTTACTTCAAAAGGACCTTGAAGCAACAACTGAAAAAGGATTGTGAAACGTTGCTTCAAATGATTTCTTTCTGCGGAGATTGGGATCAAATGGCAGATCAAAAGCTAAATGAATTGCAGAAGCTTTTGGAGTCGACTCATAAAGATGAGAAAGTAATAGTTTTCACTCAATATAGCGATACGGCTCGTTATATCTATAATCAATTACGAAAACGAGGCATTGGAGCTATTGGGATAGCTACTGGTAGTACGGAAAATCCTACGACTGTGGTCGAGAAGTTTTCTCCTGTTAGTAACGAAAAAGGAAATATGCCTCAAGAAGAGCAATATCGTATTTTGATTGCTACAGATGTGTTGTCAGAAGGACAGAACCTTCAAGATTCCCATGTCATAGTTAATTTTGATTTGCCTTGGGCTATTATAAGGTTAATTCAGCGTGCAGGTCGTGTGGATCGTATTGGGCAGTCGGCAGATAAGATTTACTGTTATTCGTTCTTCCCGGCTGATGGAGTTGAGGCGATTATAAATTTAAGAGGTCGCTTGAATGCCCGCATTAATGAGAATGCAAATATTGTTGGTTCAGATGAAATATTCTTCGAAGGCAATGAACAAAATCTTCGAGATATGTTCAATGAGCGCAGCGGTGTCCTTGATGATGACGATGATGCAGAGGTCGATCTTTCTTCGCAGGCATATCAAATATGGAAATCTGCGACTGATGCTAAGCCTGAATTAAAGCAGATTATACCGAACCTGCAAAACATGATTTATTCAACCAAGACGACTCATAATCGTTTGGATGAAGGAGTTATTACGTATGCACGTACTGCTAATGATTTTGATATTCTGACATGGCTTACTGCAGATGGTGAATTTGTAACTCAGAATCAGAAGAAAATCCTGAATGCATTGGCATGTAGCTCTCAGGAACTTCCTGTAAGTCCATTGGACCAGCATCATGCATTGGTAGAAAAAGCTGTAGAACAGATAAAAACGCAGAGTAAGACGGTAACCGGAGGAATTCTGGGGAATCGTTTCAGTACTCGATATCGAATAATCTCTCTGCTGGAACATTATTATGATCAGCCTACGACCTTGTTCTTCAGTGCTGAGAACCGGGAGCAATTGAAACTGGCTATTGATGAAATATACAATTATCCTTTACTCGAAGGTACAAAATTCATGTTGGGGCGTATGATGCGTAGTTCCAGTAAGACCGCAAGCGACGATATTGTTGAATATGTTCTGGAGATGAGAAAAAACGGCTCTTTGTGTCGGGTCGAGGAAGATCTATCCACCAACAAAGAGAATACGATTATCTGCTCTATGGGCTTAAAATATGCTGAATAGTTATGAGAAAGAATACATTCATCGAATTGGTAAAAGAAGCCCGGTTCCGTGATTTGTTTATTACGGAGATGGGGTGGAATAACTATCGCGGTCAAGCAGAATTACCGTTGATTGATATTGATGGAATAAGTTACCAGCTATTCAGTATCGCAGAACGTAATGGGTTTCAGATTCTGACTTGCGAGGTAGATGAAATTCCGACTACTTCGACCTGTAAGCGCATAGATACAAAGTTGCGACGGTCAGCCAATGACTATATCGCCATTTATATCAAGCGGGGAACCGAACATCATCAGTGGGTAGCTCCGGTTCGTAATGTCGAGAAGCGAGATCTGGTGACGATTGAGTATGAATCGGCGGATAAGGCAGATTTTGTCTACTCAAAGATTGATGGATTGTCATTTGGGAACAGTGAACATACCACTATCGTCGATGTAAAGGAACGAGTACAAGGAACTTTTGCTATCAACTCCGAGAAGATTACGAAAGATTTTTATGCCGGTTTTAGAAAAGAGCACAACGCTTTTGCCCTGTTTATTACCGGTATTGATGATGCCGTCGAGTTGAAAAACAACCGAAATAAGCAGTGGTACACTTCGGTGATGCTGAACCGCTTGATGTTCTGTTATTTTATTCAGAAAAAAGGCTTCCTCGATGGCAATGTGAATTATTTACGAGATAAGTTGAAGTGGTGCCAGGACGAGAGAGGAGAAAATCGGTTTTTCAAATCTTTCTATCAGGGTTTCCTGATGCAACTTTTCCAGGATGGATTGAACTCACCTACGCATAACCGTGATTTTGAGACGATATATGGCCGTATCCCATATCTGAATGGCGGTATGTTTGATCGCCATCAGATAGAGTTAGACTATCACGATATTGATATTGCGGACGAAGCATTCGAGCACCTATTTGAGTTCTTCGATAAGTGGCGGTGGCATCTTGACACCCGTATATCTGCTACCGGAAAGGATATCAATCCTGATGTGCTGGGCTATATTTTTGAGCAGTATATCAATGATAGAGCCCAAATGGGTGCTTACTATACCAAGGAGGATATTACCGAATATATTGGCCGTAATTGCATCCTTCCATTTTTGCTGGACAAGGTTAAGAACGCATCGCAGGAAATGGGTAATATGTTTTCTCCACAGGGCTTCGTCTGGCAAACGTTTAAGGCGAGCGGGGATAAATATATCTTCGATGCCGTAAAACAGGGATACACCTCCGATTGGAAATCGCGCATTCCAGCCGGCATTGCGGATGGTCTCGATACGACCTCGCCGAATCTACTGGAACGGCGCAAGGATTGGAATAACAAAACTCCCGAACCGTGGGCCTTGCCTACAGAAATATGGCGTGAAACTATTGATCGGCTTCAGCGGTGCGATACGGTTCTGCATAAGATATCGGAAGGTGAGATTACTCAGATTAATGATTTTATCACCTATAATCTGGATATTCGTTCGTTTGTAGCCGATTTGCTTGCAACGACCGACAACCATAGATTTGTCGGATGTTTCTATCATGCGCTGCAGAAGATTACTATCCTCGATCCTACCTGTGGTTCGGGTGCATTCCTTTTTGCGGCAATGAATATTCTGGAGCCTTTGTATGAGGTTTGTATCGATCGCATGATGGAGTGGAGCCAGCAGAATCCGCATTTGTTCAAGGAGGAGATGGGTGAAATACAAAACCGCTATCGTTCCAATATCCAGTACTTCATCTACAAAAGTATCATCCTGCGCAACCTTTACGGTGTGGATATTATGCATGAGGCAACCGAGATAGCCAAACTGCGTCTTTTCCTGAAGATGGTTGCCGTGGTTGAGGTTGATCGACGGGCACCGAATCTTGGACTTGATCCGCTGCCCGATATCGATTTTAATATCCGCTGCGGTAACACGCTTGTCGGATATGCTACGGAGGATGAAATAGTGGCAGGCTCGGGTGCCGATTTGTTTACACAGCAGGAGTTCCGCGAAAGAGTGGAAACAGAGATGCAGAAAGTAAGCAAAGCATATGATATATTCCGCACACAGCAATTGGCAGATCATGATGATCTGGAATCGGTGAAAACGGCAAAGATAGAATTAAAAGAAAGATTGACAAGATTGACGAATCTTCTTGATCGGCAGTTGTTTTCTGCGACTGGTGGAACTTCATTTGAGGCATGGGAAAAAACTCATCAGCCATTCCATTGGATAGCCGAGTATTATCAGATTATGCACGACCAAGGAGGCTTTGATGTGATTATTGGCAATCCTCCGTATGTCGTATATACAGAGGGTAGTGGCAATTATACGATAGATCGGTCTTATAAAACAATGACCTGTGCAAATTTATACGCATATTGTATCGAAAGAAGTCATTATTTGATTAATGGAGGTGGCCGATTTGGCATGATTGTCCCAAATAGTTGTATATCTGCAAATAAAATGCTTCCCGTACAGCGTATTATTTCAGATCACAAAAGATGTTGGGTAAGTAATTATTCTTGGAGACCTTCGAAGTTATTTGAGGGAGCTAATATGTTATTAGCTATAATACTGAATGCACCATCTGAGTCAACCGTTGTAATGGCCACAATATATCATAGGTGGTATAATGAATATAGAGATTCTCTTTTTGCAACTATACATTATACCAATGTGTCTGATGTAATGATTGACGGAAGTATACCGAAAATGCCATCTGTAGTTGCATCGCAAATTATTAATAAGATGTATCTAATGGCAGATGGTCATATTTTGCCTGAAATATTTGGGCTATTCTCATCTTACAGATTGTATTATTTCCGAGCGGTATTATATTGGTTTAAAGTATTGGATCAGGCTCCCATATTTAAAGAGGATGGTGTAGACAAGGCAACGGGGGAGATGAAGCCCATTTACTTTGATAATAATAATCTAAAAAATGCTGTTATTGCTATCTTGTCATCAAATACATTTTTCTTGAATTATGTAATTTGGTCTAGTTGTCAAGTAGTTAATAGTAGAGATTTTAATATACCTATTGATGTTAATTCTATTTCGAAAGATGATTTTAAACATTTGGTATCAATTGGTGAAAAGTTGCAGGATGATTATCAAAAGAATAGTCTTACAAAGGAGCGACATTATTCAAAAAAGGGTCGTTCATTTACTATGTTAAAGCAGTATTTTTACATTAAATACTCGAAATCTACTATAGATGAGATTGATAAGATTTTAGCGCAATATTATAATTTTACAGACGAAGAGCTTGACTTCATCATCAATTATGATATCAAATATCGTATGGGCGATGAATTAAATGACTGAAATATGAGTAAGTTATCATTAGAAACCGCAAATCGGCAATTTGTCCTATACGGATTTAATATCAAAGAGCTTGAAAGAACCTTGGATTCATTTATGAGGATATTGGAGCGCATAGATTCCAAGAGTCAGAAAGATCCCGCAACCATTGTGGTGCAATCAACAATCGAGTCCACGATGATGATAGAATACATTGCTCTTGATTTGTATGCTGCATATAGACAATATCTGTCGGCGACAACTAATTATGAGGAGCGACAAGCTATGACAAAAGCGAATATTGTCATGCAAGAAGGGTATAAAAAATTATATGGATTTACCGAAGATAAACAGAAAGAATCTTTTTGGGGGAAACAAATCAAAAAGGCGGTGGATGTGAATCCATCACATAGACAGGACTATGATGAAATAACGTCGCAACTTCGTGAATTGATAAGGATATGCGAGACTATGCGGTCCACTATGATCGAGATCCTCGAAAGGTTTATAGGATGTTATCTTCGATAAATGCAGAGGAGGTATCACAACGTGTTATAAAGTTTTTAATTGTATTGGTGAAGATTCAACAATTTACTGGTGACTTGCTCAAAACCCTAATTGAGAATGACGACAATCGCACTTCTAGCATCGAGTAAAATATCTTCACAGTCGATTATGCGTTGTTATGATTGGGCAACCGAAATTAGTCGACAGGAAGTTATTGTGTCCAGTGGTTTCAGTTCTCAGCTTGAACGCGATGTGCTGCATTTTCTGCTCAAAGGCACGTGTCGCATCCAAATGGTTTTGGCGCGGGCCCCATATAAAAAGCTCCCTAAAGAATATGAGGCGTATATAGAATCGGGAAGGATGGAAGTTATTTCGGTCTGTAACACGCCACGCCAAACCAGGGACTCTGCATTGGTCCGTAATCGGTATATTGCAAACAAGGCAGATGTAGTCGTTTTTGTTTCGTTGCACAAAGAAAGTTCATTATATGCCATATATGAAGAACTCCTTTCCAAGAATAAGAAAATAGAGATACTCTGATGAGGTGTCTCAAATGGATATTCAAATATTATGTCTCGATTAAGCGATTTATACAAAGCTATGGAGACCCTGCGTAAAGAGGGGCTTCCGGTCAATGAAGATCTTGAAAAGAAGGCCAGTGAACTGGAGGAGGAGATTATCAAGAAAGAGATTCTTCCGGTACTGAGCAAGACTATAGAACCCGCATTGCAACCGGTGAAGCGGGAGCTTGTGCTGGTAGTGGATTATGTACCTGACCAGCCGCTAAGCGTACATCTCAGTCGCAAGCGTAATTTCGCCGCAGAACTGACGGATGCCAAGGAGATGGTGCTCGATCCGGAAGTGATGCATCAGAACCGTAATTCAAGTTCGGAGGATAAAATTGAGAGAGGCCCTGCAAGAGACATGTCGGTGATCTTTCCAGATGGGACGATAATCGAGGAGAAGACTGCTGCCGAAACGTTGGTTACGGTTGTGCAGAAGATTGGTGTGACTAAGGTTCGCAAGGTGGTTGAGGAGCAAAATCTGAAGTTTTGTAAGGTCCCGGTGATTTCGAATCGTCGGGATACGAAATACGGCAGAAGTCAAAAGGAATTAGGCGGTGGATGGCTGCTGATTACCCACAGCAATAATCCAATGAAAAAGGCTTTTATCGAGAAAGTTTCGGAGGCATTGGGGCTTGGTCTCAAAGTAACGTTGAAGGAGTAGCAAACAGTAATAGGCCAAGATTAGATATCATTAAAAACTGTTAACGAATTTTTTCCAATATGGATATCTCTCTCGGAACGATAGATTGGACGGCAATAAGCGCTATAACATCTTTTTTGATGACTGTTGCCGCATTTGCCACTATATATTCTTCAGTTAGGCAGAACAAAAAAAGTAGGGAGCTCCAAATAAAACTACTTCGGCAGCAACAAGCCCAGCAAAAATTGGATGACATGATAGCCAATATTATGACTATATGCCACAATATGAATCCTTTTCATATTTTTGAATATTCGTCTAAGTTGGTAAATAACAAGTTTACTGAGGAGGATCGACAGATCTTGGAAACGTTGACGATAGATAATTATTACAACAAAACGAATCTGACGATACAAACGGATCGGTTGGGTAATTATGAATCGGCAAAACCTTTATTGAAACGACTCCAACAGATCGACCAGGATTATGGCTTGTGGTCGAGCACAGTTAGTGCTTTATTTCAAATGATTCACAGCCCAGAACTGTCGAATCCTCTTATTGGAATGGCCATCAACCAAATGATATCTGATATGGCAAATAGATGTCTGAAAATTGCTCCTCAATATCAATCTGCTATATCTGAGATCACTAATCAAAACTCTACTATTGTGGAGAAAGCCAAACAAATGTTGAACATTTTCCAGCCGGAAATAGCCCGTCATATTCAACAGCAACAAATGGAACTGAACAAAGAGTTAACCGAGTTTGTCAAATTCGAACAGGAGAGAATAGATAAATTAATAGAATGATATGGGTGGTTATAAATTTTCCAGATTTATAAAGTAATTTCCCCATATCCGCCAAGACCGGCGGACTATTGGCGGTCGCACGAGGCGACCGCTTTTTGTGTGCTTGTTTCATGACCTTATCGTCTTAATCCTGTTCTTGGTTTCTTGCCCAATAGGAGGGTAGCAGCACGGGCACAACGACGGGCCCATTGCAGGTCGTCATCATCCTTGTCCCGCCAGGGGAGATCGCTTTGCGAACCTCCGCCACCACCCCCGGTAGATACGGCGGGTGTTTCAAGCATCCCGACAAAGATAGCTACGGCTATGTCGGTCAGCTTGCTGCTGTTGGCAACCTCCCGGTAATCGAATTCTTCGTTGAAATAGTCAAGTACCCGCTCCGGGATATAGAAACGCTGTTCCCTTCCGCTATTGGAAGAAAGCGTGTAGGACACCGAGCCGGAACGATAGTGGGTATAATCCATATCGGCAACCGGTCTTTGAACAGGTTCTGGCCTATGGATTTGAGAAGTATTGACCTGAGCGGCAAGCCTCTCCCGATAGTGGAGTTTTTGCCAGGTTCGGGGAAGTTTGGAAATCATCAGGTTACGGGCCACTCCCAGTTCAGAAGCCTTGTATTTGGTATTTCCTTTGAGGATCGCATATCCACGGAGAACATCTTTCTTATCTTTCCGTTCATATACGGAATAGCCTCTCCGGGCAAGTGCCTTCTTGTATTCTTCCCATGACCACGATGGCATGGTTCTCAATACCTCCATGCACTCTCTGCTTACTTCCGGAATGTTGCGACTTCGGATTTCTTCCGCAGTCTTCCAGCCACGTTTCACTGCAACTCGCTCGGCTGCACGTTGTGCCCGAAGATGAATGTTATGGTCATTGTTGATGTTCCCGTTTTCATCAAAGCGGCAAATTGCGGCGTGGAGATGGGGAACTTTCCCTTTGGATTCCATGTGCAGGTAAACCGTGTATTTGCTGTTTGCCAGATTGGTCGGGCTGGAACGGACTTTCCCGTCCTTGCCGGTAATCGTTTGTTTGTCGAACTCTTCAGCGAACTCGTGCCAGAGCTTTTGCCAGTCCTCAATGTCATAGAAACTGGTATGCTCAGGCGATGGACTCAACTCTATTCTGATTATGGAATTCTTTATCGGCCGATGCTGGGAAAAGGTCAACTGCATGGAGTTCCATATCCCCATAGCGTCCAGATCCGGGGGCAACAGATTGTCCAATACCCGATATATTTTTTCCGGATGCTTCTTGTGTTTTGATTCGCCAGTAATATAACGAAGGTCATTGATACCGTAAGATATGGCTTTGGCTTTTGCAATCATTTTTCTTCTTCTGATTTTGGG
>ENA-UERK01001763-UERK01001763.1-human-gut-metagenome-genome-assembly--contig:-NODE-1763-length-15200-cov-16.002116_pt1 | contig 15200 bp, 14 predicted proteins | sample MGYA00242957_ERZ507957 | MGnify/ENA primary metagenome ERZ507957 (study PRJEB26167, sample SAMN06115538) | human gut metagenome | host: Homo sapiens | place: China:Heilongjiang | collected 2015-11-06... | reverse complement strand
ACGGGACCTGCGGGAGAAGTCGGAGCGACGGGCGCCACGGGACCTACAGGACCTGCGGGAGAAGTCGGAGCGACGGGCGCCACAGGACCTACCGGCGCTACGGGGGCTACCGGGGCGGACGGCGTAGTAACGCCCGCGGCATCGGTTGCCGCGTTGGCGGAAACGGCAACGCTTACGGAAACAATCGAAACGGTAAATTCCATTCTCGCGGCGCTCAAAGCGGCAGGACTGATGTCCGTATAAAACGGCGCGACGAACGCCTGAAAATTTTCTGAAAAGTAAATATAGCTAAAAAGAGCCTGCCATCATCCGATGGCAGGCTTTTCAAAATTATAAGAAATATATAGAAATAATGCAGACGAAACAAATCTATTAAAAAAATTTTTTCAGTAAAAAGGGATTTACCGAATCGTTTACGTATTACTATGGTGTAACACTATAAAAAGGAGACGTAAACAAATGAAATTATGTCCGTATTGTAAAAGTCGTATCATAGCCGATAAGTCTTATGCTTGTTTAAAATGCAACTATGAATTGCACCCCGAAACTTCCTTGTGGGACGGCGGCTTTCCCTGCGGCGGTGCGGGGGTAGCCGTTGCTTTCAATTTTGTACGGCTTACGGTGAAAAACGAAATCAAAACGTATGAGGAAAAGCGCGGCTTAACCATTTATGATTATGAAGGCAGGAACGTGGGGGTGCTTTATCGCAACAGATATGAAACGAAAGTCGGGGAAGTCAGGTACGGTACATACGATGTAGAAGCGATATTTTATCGCGAGTGGCGAGAAGTTTTCGGCAATAATCGAACAATTTCCGTAGTTAGCCCGGTGTACGGACTCGTTGCTTTGAGTCGTACTCGCTTGCTTGATTATAACGAAATCGCCGCTCTTGTAGAAAATGCCGGCGAAAAAAAATTCCTGTTTTTCGATTTGGAAACCAACGGGAGCAGAAGTCGGAATTTTGCTTTGCGAGGACGCTATTATAATGTAGAAGTCGGAATTTTTTGGATCGCTTTTATCGACGGAAAGGCGAAAATTATTTGTAAAAAAGGACGTTTTCGTCAATGGGATGACAGTCGCGATTTTCGAAACGCAGAGAAGTATTTCGATTTTGTGGTATATGCAAAGGATCACGCCGCAGAATGGGAATCGGTGGCAGAGCAATTCGGTGCGGACGGAGATAAATATAAAAGCGACGATTTTTTTCGCGGATACGTAATTTTTAATCTGAAGGAATCCCGGCATTATGTTTTTTGCGATAACAAACCCGGCTTTTCGCGAAAGTGGTGGATGAAATTAGTCAATCAGAATTTTGATTTAATCGATCCCGTTTCAGAAAGTTTCGGGAAAATTCGCGAAACAACTATATCAAAGCAGGAAGAACAAATCGTTCAATACTTTCCGCATTCCCGCGAAACATCTCGAAAAGTCAGAGCTGAAAGAAGTAATTTCGGAAATAGCGACGGATCTTGCCGATAATCGTGTATCGAAGTCGAACGCGTTGTTTTATCTCAACGGAAAATGGATGAAAAAATACGGCTGATATTAAAACAAAGGAGTAATTATGGAAAACGAAAGAGAAATGCAATTTTACTTATTCAGAAAATATTTGGTTGAAAAAGGCTATAAAGAATTTACGGCAAGCGGGCTTGATAGTACGGTAGGACAATATATAACAGCCGTGGGAATGGTTTTTGAAGAAGAAAAAATGTCTATCGAAGAATTTAACAGGCGAATAAATGAAATCTGCTGCCTTTACGATATAGGCGGCGCAAAAGAAAGCCTCGGTGAAAGAGGACATCGTACTGTAATAAACGCGTTGAAGCGATACAGAGAATTTATATATCCTTCTTGGCGTACGTCCGAAAAGGCAATCGTAACGAATAAAATGATACCCAAAACGAACGAAAAGAAAAACGAAAAAATCGTCAATCAGATGATGGTGAATGAAAAATCGATCGTAACGACTCGCGATTTAGAAACAAATGAAATCTCTACTTACAAACTTGTAAGAAATAAGCAAAACGCGGAAAATGAAGTGTTGATGGATTCGCCGCTTGCAAAATCTTTGTTGGGGCATCGTAAGGGCGATATTGTAACGATTGATTCTCTGCTTCCTTATCAGGTGGAAATCGTGAAAGTGGACAATTCTGAAAATGTAAAAGGAATAAAATCCGTCAACGATTTCAAAGTTTATAAGCCTTTCGTAAATGGGCGATTTTTTAAAACTCAACTTTAAACGTAGTGCCGGCGGCGGAGGAAGATTGTTTTTTCAGACGGTAAAAAGTATTTGACAGGCGCATTGATTTCCGCTATAATTGAACCATCGCAGGCGCGCCGCACGGACGGCGCGGGAACATATTGCGAAATAAAAATACGAAAAGGCGTGGAACACATGAAAAAAGTATATGCCGCGGGGGAAGTGCTGATTGATTTTATTGCGGGGCGGAAAGGCGAAGCGGACAACGCGGACGTTTTTTACCGCAACGCGGGCGGCGCGCCCGCAAACGTGGCGGTGTGCGTAAGTAAGCTGGGCGGAAACAGCGCCGTGATTACAAAACTCGGCAACGACATGTTCGGAAAATTTCTGAAAGAAACGCTTGAAAAAGCGGGCGTAGATACGGAATACGTACGGTTTACGGACGAGGCGAATACCGCTCTTGCGTTTGTATCGCTGGACGAAAACGGCGAAAGATCGTTTTCCTTTTACAGAAAGCCCTCGGCGGACATGCTTCTCGGCGCCGCCGACGTTGCGGACGTTTCGTTCGATACAACGGACGTTCTGCATTTCGGCAGCGTGGATCTGATTGACGCGCCCGTGAGAAAAGCGCACGACGCGCTGATAGAAAAAGCAAGAAAAAGCGGCGCGACGGTGAGTTTCGACCCGAATCTGAGATATTCGCTCTGGAAAAGCAAAGACGAATTGCTGGAAACGGTAAGGCGGTATATTCCGCTTGCGGACGTAATAAAAGTCAGCGAAGAGGAGCTTGCCGATATTACGGGCGAAGCGGATATGAAAAAGGCGGCGGTTTCCCTCCTTGGCGGAAACGTGAAACTGGCGATTGTTACGATGGGTGCCGCGGGCGCGACGGCGTATACGAAAGAAGCGGAAGTATACGTTCCTTCCGAAAAGGCGGAACGGGTAGCGGATACCACGGGCGCGGGCGATTCGTTTGTGGGGGCAACGCTGTATCAGCTGGTGGAAAACGGCTTCGATATTTCCGCCGCCGCGCTGAAAAGAATCTTGGCTTACGCCAACAAAACGGCGGGGTACGTGGTAGGCAGAGCGGGCGCTATCCCCGCGATGCCCACCGGGAAAGAAATCTTCGGAAAATAAGATGTATGAGCGGGGACGATTATGACGAACGAACATAAAAAAGACGATGCAACCTGCCCTGCGGCGGAGAAAAAAACGGAGTCCGTTACCGAATTTTCGGTGGAGCGCGCCGACGAATACGTGAAGCGTTTTGCGCCTTCCGTGGTGCAAAAATACCGCCATACTTATCATGCGATGCCGCCCGTAGGCTGGATGAACGACCCGAACGGTTTTTGTTACGCGCTTGGAAAATACCACCTGTTTTTTCAGTTCCATCCGTATTCTTCGGTGTGGGGACCGATGCACTGGGGACATTTTACGACGAAAGATTTTATTCGCTGGCACTGGGAAGGGGTTGCGCTTGCGCCCGATAAGGAATACGATAAAGACGGCTGTTATTCCGGTTCCGCGGTGGAAAAAGACGGAAAAATGTATCTGTTTTATACCGCGGTGAAGGGCGATATTCAAACGCAGGCGCTTGCGGTTTCTTCCGACGGCGTACATTTTAAAAAACAGGGCGTGATTCTTTCCGGAGAAAAACTGCCCGCCGATTGTTCGCGGCACGATTTCCGCGACCCGTACGTTTTTTTGAAAGACGGCGTATATTATATGCTTTGCGGTTCGCAGGCGAAAGACAAAGACGGGCAGATATTGCTGTTCCGTTCGAAAGACTGCCTTGCGTGGGAATTTGCGGGAAAGTTGATAAAAGACGGAAAGCCGACGAGGGGAATTTACGAGTGCCCCTGCGCGTTTACGGCGGACGGAAAAGACGTGATTATGGCGAGTCCGCAGGGATATCTCACGGAGGACTGGAGATACGAAAACACTGTTTCCGCGGTATATTTTACGGGAAAAATCGATTTTGAAAAGGGTGCGTTTGCGCGGGAATACGAGGACGAAACGGACGGCGGATTCAATTTTTACGCGCCGCAGGTTGCCGCGATGCCGGACGGCAGAACGGTGATGGCGGCGTGGATGCTGCCCGGCTGCATCGAATCGCCCGCGGCGGACGACGGCTGGAAATGCGCGATGATTCTGCCTCGCGAACTCCGTTTGCAAAACGGCGGATTGATGCAGTCGCCCGTGAGAGAGATAGAAGCGTACAGAAAAAACGCCGTGCGTTACGAAAACGTAACCATCGGCGAAAGAACGGTTTTAAACGGCGTCGGCGGCGTGAAAACGGAGCTGATTTTCGAGTTGGAGCCCGGCGACGCGGAAAGGGCGGGCGTAAGGCTGTTTGAAAGCGAAAACAATTACGCCGCGGTGTATTATTCGAAAAAAGACGGTAAAATCGTGTTCGACCGTTCCGCTACGGGGCTGAACCTTTATTGCGACCCGAACGAAAAGGACGCCGCGTACCGCTCGGTGAAAACGGAAGAAAAGAACGGGGCGATTACGCTGCGTGTTTTTCTGGACGTTTCGTGCTGCGAAGTTTTTGTAAACGGCGGCGAAAGAGCGATGACCGCCGTCGTTTATACGAAAGAAAACGGCGAAGGGATTTCTTTCTTTGCGGAGGGCGGAAACGCGAAGCTCCGTTCGCTGGAGCTTTACGATATCTGCGTGAAATAATATACGCGCAAAGGCACGGAAAAAATACTTCGCCGCGGCGGGAAATAAAAAGAAAAACGTCGGATTCGTCGTCCGGCGTTTTATCGGTATTTTAGTTGTTGACTTAATGATAGCGCAACCGATTATTCGGGCAGGAGCATATTGTTTTGTTTAATCCAACCTTTTTTGCGGAACCATTCGGAAAACAGCAGGTTTAACGCGGCGGGCAGAACAATCGTCAGCAAAACGATTCCGATACAGCCGAGGGCGCCCGAAGTGTACTTGAACGAATCGAACACGCCTACCAGTCCGCTGGTGCCCATACCGCCGCCGCTGGCGCCGCATTTCACTTTGAAAACGCAGGTGGAAAGCGGACCGAGAATCGCCGAAGAAAGAATCATCGGCAGCATGATTACGGGCTTTTTCATGATGTTGGGAATTTGCAGCATGCTGGTGCCCAAACCCTGCGCGATAAGTCCGCTCCATTTGTTTTCGCGGAAGGAAGCCACGGCAAAGCCCACCATGTGGCACGCGCAACCCACCGTTGCCGCGCCGCCCGCAAGCAGCATTGCGTTGTACTGCGCTTCGGTAACGCCCGCCGCGCCGCTTGCATAGCCTGTTAAAATGGGGCTGGCAACCGAAATCCAGATGGCGGCGGACGACGTGGGCATCGTGAGCACGACGCCCATGACGACGGCGATGACGACGCCCATGACGAACGGCGTTGCGTCCGTTGCGAACGCGATGAAATCGCCGAGCCGGCCGATCAGTTTAATGAAGGGATACGCCGCGAAAATTCCCGCAAACGATAAAAACAGCGCGCCGAGGGGAATTAAAATAATGTCGAGCTTCGTTTTGCCCGCGTACAGCGATACGATTTCGATGACGAGCATCGTGGCGACGTATGCGCCGATGGGGTTGCCGGGCGCGCCGAGCGCGATAGCCGAAAACGGCGCCGCGGCGGACGGGAAAAACTTCTCGGCAAACGCGCCTACCATGCCGGCGACGGCGGCGGAGAAGATTAAAAGTTTCGGTTTTTTCAGCGCGTGCGCGATGCCTACGCCGATACCGGCGCCCATCATGCTCTTCGCGATGTTCGAAATGCCCGTCAGCGTTCTTCCGAAATAATTGTCGGGAAACCAGCCTGCAATCATGGAGAGAATAGTACCCGCGATGAGCGTTACGAACAAGCCTTGCGCCATGCCCGAAAACGCCGTGATGAAATAGCGCTTCGGCATGGCTTTGATATAGGTTTTGATTTTTTCTTTCGCGGTAGATTTTTGCGCCGCGACGGTTGTTTCTGCGGGCGTTTCCTGCCGGGGTTCGGGGGCGGGCTTTTCGTGTTCTGCCATGTTTGTATACCTTCCGTAAAAAAATTTCGATAATATAGTAGCACTTTTTTTGAAATTAAGCAAGCGAAACGGGGCGGACGGAAAAAAAACAGAAGAAAACCGAAAGAAAAAACGCGCGGAAAACGGAGAAAAGCGCCTGCCGACCGCTTGACGAATCGCGTGCGGATATGGTACAATATACATATATTTTTACGCGTTACGAAGGAGAACGGGACTATGAGCAAGGCAGACGAGATATTTATTGCGAATATGACGGATATTATGGAAAACGGCGTGTGGGATACGAATCTGAACGTACGCCCGCACTGGGAGGACGGAACTCCCGCGCACACCGTAAAGAAATTCGGCGTGGTGAACCGTTATAACCTGCAGGAAGAATTTCCTATTCTGACGATTCGCCGCACGGCGTTTAAATCGTGCGTGGACGAGCTCTTATGGATCTGGCAGAAAAAAAGCAACAACGTGCACGATCTGCATTCGCATATCTGGGACAGCTGGGCGGACGAAAACGGTTCGATAGGCAAGGCGTACGGGTATCAGCTGGCGAAAAAGTCCGTTTATAAAGAGGGTGAATTCGATCAGGTGGACAGGGTGCTGTTCGATTTGAAAAACAACCCCGCTTCGCGGCGCATCATGACGAATATTTATAACTTCGAAGATCTGCACGAGATGAATCTGTATCCGTGCGCGTATTCGATGACGTTCAACGTTTCGGGCGACACGCTGAACGGGATTCTGAATCAGCGTTCCAACGATATGCTTACGGCGAATAACTGGAACGTAACGCAGTATGCGGTGCTGCTTATCATGCTGGCGCAGGTATCGGGGCTGAAAGCGGGCGAACTGGTGCACGTGATTGCCGACGCGCATATTTACGACAGACATATTCCGCTGGTGAAAGAAGTGCTGGAAAAACCGCGCCACGCCGCGCCGAAACTGATTGTAGACACGTCCGTGAAGAATTTTTACGATTTCACGACGGATAGCTTCGCGCTGGAAAATTACGAGGCGGAAAAACTGGATAAAAAGATTCCCGTGGCGATTTGAAAAACAAAAAAAAGGAGCAAAAAAATGATTCGGGCGATTTTGCACGCAGATAAAAACTGGGGTATCGGCAAAAAAAACACTCTGATGTTTTCGTTGCCGAAAGATATGAAATTTTTCCGCGAAACCACGTCGGGGCATACGGTGGTGCTGGGCGAAAACACGTTGAAATCGTTTCCGGGCGGGAAACCGTTGAAAAACAGAAAACATATCGTGTTATCGCCGGACGCGGTGCGGGACGATTGCGAAATCGTAAGGAATCTGGACGAGGCGAAAGCGGCGATGAAACGCGCGGAAGAAAGCGGCGAGGACGTGTACGTGATCGGCGGGGCTTCCGTGTATAAGCAACTTCTGCCGTACTGCGACGAGGTGTACGTAACGAAAGCGGACGCGGACGGCGGGGCGGATACGTTTTTTCCGAATCTGGACGTCGTCGACGGCGAAAAGAACTTCGCGTGCGTGAAACAGAGCGAGCCCGAAGAGGACAACGGGATTACGATTACGTTCTGCACATATAAAAACAACGCTCCGTTGCCGCTGTAAGGCGCCGGGCGGAATTTTTTGCCGCTCGGGCGGGGAAAAATAAAGAAAAAAGTAAAAAAATTTTTGCAATGCGGTGAAAAATCGTTGCCAAAGAGCCGAAAAAGGTATAAAATATTCTGCGTATATAATTTAAAGACTTGGAGAAAAATACAGTGATCAGAGAAGATTTAAGAAACGTTGCGATTATCGCGCACGTAGACCACGGTAAAACGACGCTTGTAAACCAGATGTTGCAGCAGGGCGGTATGTTCCGTGAAAATCAGCAGGTGCAGGACCGCGTGATGGATTCCAACGCGCTGGAGCGCGAACGCGGAATCACGATTCTTGCGAAAAACACTTCCGCGCACTATAAGGGCGTGAAAATCAATATTGTGGACACGCCGGGACACGCGGATTTTTCGGGCGAAGTGGAGCGCGTTTTAAAGATGGTGAACGGCGCGCTGATTCTGGTAGACGCGGCGGAGGGACCTTTGCCGCAGACGCGTTTCGTAATGCAGAAGGCGCTGGAACTGGGGCTGAAACTGATTATCGTAATCAATAAAGTAGACCGCCCCGACGCGCGTATTTCCGAAGTGGTGGACGAAGTGCTGGAACTGATGATGGACCTTGACGCCACGGACGAACAGCTGGAAAGCCCGATTGTGTACTGCTGCGGCAGAACGGGAACCTCTTCTTTGACGCCCGATAAGCAAGAGCCGAATTTAAACCCGCTGTTCGATACCATTTTATCGCACATTCCGCCGATGGATATGGACGTGGAAGGTCCTACGCAGCTGCTTGTTTCGTGCATCGATTACAACGAATTCGTGGGGCGCATCGGCATCGGCAGAATAGAACGGGGCGTGGCGCGTACGAACGAGCCTGTTTCCGTGTGCAATTACAACGATAAAAAAGTGCGTACAAACCAGAAAATCGTAACGCTTTATCAGATCGAAGGGCTCGACCGCGTGCCCGTGGAATCGGCGAAGGCGGGCGACATCGTGGTATTTTCCGGCATCGAAGGACTGAACATCGGCGATACCGTTTGTCAGCCGAACGCCGTGGAGCCCGTGCAGTTCGTAAAAATCGAGGATCCGACGGTGGAAATGACGTTCTCCGTGAACGACAGTCCGTTTGCCGGCAAAGAAGGAAAGTTCGTAACCACCCGTCAGTTGCGCGAAAGACTGTATAAAGAACTGCTGCGCGACGTTTCTCTGCGCGTAAACGATACGGACAGCGCGGATTCGTTCCGCGTGTGCGGCAGAGGCGAAATGCATCTTTCCATTCTGATAGAAACGATGCGCCGCGAAGGGTACGAATTTCAGGTTTCCACGCCGCGCGTATTGTATAAGGAAATCGACGGCGTGCGCCACGAACCGATCGAACGACTGGTGGTGGACGTGCCCGAAGATATGACGGGCCCCGTGTTTTCGGCGATGGGCAACAGAAAAGGTACGCTGTTGCATATGAACGCCATGGGCAGCCGCATGCGGCTGGAATTTGCCGTGCCGTCGCGCGGACTCTTCGGGTATAAGAGCGAATTTTTAACCGATACAAAAGGGCAGGGCATCATGAACTCCATTTTCTACGGATACGAGCCGTACAAGGGAGATATGCAGCGCCGGAATACCGGTTCGCTGGTGGCGTTTGAAACGGGCGAAGCGGTTACTTACGGGTTGTTCAACGCGCAGGGCAGAGGCACGCTGTTTATTACGCCGGGCACGCCCGTATACGAAGGCATGGTGATAGGCTATACCAACCTTGCCGACGATATCAACGTGAACGTGTGCAAAACCAAGCATCTGACGAATACCCGTTCATCGAACAGCGACGACGCGCTGACGCTGATTCCCGTGAGCAAAATGAGCCTTGAAGAGTGCCTTGAATTCATCAACGACGACGAACTTCTGGAAGTAACGCCGAAATCGCTGCGTATCCGCAAGAGAATTTTAGACAGCGAACTGAGAGCAAAGGCGAGATTCAAAGAGAAAAACATGAAATAAATTTCGCGTTTATGCAGCCTTCCCCGAAACGGGGAAGGCGTTTGTTTGCGTGAAGGAAAAATATGGGTTTGAAACGATTTTTTTTCATAAGACGCGTTTTTTTCGCATACGATAAGGTATGCAGGAAACAAATCATTCGATTCAGATAGACAACAGAAAAAGTATCACGGCGACGGGCATAGAGGCGGTGAAAAGTTTTTCTCCGTCGAAAATTGAATTGAGTCTTTCGGGTACGAAAACCACGCTGACGTTTTTCGGAAACGATTTTAAGATCATCGGTTTTTCGAAAGAGAGCGGTACGTTCCGCGCCGGCGGCGTAACCGATTCGTTTCGTTACGGCGGTTCGCTCCGTTCGAAGCTGTTCCGCTGACGGCAGAGGAAAGCGTTATGGATTCGGCGGCGCAGTTGCCCGCGTTTTTGTGCCTTGCGGCGGCGGGCGCGGCGGCGGGATTGATTTACGATGTTTTGTCGCCGCTGCGGTTTTCGAAAATTTCCGCATTTATAGCGGACGTGCTTTTCTTTCTTCTGGCGGCGGTTTTGTATGTGCTGATCGCCACGTTCTGTCGTCTGCCCGATTTTCGGTTGTACGCGTATTTCGCGATGACGGCGGGATTTATAATATATTTGAAAAGTATGCGCTCAGCGGTTGCATTTTTCGGAAAAATGTGCTATAATACATGTGTAAAGGCACAAAAAAGGCTGTTTGAGCCTCTTTTTCGTGCTGCGACCGCGAAATTTTCACAAAAAAAACAAAAAAGAAAATCGGCGCGGAGAAAAAAATCCGAAGAAAAATCAAAGCGCACGCGCGGAAAAATCGTTCGCGCGGCAAGGAAAAAGGTTAGCTTATGACGCAGGAAAAGATGAAAAGAACGGTGATCGCATCGGTTGTTGCCGCAACGCTGCTTGTTGCGGTGCTGATTGCCGTGCTTATTTATCAGGTGGTATCGATTTCCGTGCATAACAAGCGTATTGCGAAAGCGGAAGAAGAAATCGCGCGCTTGCAGGAAACGATCGATCGCCGGGAAAACGACTTGGATTATTATCTTTCTCTGATAGGGAAAGAACATTTGCTTTACGCCAACGGGTACAAAAAAGGAAGTTGATTGTACGGTATTCCGGGGTACGGCGGCAGGGAAAAACCATTGCCGCGAGGAGAGGAAAACAGATGAATAACGAAATATTCCGCGGTAAAAGCGCGGTGATCGACGTGGGATCAAATTCCGTTCGCCTGATGTTTACGGCGGACGGAAAAGTTTTATATAAAACGCTTGAAACAACGCGCCTCGGCGAGGGGCTGGCGTTTTCGCCGCGGCTGAAAGACGACGCGATGCGCCGCACGGCGGAGGCGATTTCCGCGTTTGTCGCAAGGGCGAAAGACGGGGGAGCGGAACGGATTTTCGCTTATGCCACGGCGGCGGTACGCGAGGCGGAAAACCGCGGGGAGTTTCTGGAACTCGTGAAAAATTCGTGCGGGGTACTGCCCGACGTGATCGACGGGGAAGCGGAAGCGGCGCTGGGGATGGACGGGGCGCTGAACGGGGCGGACGGCGCCACGATAGACGTAGGCGGGGCAAGTACGGAAATCGCGGTGCGCGTCGGAGGAAAAACGGCGTATAAAAAAAGCGTTCCCGTAGGCGTGGTTCGTATCAAAGATATGTGCGGACGGGACGTGGCGGAGATAAAAAAACTGTGTGAAAAATACGTAAACGGTTTCAACGGCGCGAAAACGGTTATAAATCAAGCGGGGGGCAGGACGGTTGCCATCGGCGGCACCGCCACCACGCTGGGCGCGAGAAAAGCGGGGTTGAAATCGTACGACGGGCAGAAAGTTACGGGCGTTTTTCTTGAACAAAGCGATTTGCGCAATTACGCGAAAGCGTTTTTAACGTTGCCCGTGAGAGAAATCGCAAAGCTGCCCTGCATGCCGGAAAAACGTGCGGACGTCATCGGCGGGGGCGCGGCGTGGCTGTATATGATAACGGAATCGCTCGGATTGCCGGGAATTACCGTAAGCGACGAGGACAATCTGGAAGGGTACGCGCGGCTGAAAGGTATTTTATAATTTTTTGCCGTAAGACGGCGCGAAAGAATAATAAACGATAAGGAGAAAGACGGTGAAACGGTTTTTTGTTAACGTATATGCGATAACGCTTGCGCTTATATGCGCGGCGGGATTTGCCGTCGCGGCATTTTTCGCGTATACGGGTTTCGGTTCGTCCGGGCTTTGGCTCTGCCTTGCGGGCGGCGTGCTTTCTCTGTTTTTCGCTCCGTTTTATCACGAAACGGGGCATATTGTTTTTGCGCGTTCCAAAGGATTTTTTGTGGTATCCTGGAAAATCTGTTTTCTGAAATACGACGGAGCGGACGGCAGGAAGAAAATTTCGTTCTGTTCTCCGTTTGCCGCGGACAGCACGCAGGCGGTGCCGGAACAGGCGTTTGCGGATATGAAAAAGCGCGCGGCGGCGTATGCGGCAGGCGGATTGTTGTTCGGCGGGGCGTTTTTGCTTACGATCATCGTAGCGGCGGCGGTGCTCGGCGGATATGCCGGGGCGTTTGTCCTGTTCGGCGCGTTGCCGTATGCGGCGTATCTGTTTTTGCTGAATCTGCCGCCGTTTGAATATGCGGGCGGAAAAACGGATATGCGCGTTTTATGCGATATTCTGAAGGACAAGCCGTACGGAGTCAGACTGATTGCGGCGATGAACGCGCAGGGCGAGCTGGCGAGCGGCAAACCGTATTCCGCAATCGATAAAAACTATCTTGAAAATCTGCCCGTGATCGCCGAGGACGAGCCGCTGTTTGTCCTGAACGAATTTTATTCGTATTATGCGGCGGCGGAACTGCGGGATTACGAAGCGGCGGCGAAACATATCAATCGCATCGCGTTGTTATCTCCGTATCTGACGGTTGAAGAACAGCGCACGGCGCTTTGCGAACTGACTTATTTAAACGCGCTGTTAAGCGACGAAACGCAGGCGGATAAATGTTTTGCGGCGCTTTCTTACGGCGCTGAAAACGCGGAAAACGCGAAAAACGCGGAAAAAAGCGAAAAAGCCGTGGAAGCGCGCTCGACGTGTGCGGAAAACAGGGCAGCCGCGGCATATTATGTAATGCGGGGCGATTTACCTGCGGCGGAAAAGGCGTTGTCGGCTGCGGTAAAATGTGCGGAACAAGAAAGATTCAAAGGCGCGGCGGCAAGCGAAAGATTGCTTTCGGAGCCGTTGAAAGAGCGGCTTGACGAGTTGAAAGCATAAATGCCCGGAAAGAAAAATCGAAATGAAAGGGGGCAATCGTGGCAGTTACGGATAATCAACAGTTGTCGTTTGTCGGAAAAGGCAAAAAAAATCAGCCGACGGAAGATTTTTTAAAGGAATACGCGCGCGTAAAGCCGCTGTATTCGGGCGCGCTGAAAACGGCGTGTTCCCGTTTCGAAATTCTGGACGACGAATTTTCGATGACGCACGGGCACGATCCGATTCACCATATCGAAAGCCGCCTGAAAACGGCGGAAAGTTGTTATGAAAAACTGAAGCGGCGGGGGTATAAGCAGGCGCCGGAAAATCTGAAACAGCTGACGGATATTGCCGGCGTGCGCGTGGTGTGCGGATACATCGAGGATATTTATAAAATCGCGCGGGTGTTTCTCAATCAGCACGACGTACGGCTGCTGCGGCAGAAAGATTATATCAGAAATCCGAAGCCGAACGGCTACAGAAGTCTGCATCTGATTGTGGAAGTGCCGGTGGCGCTTTCGTTTGTGGCGACTTCGGTGCCCGTGGAAATACAGCTGAGAACGATTTCGATGAACATGTGGGCGAGTCTGGAACACGAAGTTTCGTATAAAGCGGGGGCGGAGCTGAAAAAATCGGCGTTTACCGAGCTGAAAGCGTGCGCGGACGATTTGTTCGGCGTGGAAGAGCGAATGCAGAAAATCTGCGGAGATATACGCGCGCTGAACGCGCCGCAACAAGAGAACAACACTGAAGAAAATTCCGTAAAATAGGCGGAAAGGAAACGGATAAGATACGGAAGATGAATTACGAAGCGCAACGGGAAGAGAGAAATCGGAAAAAGAAAAAACGCAGAAAAATCGAAGCGTGCGTCGGCGCGATCGTCTTGTGCGGGCTGACGGCGTTCTCGTTTTTCGTGCCGCCCGCAACCTGGAAATATTATGTGAAGAAGCCGAAGATTGCAAAGCTTGCCGCAGGGGATTGCCGCGTGCATTTTCTTTCCGTGGGGCAGGGCGATTGTTCGGTGATCGAACTTCCCGACGGAAAAACGATGGTGATAGACGGCGGCGACGGCGCAAACGGGCATACGGCGTATATTTTGCGTTATTTAAACGCTCTGGGCGTTAAAAAGCCCGATTATCTGGTTGCCACGCATACGGACGGCGACCATACGGGCGGGCTGGCGGAAATGGTTTCCGTAAAAGGCGCGGGCGAAATTTTTATGCCGTACGTAACATACGACGGAGGAACGGCGTTTGACGAATTTCTGCTTGCGGCGAAAAAAGAAGAAATCCGGACGACGTTTTCACGCCGCGGTATTTCGCTTTCCTCGCACGATTCCGGATTGCCGTACGATTTGTGCTTTATCTCTCCTTTAAGCAAAGATACGCCGGGAAACGAATATGCGAAAGCCAACGGGAACAGCGCCGACGACGGCGCCGTGAACGATACTTCGGCGGTGATTTATCTGGATTATTTCGGCTCTACGGTGCTGTTTTGCGGCGACATTACGGCGGAAAAGGAGCAGGCGATTCTGCGCGAGGCGGAAGCGGGGCTGATCGCGTGCGACGGAAAAGAAATTACGCTTTGCGGCGTGGAAATTTTAAAGGCGGCGCATCACGGTTCGGCAAGCTCTTCGTGCGAGAAATTTATCCGTGCGCTTTCTGTGCGGGACGCCGTGGTTTCGGCGGGGATAAACAATGCGTATTCGCATCCGTCCACGGAAGTGCTCGGCCGCTTCGAACGGAACGGCGTAAACGTACACAGAACGGATTACGACGGCACCGTTACGATAACGTTGAAGCCGGACGGAACGTATACCGTAGATAATATACCGGCGGCATAGGGCGCAAAGAAAACTGCATCCGAGCGCCGGGCGCAACGGAGAAAAATCGCATAGGACCGGCATATATACGCAGCGCCCGAATAATAAATCCGGAGCGTTATACGCAGCGCCTGAATGGTAATTCAGGCGTGTTTTTATTATACATGAAAAACGTTTTTTTGTATACCGTGCGTCGTTATATAGGTTAGCTTTTGCTAACATGTCGGAATATTCCGCAATAAGAATATTTTTGCGAAAAATAACAGGGAAAACAAAATTTTCCGCGGCTTTTTTCCGTTATTTTTGTTGACAGTTGCTGTTTGATAGGATATAATAAATATATCTGTTTTTATATAGGAA
>ENA-UERK01001759-UERK01001759.1-human-gut-metagenome-genome-assembly--contig:-NODE-1759-length-15219-cov-41.422203_pt1 | contig 15219 bp, 16 predicted proteins | sample MGYA00242957_ERZ507957 | MGnify/ENA primary metagenome ERZ507957 (study PRJEB26167, sample SAMN06115538) | human gut metagenome | host: Homo sapiens | place: China:Heilongjiang | collected 2015-11-06... | reverse complement strand
TTACTGAAAGCTGCTACTAACGACTCATAAATCTACCCTTAATCGTGTATTGGATGATAGTTGCGGATTTTAGGGAATAAAACACAAACTAGTAAGATTTTCCCTCTTAATGTGCGCTTTGATTTATTGCATGGGAACTGTTAATATGCAAGCCCAAACCTGCGAGGGACGAGTTTGCCTAAAAAATAATACCCAGCAACTCTATGTTGGAAATGACCGAATAGAAATTCCTCGAAAGAAAAAAGACGTACAAGTTTACCGAAATTTCTTTTCTCGCCAATGCCAGAGCGATATGATTCCGATAGCAAGCATTGATTCTGTCGTGGTGTGGAAAGCTACATCACAACAGTACGCACGTATATTAGTCCCATTGGAGAATGTAGGTTGGAGTTGGCTGTATGTTAATCATCCGCAAATCCAAGTTTATATCTACGCCTCACAAGGCTATTCTGTAACAGATATGGGTGGCATGAAAGCTTATCAAGGTAACACTGTTGCTGCAATGTTCCTCATTCCGAGTAAGACTGCATGCGATTTCTATATCAAGCAACCTAATGGCAAGCTTGTATGTTTAGGGGATGCCTATAAGAAATGCGACAAGTCTTTTATCCGTGAACTTTGCCACTGTGTAGGACTAACACAGGAATGGGAGCAGAGGCTCATAGAATTAAAAGAGTCCAACCGAAGCTCCATAATACAACGAGTAGTAGAAATATTAGATGACAAACAATAACAACTAACAGAAAGGACACATTATGAAGGCAATGAAAATTTGGCTGCTTTTGGCAGTAATGGTGATGGCGATAGCCGTACACGCACGTAAGAACGATGACCCAGAAATGCGTCATGTGCGCCTCACGATGACAGATGGCACACAAGTAGAGGGTTACATTCCCAAAAAACACATGAGTTGGTTTTTGGAATATCAAGTGAAACTTTCCGACAATCCCGATGGTAAAAAAGCCAAAAAGTATGATGCCGAGAACCTAACCAAGATGGAGTGGCTAACCCCTACAGAAGAGCATCCTGAAGGCATGGTATGGGAACATTGTCAAGCTATGTCCCGTAGTACGATAAAGTCGGTTATGCAAGATCGCCTCTTGGAACTTCTTTACCGTGGTAAAAATGCATCTGTTTATAAGGCTCACGTTTTTCTGCCAGGCAACGGCATCAATACAGGCGCGTCTTGGGCTACCTGGTATGTCCTGAAGCCCAATGGACAGAAACGAGCATTTATCATCTACAATGCCACTTTAGACAAGATGGGAAGCTTAGACAAGCAATTCAAGGATCAAAATGAATATGAGGGACTGAAAGAATACATACTAGAATGGTGGAACAAAGACAAGAAATTGGCTAGGAAACAGATCAATGATGGTGTTGCTATTTTCAGCAATATTTACGATGAATGGAAAGCCAGTTCCATCAAATAATCACTATGTTCCCCCAATCACATATCAGACGAACCGCTTTGAAGCACGCCTTCCAAGCCTCGATTCCCATCATGGCAGGCTATGGATTCTTGGGGCTCACCTACGGCATCTACATGCACGAGTTGGGTTTCAGCTTCTTGTATCCCATGCTGTTGGCAATCACCGTCTTTGCTGGCAGTGCGGAGTTTCTGTTAGGAAACATGCTCCTGGGGAGTTTCCATCCACTGCAAACATTTCTGATGATCTTGAACCAAAAGGAGCAATGACATCCCTTAACTTCTATCAATTTCCTCATACAAATGACAATGAATTACGATATTTTATCCCCCGAAAAAGACCCAATGGGCACAGCCATCCTTGATTATCAAAAGACAGGCAAGGCTGGTAAGTTGCGTGTACTCTCCTCCATGTTTGAAGAGGACGAGATGCCCGTGAAACACCTTTTCAGAAGTTACCATGACATGCCGAAACTAGAAAAGAAGGCACTCGACTTGGCGAGAGGAAAGGTGCTGGATGTGGGAGCTGGTGCAGGTTGCCATTCCTTTGCCTTACAAAAGAGGATGGAGCAAGAACAGCAGAAAGGCTCAAAAGCTCAAAACAACATTTTCTCCATTAAAACCATCGACATTTCGCCTCTAAGTTGCGAAGCTATGAAATTGCGAGGTGTCAAGGATATAGAGTGCATCAACCTCTTTAATCCTCAGTTGGGAAATGATGATGGCTTCGATACGATTCTCCTCCTGATGAATGGCACTGGCATCGCTGGCAAGATAGCCTATCTCCCTACCCTCTTCCATCGCTTGAAATCGTTGCTCAATCCGAACGGTCAGATTCTCATCGACTCTTCCGACCTCAAATACATCTACGAGAACGAAAACGGCAGTTTTGACATCGACCTCAATGGTCCGTACTATGGCGAAGTAGATTACCAAATGGTATATGAAAAAACGGAAGGTGAGCCTTTCGACTGGCTATATGTTGACTTTCCATTGCTCAAAAGCATTGCAGAGAGTTGTGGTTTGGAAGGAGAGTTGATAGCCGAGGGAGAGCATTACGACTACCTGGCAAGACTATCATAACGATTGAAACACAAGAGCTTATTTAGTATCTTTAACTAAAATACTATCCAGTTGGCCGATTTTTATCAAGTCAGTTGGCCGATTTTCATCAAGTCAGTTGGCGATTTTTCATCAAGCCAGTTGGTTGTTAATCTCCCATTACTCCATCAAGTCAGCCTTCGATACATCCATTCCCATGTAGGAAGAATATGAATCTGCTTGCCATCAATCTCTACATCTTCTTTCTCCTCCATCGTGAGGATATAGCCCTCTGTCAAGCCATAAGCATTCAGGGCTTCCAACAATCCTTCGATTTCTCGCTTGCAAGTCTTCTCATCATTCATCGCAATCGTTACCTGATATGCCGCATTGATTCTCATGCCCTCCCTCACTACAAAGTCGCATTCCTTCTTATCGGCATGACAGAAGGCATCATAGACACGACATAACTCTTTCATGTTCAAACATTTAATCGCTTGCAAAGATACGATATTTTATGAAAATCGCCAAGAATTTTCTCTTTTTATTCATTCCGAATGAACGTTTTTAATTATTTCCATTCATTCAGAATGAATACTCAGCAAAGAAATCACTCATTCAGAAAGATCGGCACTACCACCTTCACACTAAAATTCCTTCCCATATTATACACACCCGTTCTTCCCGTAACCATATTCTGATCCAAGTATTTCAATCTACTCAGATGGCTTTGGTAGGCACGATTGGTCAGGTTTTCTCCTGAGAGATAAATCGAGAGAAGGCGCTTGCCATGGCTCTTGATGTCAGTACCCGCATACAGATTCAGCAAGGTATAAGATGGAGTAGCCGTCTCGGTATCATTCGCCGCATAGAAGTGATTCTGACGGAGATTGCAATCCACGGCAAACTTCAAGAAGAGATTGTCGAAGGTGCGACCGCCACAAATAAACTCGTACTTCACATCACCATTCCATCTCGGAGCTGGAGTCAAAGGCAGATACTTCGATTCTGAAGGCTGATGAAGTTGCACGGCATTGACATACGAGAAACTATTGCCGATATGCAGATGAGGCAACGGATGCACATCCACCCTTGCCTCACCACCCCAAAGGCGAGCATCAGAGGCTGCAAACTGATAGGCAGGTGTACCATCCATGATCATCTCTTGCCCATCAGCATCCGCCATCTTCTGGATAAAGACATAGTTGTCGATGCGATTGGCAAACAATGCCAACTGCGCCGAAACAATAGGTGAACTATAGTCCAGTCCTAAATCCACCTGCCAACTATGCTCGGCATCTAAGTCTCGATTGCCCATCTCATAGCGCATGGTTCCCTCATGCACTCCATTCGAGCCCAATTCGCTGATATTTGGCGCACGGAAGCCACGAGACAGATTCAGTTTCGCATTCCAATTGCTATTCAGTTCGTATGTCATACCGATGCTACCCGTCAAGGCATTGAAATTGCGCTTGAAGTCTTGGAAGCGAAGTTCACCTTCCTCCTCCAAAGCCTCACTATGCAGATGGCGATGGTCGAAACGCAAACCGCCGCTGATGTTCAGTCTGCCTATCTCCTTGCTCATCGTGGCGAAGAGACCATAATCGAAAAGGCGATAAGCTGGCACCAGGTATTCTGTACCCTTGTTGATGGATTGCTGCCACATACCATTGATACCCGCAGCAAATTTCCAGCCGTTCATCTCTGGCGAGAGATAATGCAAGTCATAATTGACGGTATGCAAGAGGAAGTCGAGTCCACACTCATCGGGATGCTCTTCCTCCTCAAACTCTTGACGGCGATTCTGCTGATACCCCAACAAGAGTTTCAGATTTCCATCGCCCAAGTACCAGGAGTTATCAAGCACCGCCTTGTAATGGTGTATCTGCTGATAAGGCATCGGCTTGCCATAGCCTTTCAAGTCATAGCCATCGGGCACCAAGAGTTCACCCGTTTTCTCATCTCGCTCACCCTCCACAAGTCCTGGGGTAAGATGATAATAATCGAGCGTAAGATGCGTATGTCCCAAGCGATAGTTATAGCCCAACAACTGCGAGAAGGCTTGCTCACGATAAGACGAGCCAAAGACATAACCATCATATTTATTCTTGTAGGCATGCGCCATCTTGCCACTATATCGGGAGTTCCAAATAAAGCTAGCCTTGTTGCCTGCAAAGTTGAGCGAATAATCGAAAAGACCGTTGTTGGTCTGATAGCCCGTGGAAACATTCGCCCTCATATCTCCCATAGGAAGAGTTGGTGACGGATGGAAGATAATGACACCCGCCATCGCATCCGAGCCATACATCAAGCTTGCCGGACCTTTCAGTATCTCCACGGAATGGACGGAATTAGGATCCACCTCTATGCCATGTTCATCGCCCCACTGCTGACCTTCCTGTCGGATACCATCATTCACCACGACCACTCGGTTATATCCCAATCCACGAATCACAGGTTTGGAAATACCGCTGCCCGTGGTAACTTGTGAGATGCCGGGCTGATGGGCGATAGCATCAATGATATTGGTGGATGGTTGCGCCTCCAACTGGCGAGGCGATATGATGGAAACGGGAGATGGAGATTGCTTCAACTTTTGGCTGCCCGTAAGTCCCGTTACTACGACTTCTGATAGTTTTACATCCGATTCGGTGATAGGATTGTGCTTGATAGAATCAGGCACTTCTTGCCCTCTTGCCGACGAGCACAGGCTCATCAGCAATATTGTGTTCAATATTGTTCTCATTGTTTTTGATTTACCTTAAATTACTAACATACAGATACGAAAGGAATAGATACAATTATTCCTTTCATATTCCAATATCCCTAAAAGATAGTAAGATAAGGTGGGGCACGAGTACTCTTGACATCATTCGCCCTCAACTGGCATTGGGCGCAAACGGATTGGCGAATGATGCGATGAAGCACGATGAATGCCACCAACGTCAAAAGGGTTGGCGAGAGATAAGGTGTGCTTTGCAACTGGCAGAGCACGCAATCGTGCATAGTATGTTGGAGAGCCAAGAGATGCCCATCGTGATGAACATGATGCTCGCAATCCTGACAATGAATGGCAGCATCAGCCCTCTGCGCTTCCCCATGGTGGTGAAACGTAACCGCTATCATCATTGGCACATATACCAACAACAAGAGCCAAGCTATTCTGAATCTTTTATGAGCGAAATGCTGTCTAAACACGTATTTATCCTTTTACGAGAGCAAAGTTAAAACCTTTTGGGGAAATCACAAAACTACCAAGCATATTTTATCTTCCTTTTGCATTCCTTAAGAAACTACCTTCAACACATATCCCACTTGCTTTTCCTTTTACGACATCACCAGTCTCTTTTACGACATCATTTGCCTCTTTTATGACATGAAGGCTGCCTTCTACGACAAATAAATCGCTTATGATTACAATAAATACCCGTTAGGAAATAAGCTAATTACATCATTGCTTGCCATTTAATACTTATTTCACGGCACGAAATAACTATCTAATGACTACAAATAACCATTTTCAAACACGCAATTATACAATAATTAAGGTTCTGATGCGTTGTAACCATCGATGGCTTGGGCACATTCACCGCTGCCGTAGGACTCGACAGATGGAGCAAGAGCGAGGAAATGGATACCATAGATACCAATCGCACCGCCCGAACCATGACCATCACTGGCGTCAACTTCAAGGCAGACAAGCAGCTCATCAAAGACACTGCCTGCAAATGCAGCCTATCCCGTGGTGGCAAGCGTTATCTCCATCGCTCGCCATACACCAAGGAGCAAAGATGGCAAAAAGCTGTGGAGTATCTCTCCGACCCAGCCCACCCGGTGATGCGACTCGACGACTATGTTCGACTAACTAGCGTATCTCGCTCCGTGGCTTCAAGAGAACTACGTGAGTATTACGACCTCCCAGATAGCCAGATTAGCACATTTGGCAGAGGTACCAGCAAGGTATATGTAAAGAGAAATATGGAACAAAAAAAGACTGACATGAAAAAGAAAATCATATTATATTTGGTGACAGCCCTAACAATCGTAGGTTGTTCATCACAAGAGAAAAAAACTTCTCAACAAGAGCAGAATGTTCCTAAACAAGAACAGAATATATCACACCAAGAACAGAAAGCCCTGAAGCAAATAGAGGCTACCACATCAACAGATAAGAGCTCCACAAATGGCAAGGTAACATATCTCACCACTGCCGATTTCAAGCAAAAGGTGATGGATTACGAGACTCACCCTCAAGAATGGGTATTTGCCGGGCATCGTCCTGTAGTGATAGACTTCTATGCCACCTGGTGTCGTCCCTGCAAGATGATGTCACCTATCGTAGAGCAATTAGCCAAACAAAATGCAGGAAAAGTAGATTTCTACAAGGTTGACATCGACCAAGAACCAGAGCTTGCCTCCGTCTTCGGCATCCAAAGCATCCCTACCTTCCTCTTCATACCCATGAAGGGCAAGCCAACAGCACAAATGGGAATGATGGAGAAGGAAGAAATGGAGAAAGTGATAAAGGGTATACAACAATAGAGATATTACCCCCGAAAAGGTATAATATGTTAATTTATCACATAAATTATACCATTTCGGGGGTAATTTCATGTTTTCTTCGTATATTTGCAACCGATAGGGTATAATTATACTATTCAAATATATTAATAAAGAAGAATATGAGCAATAATTTATCTACATACGTCAAGGAAATGCGCCGACAATTTGGTCTCACCCAAGTAGATTTGGCTGCTAAATCAGGGGTAGGGCTAAGGTTCCTACGAGAATTGGAGCAAGGGAAAGAGACGCTCCGTCTCGACAAGGTGAACCAAGTGCTGATGCTGTTTGGACATGAGGTAGGACCAGTACCTATCAAGCGAGAGGAGGCATAATATGAAACAGGGAAAGATTTTTCTATACGACCAGTATGTAGGATTGCTGACAGAGGATGAAAGTGGCTTTACTTTTGCTTACGACGCTGATTACTTAGCATCGAAAGAAGCAGAGGCCATCAGTCTTACGCTTCCTCTGCAAGAAGAGCCTTATCACGATACAGTACTGTTTCCCCTTTTTGATGGTCTCATACCAGAGGGATGGCTGCTCAACATAGCAGAGAACAGTTGGAAAATCAATCAGCGAGACAGAATGTCATTGCTATTGGCTTGTTGCAAGGACTGCATCGGAGCCGTAAGTGTTGTACCTAAAGAAGAGAAAGGGGAATAGACATGGATAGATGTTTATGTTGCTATAAACCATTGAAAGAGGGGCAAGTGGATTATCATCCTGCTTGCGCCCAAAAGCTATTTGGTACCAAGCAAGCTCCAACCTTGCCATACGTTCGCAGTGAGATTGGTGACTTGGCGAGGCAAGTGGTAAGAAGCCAAACTACCCTGACTGGTGTACAAGCAAAGCTCTCATTGGATGTGAATCGTGGGGGTAAGAACGAACCTGCCAGATTCACTATCGTCGGTCTATGGGGAAGATATATCCTGAAGCCACAGACCGACCGTTATCACCTGCTACCTGAGATAGAAGACCTAACCATGCACTTGGCTGAGGCTGCAAAGATAGCTGTCGTTCCACATGGACTGATTCGATTTGCCGATGGCGAAATATGCTATATCACTCGTCGCATCGATCGTTTGGACGATGGTGCCAAGGTTCCAATGGAAGACATGTGTCAACTCTCTGAGCGATTAACCGAATACAAGTACAAAGGTTCATACGAACAGATAGCTAAGTTGATTAAGAAATACTCAGCTTTCTCACAACTCGACTTGGTAAACTTTTGGGAGGTGGTCATCTTCTCTTGGATTACCGGCAATGCCGATATGCACCTCAAGAACTTCTCGCTGTATAATAACCGCAAAATGGGATATGCCTTGACTCCAGCCTATGACCTACTCTCTACCAAGATTGTGATGCCAGAGGATACAGAGGAATTGGCATTGACTCTGAATGGTAAAAAGCGCAAGATACAGAAGAGTGATTTTGTAAAGGTGATGAAGGCATCGGGGCTGAGCGATAAAGTGATAGAAAACATTGCCAAGAAATTCCGCCGTTCTATCGTAAAATGGCTAGACCTCATCGACATCTCATTCCTATCAGATAACATGAAGAAGGAATACAAGAAACTGATATTAAATAGGGTTCTCGCTCTGAGATAAAAAACAAGTAAAAGCTCCAGTACATGATTCTTGCACTGGAACTTTGCTTACCTAAGGCCGCGCAAGACCCTGGCGGCAATATCCTGTTGATAGCAAGAGTCTATCACCATGTGATAATCATACTTGCTCTTCTCGGCATACCAACCATCAAAAGACTCGTCTATGACCCCATTGTCGTGATGCACACAGGCACCATTGATAAGCGTAGGCTGACCATTGAGCAAAAAGCCTCTTTTGGCATCATAACTGAAGGAACGAACACCATGCTTTACGGTGAGTTCTCCTACCTTGATAGGATAGAGCTTAGGCTGCTGAGGAGACCACAACTCCACGTTTTTGAGCATTCTCGTCTCATCGAGCTGATTGGCGTAAGTAATGTGAATGGCAGCAGAGTCGGCATGCGTTCCATCTGCTGACATTCCATATATCTTCTCCGTACGCACAAAAAGTTTCTCAGGGTCATCCATCTTGTTTTCGTTGTATTTCTCCAACCACACATGGCGATAGATTCCCGAACCGCTATACCATCGGCAATTAGGTTGCCGAGAGTTATCCACTCTCACAGCCACGGTGTTCACTCCCTTCTTGATGTAAGGAGAGATATTGAGTTTAAAAGGGGTATAGCCATAGAAATGGGTCCCCACCAAAGTTCCATTGACATAGACCTGCGAGTTTTGGTAAACTCCCTCGAAGTGGAGCCAAAGCGTCTCTCCCTTCCCCGTCTTGAGGTCAGTGTCCTTGAAAGTTTTGCAATACCAGCCAATGCCAGCAGGATAGTAACCGCCGCCATTTCCCGTAGGCGCATCAGCATTTTCAACCTTACAGCTGTATCTTTACGGCCTTTCCGTCATATTCCACGCTCTTGCTTGCCTGCATAGGCTGATTACCTATTCCGCTATCAGCACCCACCAATACGATGTGAAATCTGCGATGCAGGAGCATACCCTTATAACTGCCCTTACGTGGCGCGATGGTCAGGGTTCTGTCTGCTTCATTCCATACAAACTGGATTTCAGAGAATTTTCCCTTCTCATAGTTGTAGTTGTCGCCCTCGTCCTCATAGAGTGTAAACGAGCCGTCTGCACCTGGATAAACACGGATTTCCAGCTCATCCCAAGGTTTCTCTGAACTATACTGAACTTCAGGACCGAATGGCAGAATGGTACCAGCCTTGATGAACACAGGCATGATGTCGATAGGACAAAGGCGCTGGATATCCTGACCGCCCTCATACTGGGCATTGCTCCAGAAATCATACCATTTATTACCCTTTGGCAAGTAAACATTCACAGGCGCAGCTGCCTTCCTTACATCAGGATAGATGGTATGGCCCTTCTTCTCCTTATCCTTCCAGGTATATAAAGGATCGGTTACCGGCTTCACCAGAATGTTGCGGCCGAAGAGATACTCATCGTTCAGGCGGGAAGCCTTCTTGTCGGCCGCATAATCCATCACCAGAGCACGCATCATGCTTCCGCTATTCTGTACACAGTCGCTAGCCGTACTGTAGATATAAGTCAAAAGGCGATAGCGCAGCTTGATAGTCTTAATCATGGCATCATAAGCCCAGTCGCCTGGCTTTCCGAATTCATACAGTTCGCTTACCATCGGCGAAGAACAGTGGTTGCGCATCAATGGCATGAAGGTTCCCCATTGCATCCAGCGGGTCTGCAATTCCTGAAGGGCAGGATTCTTAGGATTCTGTTCAAACTCCCAGTAGAAGAAACCACCCAGGTCGGTGTTCCAGAAAGGAATACCACAGAGGGAGAAGTTCAAGCCCGATGGAATCTGATTCTTCATCTCGTCCCAGGAAGCCACTACATCGCCGCTCCAGCAGATAGTGCCATAATGCTGAATGCCGAAACTGCCGCTTCGGGTCATCTGGAGCGAACGCTTTTCGTTGCCCTTCATCGCTCTCTGATGCTCGTAGATGCTCCTGTTGTGCAACAGGGGGAAGGCGTTCTTCACTCCCAGCCATGAACCGTCGTAGGTATGATAGTTCTCATCACCCGGCTTCTCAAAATGGTCTGGCTCCGTAGAATCGGTCCACCAGGCATCGAATCCCATCTGATAGAGATGAGTAAGATATTTCCAATAGAGGTCGCGAGCCTTCGGATTGAAGACATCGTATGGCATCACGCCACTGTTTCTTGGCCAGGTATCGAAAGGAAGGAGCGCATTCATCTTCTTCAGCTCACGATACTGCTCGGTCCAAGGACCGAAACTTGCCCAGATGGAAATCATCAGATGGGCATCGTTCTTGTGAACATACTTCACCATTTCCTCCGGACTCTTCAGACGAGGCTCTCCCTGTGCCTTCATCTGCTTCATATCTGTAGGAAGATACTTGGCAAAGGCTGGGTCGCCTACCTTATTTATATAGTATGGGTTCTGGAATTTCATCGCATTCCAGTTGGAGTCGCATCCCCAATACTGCCAGTCCTGCACGATGGCATCGGTAGGAATCTTCAGCTCACGATACTTGTCCAATACGCCCGCCAGTTCATCGCTAGTCTTATAGCGCTCGCGGCATTGCCAAAAGCCCATTGCCCATTTCGGGAACATCGTAGCCTGTCCGGTCAGTTCTCGGATGCTGGCGATGACTCCATCCTGTGTACCATCCTTGTACATAAAATAGTAGTCGGCACAGGCTCCTACCTCACTGGTGAAGGAAGTGCGAGATGACTGACTACCATCATCCTTAGATGCTATGATATCATTGAAATAAGTTTTTCCCGCATTGTCCCAGTACAGGCCATAGCCCTTCTCGCTGGTGAAATAAGGGATAGCAATGTAAGTGTTATGATTCCAGAGTTCAATATTCTGGCGACCACGCTGATTCATATAAACATCACGCAGCTGTCCTAATCCATAGATTGCCTCGTCGTCGGCAAGACGAAAGTCCTGTTCAATGCGGTACTTGCCCTTGTTGGCTTCATCCTTGCGGGCTTCCAGATGGGTCTTCGTATCGGTAAGCAGCAGTTTTCCACCCTTCGAAAGGAAGCGGATTTCGCCAGTCTGCTGGTTCAGTTCGACACTAATAAAATTGGATTTAATATTTACAATATCTCCATTTTTCTGTATCTGAACATCCTTCAGCTGCTGAGGCTTCAAGATGACAGAATAGCTTTTCTTCTGAACGGGAGCAGCAAGTCCGGCATCTGATTTCAAGATGCGGACGATGGATGGAGAGTAGAATTCAATGGTAACATTCTGCTGAGCCACCTGACGGGTGATAGACTTGGCAGCCGTACCTTTCTGGGTGCCTGCCACCTTTACGCTCTTGGCGCAGAGTTCACTTGGAACACCAACGGCAGCGATGCCCAAAAGGGCAATGAAAGATAAATTCTTTAGCATACTTCTGTTTATTTTATTAGAGGGTTTATGATTTGTACAGTTACAAATACATCAGATTGTATTTCGGTTACAAAGGTAATGCTAAATGGTGGAAAAGGGATAAAACAAATGAAGAATCGAGTGGCACATTTGTTGAAAAATGCCGGAAAAAGCCCCATTTCAGGGCTGTTCCGGCATCATTTATCTATATTCGGAAGGCAAAACGCCAAATTCCTTCTTAAAACACTTGGTAAAATAGCTGGGCGAGCTGAATCCCGTTAGCTCGGCAATTTCATTCACACTCTGCTTACCTTCCTGAAGCAAGACTGCTGCATGATGAAGGCGAATGCTGCGGATAAATGCCACAGGTGTAGTATTGGTCAGAACCGTCAGCTTTTTATAAAGTCCTGTCCGCTCCATACAGAGATTCTGTGCCAGTTGTTCCACGCCATATTCGCCATCTCCAAGATGCTGCTCTATCAGAGCACGCACCTGAAGAATCAGCTCGGGCTCCCGATAAACAGCTTCGGCTGTTTCCGGTAGCAGGCTATCCTCGGGCAAGGAAGGATGGTCATCTTTTGCGGAATCAGCATTTATTACATTTACTACATTTGTTACATTTTTTATATTTGTTACATTTACTTTCTTCTCTCTACGGAGATAAAGAGTGATGATGCCCACCAGAATCACGAGGAAAACCACAAAGCCAGCTATCGCCCATCCCGACTTCCACCAGGGTTGGTCTATTGTAAAGAAGAGGCCCAACATGGGTGAAACATAAATCAGACCATCATGATAGGTTCCCAGCCAGATGGCTCCTTCCTTATCCCGATAAACCGTATTGATGCCCGTGGTTAGTGGTTTTCCATCAGGTAAAGACAATTCCTTTACTTCGCGTGGAGTAGTTTCCAACTTGAAGTCGAACATCAGATAACCATGCTGACTGCTGATCAAAGCCTGATTGTCTGATGACATATTCAATGTATGCAAGAGGTAATCGCATGCGAAGATCCTGGAATACTTACGGGTTTCCGGATTAAAATGCAGGAAGATGGAAGCATCCGTCTTGTTCTTTTCATCACGTCCGGTTCTAATCTGGTAAAACTGTCCGCTCGGTGTCAGAACGGTGAGTGAGGTGTTCCGATAATACTGAGCTTCGGCTGTTGAATAGGCAGAAGTGGTATAGGCCAGCTTATCTTTCTGAAAAACCGCCACGATTCCCGAATCCATGAAAGCATAAACCTGTTTGCCATCGGTATCCAGATCCTGCAGACACCCCCATTCCTTCTTCAAATGGATCAGATTGCCATCCTGCGTATTGAGCAACGAATCACCCATAACAACCCAGACATTCTTCCTGCTATCTACAAACAGGTCCTGAATGGCATTCTGAGTCGGACTGTTCCGCAGCATTTTCATCTTATCCTCTTTTCCATTTTTTGGCAGAGCGTCAAGGGGATGTTCCAGAAGTCTGCCCTCTGCAAGCAGAATACAGAATATCTTCTGGTATTCCTTTACCCATAACCTGTCCTGGCTATCGGCATAAAGATGCGTCTGCCCCTTGTATTTCGTGATGCTTTCTGCCTTTTCTGCAGGAAGGGGAATCAACGAGAAACGCCTTCCATCATAGAGATTGATGTCCTTGGGAGTTCTCACCGCTAACCTGCCATCTGCCAACTGCATCATCTGCAGGATACAGTTATCAGAAAGCCCCTGTTGGGTATTGAGCACATAGAAATAATCGTTTGCTCCTACCTTCTGGGCAGAGCTGGTAAGTATCCAGCCCCAAAAGCAGAGGAAAACGATGCATAGTTTGATGATATATGGTTTATAACTTCTCATGAAGCCTTATTGTCTATTTTCTTTGCTGCTATTTTGCTTATTCTTTGCAAAAATATAAAAAAAGATCGAGACTGACAACAATAGTTCGTTAATAATTCAATAATGAGTCCACTTTAAAAAGTGGTTTCGTTTAAAAGTTTAACTTTCATTCGTTCTTTGACTTTTTCGCGAATTCAACAAGCAAGTGCAAAATTACTGACTCCACAAAGGACGTTACTGGCAATGACGTGCAAACGGTCTATACCGATGGAGCATACCAAAGCAAAGAGAATCGCAAGTTCGCAGAGGACAACGGCATTGAGTTCATCGCCAATGGCATACCAGGAAAGCCTTCTCGATTTGATTTGGACATGACGGACGAACATACCTTGCAAGTCACCGACAAGACAACGGCAGAAGTCCAAACGGCAATACCAGTCAAACAAGACCAGATACCGCACAAAGATAAAGCATACTTTGCAAGCCATCGCAAGGTGTGCTTGGATCAACATGCGCCGACTTTTCTTGTATGACCTCGAAATGGGTCTCCAGATGGCAACAAAATAGTTCAAAGACCGAATCGCCCCACTTTGGGGCTATATTTAGGCAACAAGAGGCATTTTGACACTATATAAACTGGTCGTTTGCCAACTTGTCGCCAAAGTTCTTCTGGAATCCCTTCATCATAGCATCATATACGCCCTCGTGCATAAAGCGAGGCATACCAGCTGGCTGCACAAGAGGATGATTACCAGTACCACCCTCATGATAATCGGTGATACGAGCAGTTACAGGCTTACCCAACTTAACCACATAAGCCTCAAACTCTTTCACGCCACTCTTGAAGAGAGGCTCCTCCATGGTAACCAATCCCTTCTTGGTCTCAATGATGAAGCTACAATCAGCCATCACATCATTAGAATGATACACGTGCATGGTAAATCCCTTACCTTCGTAAGACTTAAACTCACCCTGAGCTGAAACACTGGGGACAGCCATCGCAGCCACTGCCAACATCATAATCTTTTTCTTGAAATCTTACTGATTGCTCGTAATATACTGATAATCAATACTAATTGGAATGGTAAAATGACGAAAGAAACAAATTAGAAACAACAAAACCAAGAAACCCAACATTGAAAGCATGAGAAAACAAAAATTAACACGGAAAACAATGGTAATTTTCCGATTTTGACATTTTAAGAATATAGCAAAAGAGCGATATTCATGAACGCATACATGTATCTTTCCATGTTGGGGAATCAATTGCTTAATTCCATTTTTGCAGATTATATTTCTATTTTGTCTAAATTACGACAGAACGCAGCAGATATTCAAGGGATTAGGATGGATTATCACGATAAAATATTATTTTTGTAGCGTAAAAACGATAAAAACATGAAGTTAAATCGCATAAGAGCA
>ENA-UERK01001754-UERK01001754.1-human-gut-metagenome-genome-assembly--contig:-NODE-1754-length-15231-cov-7.819784_pt1 | contig 15231 bp, 13 predicted proteins | sample MGYA00242957_ERZ507957 | MGnify/ENA primary metagenome ERZ507957 (study PRJEB26167, sample SAMN06115538) | human gut metagenome | host: Homo sapiens | place: China:Heilongjiang | collected 2015-11-06... | reverse complement strand
GATTCAACAACGCAAAGAGCGCCATGCCAAGCGCCAGGCTGAAAAGAAAGAGAATCAGGAAAAGGCTGCAGCAGCACAGTCGTAAAAATGGGGCATAACGAACCTGTTTCTATTGAATTGATTGGCAGGATATGCCTTGCTCTCGATTGCAACGCGGGAGATGTAGTGGAGTTCTTTTCGGATGAGCTGGAAGCTAAGTCCTAATTACCGGACACTAAAAGGGGCATAAAAATATAGAAAAGTGCCGCTAATTGAAGAAAAGAATGACGAGGAACCTATATGAAAAAGATAGATACGCCTTATAGCTACAATTTCATCGATCTCTTCGCGGGAGCCGGCGGGCTTTCAGAAGGGTTTCTCCAAGCAGGCTTCAAACCTGTAGCCCATGTAGAGATGAATGAATTTGCAGCTAAGACGCTTGAAACGAGAAGTGCATATTACTACCTTAAAGATACAAATAATCTCGGCCCATATAAAAAATATCTCTCCGGGAAACTATCTCGTGATGAGCTTATGAAGCAGATACCTGCTTCAATAACAAAGACTATAATCAACGAAACAATGTCGGATGAAACTTTGCCGTCTATTTTTAAAACCATTGATGGAATAATGAAAATAAGGGGTATTTCTAAGATGGATGTAATTGTAGGAGGACCTCCGTGTCAGGCTTATTCTCTTGTTGGAAGAGCACAAAGTAGTCACATGGAGGTTCCGATGGCAGATGATCCGCGCAACTATTTATACAAACTGTACGCTAGATTCCTTAAGCGGTATCAACCAAGTATGTTTGTTTTTGAAAATGTTACGGGAATTGAATCCGCCAACGGAGGAACTACATGGAAAAATATTCAAAAATATCTAAAAAGAGTCGGTTATGAAATTGAATGCAGAGAGCAGAACGCTCACACCTTTGGCGTTCTCCAAAACCGTCGTCGTATGATTATTGTAGGATGGTTGAAGAAAAGTGGCCTGAAATATCCTGACTTCCTTGAAATTAAGACAGAAGCCGTTGTCAATGACCTTTTTGCCGATTTACCAAAGTTGCATCCGGGTGAGAGTTCCGATAAGTATGCAAAGGCGAAAGCAAGCAGTTATGTGACTGAAGCTGGTATCCGTACTAAGGATGATGTCCTTACCCTTCATAATTGCCGTCCTAACATAGATAGAGATATCAAGATATACAGGCGCGCGATAGAACTGTGGAACGATGGGCATAAACGTCTTAATTATAACGACCTACCAGATGAACTAAAGACACATAAAAACAGGCATTCCTTTACTGATAGATTTAAAGTCGTTGAAGGAGATGAACCATGCTGTCACACTATTTTGGCGCACCTTTCAAAAGATGGTCACTATTTCATTCATCCTGATATGGAGCAGAATCGCTCCATTACCGTTCGTGAGGCGGCAAGAATACAATCGTTCCCTGATAGCTATTTCTTTGAGGGTCCTCGAACATCACAATTTGTGCAGATAGGTAATGCAGTACCTCCGATGATGGCCAAAGGAATCGCTATAGGTATTTTTGAACAGCTATACAAAGGAGATTCATATGGAAGGTAATCTGCTCCTTGAACAATTTAGCAGATATAAAAAGTTGGCACTTGAGGCTTCTCCGTTCCACTTTCTTTTGAATGCCAACATAGAATTGAATCCGCATCAGATCAATGCGTTCTGCACTGCTATTCAAGCGTTGAAAACTGGCGGCCTCATATTGGCTGATGAGGTTGGTCTTGGGAAAACTATAGAAGCAGGACTTGTACTTAAATATGTGCTTGAGTCGGGATCGAAGCGGGTGTTGATTGCTCTTCCCGCATCTTTGAGAAAGCAATGGGAATTAGAACTCGAAGATAAATTCGACTTGGATTCGGTAATTCTCGACAGGTTCACAGTAGAAAAAGAAAGCTCTGACTGGCGCAAAAGGCTCACTGATAATAATTCTGTCAGAATCGTTATTACCTCTTATGACTACTCATCAAAGTTGATGAAACGTTTTCCAGAGGTGAAGTGGGACTTCATCATCATCGATGAGGCGCACAATCTTAGGAATGTATTTCACGGAACCAAACGCGCCAAGAACCTTTATGAGCTTTCAACGGGAATACCAAAGATTTTACTGACCGCGACTCCACTTCAAAACTCGCTGACAGACCTTCATGTTTTCGGAAGCGAAAAGGTCTTTAATAAACGCTACATCAAAGGGCAGGATTATGCCGACCTAAAGCGTGAACTGTCGCCTGTTCTTTATAGGACACTTCGCAAGGATGTAGCAAAATATATGAATTTTAAGAAAAGAACCTGTAAGACGACGGCGAAAATTACGATACTTATCCCGTGAAGTTTGAGCAGATGTCTCTCCGTATTGAGAAGACCTCGGAGATTCAGCTTTTCATCTTCAATATCGGAAAAATCTTCAACAGCAAGACGGACACGCAGTTTAACTTTCATAAGTTTAAGGAAATGCTCGGTGCGTCTTTCGCTGATGTGTTGGCACAGTTCGATGATCTCGTTATCTGCATGGATGAGGCGCATCGCTATTATGCTCCAGCTTCGATGAAGGCAATCAACTATCTGAAGCCTGTTCTCGGATTGGAGTTTACCGCCACGCCGAAGACCACCTCAAATGTTATCTATGCCTATGACTTGGCCCGTGGCGCGGTTGAGGGCTATTTGAAAATCCCGGTTGTAATGGGACGATCCAACATGGCCGGCTATAACCAAGATGATATCGAGGAGATGAAAATCCGCGATGGACTTACGCTCCACGAGCATCGCAAGGCTGTGCTGCGGGAGTATTGTAGCGACAACGATCTGGACTATGTGAAACCGATTGTTCTTATTGCCTGCAAGGACACAGACCATGCAAAGAAAATCCGGGCGTTGATTGACAGCGATGATTTTCAGAAAGGCAAGTATAAAGGCAAGGTTATAGAGATTCATTCCAAACAGTCCGGCGAGGAGTCGGAGGAAAACATCCGTCTTTTGCTTTCTATTGAGAGTTCTTCTAACCCTGTTGAAATCGTACTGCACGTTTATAAGCTGAAGGAAGGTTGGGATGTAAATAATCTGTTCACGATTATTCCTCTGAATGCTGCAAAAAGCGATATTCTCGCTATGCAGACAATTGGTCGTGGCTTAAGACTTCCGTTTGGAGAACAGACAGGAAACGAGGACTTGGACTCTCTTGATATCGTTGCTCACGACCACTACAGAGAACTTGTTGATGAGATTAAGAGTAGCGACATCTTCCGTTACCGCGACCTTGATAAAACAACGGTTGAACCGTCCGAGTCTGTTGGCGTTTCCGCTACCGTGGACGATGGACAGCTTTCTCTACTGGATTTTGCAATTACTGCATCCGGCGTGAAATCCTTTGCCGAGGTCAGCAATCCGAAAACGCAGCTTGAAATCTACCAAGAATATGTTAAGAACTTTATGGCTGCAAAAAAGAAGGATAAATGTGAAGACTCAGGTCAGATGACATTATTTGATCTTTATCCTGAAATGCTTTCCGAGGATACTACTGAGCCATCTGCATTAGCGCAGGAGCAGGCGCAAACACCGATAGATTCAAAATCCGGCAAACTGCTTCTGAGTAAAGATGAGTTCGTAAAAGCTGTAACAGAGTATTCCGCAAAGGCTATCTCTGTTCCGAAAATCCTTGTCCAGACTACATCCGAGGTGAAATTTAACCGTTTTGAGGTAAAGCGCAGCATTGCTGACTTTGAGGTGGCTATGGCCAAGATTGAGCGTTTTGATGCTATCAATCAGCAGCTTCTTTCTGCCGTGGATGCGCAGATTCTCGAAGTCAATGACGCTATGAATACGCTGGCTTGTATGCTGTTGGACTCAGTAAGTGAGTTATCCTATGACGATGCTGACTTTGTTATTGATGTGGTTGAACAATATCTCAGCCAGATTCCGGGAGATGAAGAAAACAAGCGAAGAATTGTCCGCCGCTATGCATCGTTGATAGTGTCTGACATTCGGAAACAGATTTATGAACATATGGATAGAAAGACGCAGGATATCCATATTATTCAGAAAGATCTTATTCTGTTCCGCAAGTTCGTAAAAAATGTTAAGGAGGACGGAAAGGTCAAGTTTGATAAGCCATTTTCTGACAAGAGCAATATCAAGAAGTATCTTTTTACCGGCTATAAGAAGTCTTACTATCCGGCGAATGCGTTCGACAGTGATCCAGAGCGTCTGTTCTCTATTATTTTGGAGGAAGATCCAGATGTTATTCGTTGGATCAAACCGCCGCTGAATCAGCTTGGCTTATTTTGGAAAGCCGGTCAGCAGTATAATCCTGATTTTCTCGTAGAAACAACTGCCGGAAAATTTATGGTAGAGGTTAAGGCTTTGAATGAAGTGACATCGGAAGAGGTAGTTTCAAAGGCGAGAGAAGGCATAAAGTGGTGTCGTTTTGCATCAACAGCAGACCCAGATCAGAAGACGTGGGAGTACAAACTGATTTCAGATGACAACATTCATCTTGTCAATACTTGTAAATATACGCTCGGTACGGCTCATGCCGTGAAGGAGGCATAATGACTGATAGATTTAAGTATTCAGAGGTCAGGCAGAAAATCATCAATGCCATAAGAACTGACCTTATCGGTCCCAGAGAAAAGGAAGAGGTTCTTGAAGAGAACCCTCGCTATGCCTATCTCGTGGGTATGCTTGATATCCAAAGCGATGATGAAGAATATACTGTTGCCGGAGAGCAGGAAGTTGATGCTGATATGGCATTTGAGGATGGTGAGGATTTTACTGCTGGTGAAGATGATGACAACAAGCCGATTTCCACCATACATTTTCAGCTGCCCTCGTCTATCGGTATTAGTTTTTATATTCAAAGCGATACCGAGAGCATTAACTTGGATGTGACATGGGGAGACTATGTGAAGTCTTCTGAAAAATATATCGGTAAGGACGAAAAAGAGCATAGCCGTACTATTTATACACGCCGGCCGATGGAAGAAACAATTCGTATTCAGTTTAAGGATTTCACACGAACGAAGGATTACCAGCTTGTTTGTGATTCTAATGTCCATGTTCACATGTCCCGCATTCCTTTGAAAGGCAGATATTCTCTTGTAACGGCGTATGTCATTAACAATAGGAAAAATCCCGCCAACAGTGCGGAAGCCATCATGTTTCAGGTGGAAATCAAGGCATATGCGGAGAATGGTTCTGCTGTATTTCTCGCCGAGCATATTTGTAGAGAGATACTTGCTTCCGATGAGTTTTATTTTGAACAGCGTCCGATTATGGGACGAGGACGCGGCTGTGCGGCGGTGTGGGATGCCCCTGTCGATGGTAGAACTACATATGTGAAATCGGCGTTTATACCTGAGTATGAATTTCCGGGTGTCAGTGCCGCTTTGGATGGTTTTGACAGATATTTCTTCTCTACATTTACCATGTCGGTAAAATCGAAAAAGGCAGAAACTATCGGCAAACTTAATACTCTGGCAGAATCCTACGAAAAGTGGATTAATTCTACGCTTCTCGGAAACGTAAGAATGGATAACCCTGATTTTAAGGATAAGATCGGTAGTAAAGTCATTGACCGTTGCCAAGATGCTCTAAGCCGAATCCGTGAAGGTATTAGCATGATCGAGAATGATGACATATCATTTGAGGCTTTCTGCTTTATGAACCGTGTAATCTTCTTGCAGAACAGCATCAAGGGATATGCAAAGAAGCACGGAAGCGGAACAGATTGCAATTTCCAAGATTTTATTAATCCGAAGAATCCTGATAACAACTTTGGGTGGCGTCCGTTCCAGATAGCCTTTATTCTGATGAACCTAGCTGGAATCGTCAATCCGAGACATAAAGACCGTGAGGTTGTCGACCTGCTGTACTTTCCAACCGGTGGTGGTAAGACGGAAGCATACCTTGGACTCATGGCATTTGTTATTGCTAACAGGCGACTTAGAGCGTCTGATGGAGAAGAATACAATCGGGATGGCGGCGTGACCGTTATGCTCCGATACACCCTCCGCTTGCTTACCACACAGCAGAGAGACCGTATTATAAAAATGGTGCTTGCGGCAGAAATGATTAGGCGGCAGACATATCCTCAGTTTGGCAAAGAGCCTATCAGCATAGGATTCTGGGTAGGAAGCGGAGTAACGCCTAACAAGTTTGATGAGTTTATTGAAAAGGCTGATAATCCGCAAGAGGCGAGAAGCTCAAGAAACCATGTCTATAAGCAGCTCCTTACTTGTCCGTTTTGCGGAAAGACTCTCAAAGAAGAAAACTTTAATATTGATACCGACAAGAAGTCCATCGAGATTTTCTGCTCGGATCGGAATTGCCAGTTCTACAGATACAAAAATGACAGGATGCCGATACCAGTTTACCTTGTTGATGAAGAAATATATGCCAAGTGTCCGACCATTATTTTGTCGACCGTTGATAAATTTGCTCGTCTGCCGTGGGATGTAAATACAAATGCTCTGTTTGGTAGAGTGGATAGAAAATGCAGCCGCGATGGTTATGTCGCAATTGGATTGGAACACGGACACCATAAAAAAACGGCTTCTTTGCCAGCATCCACGATAGTCAACATCAGGCCGTTCCTGCCACCGGAACTGATTATTCAAGACGAGTTGCATCTTATCACAGGACCTCTTGGTACGGTTTACGGTGCCTATGAAACGATTATCGAGGATATGTGTATTCATGATGGCATCAAGCCGAAGTATGTCGTTTCAACGGCAACAATCAAAAATGCGGAGGCACAGATCAGATGCCTTTATGCAAGAAAGAATACGACGCAGTTTCCGCCTAACGGTTTTGAAATTGGAGATAGTTTCTTTATTAGAGAGATTTCTGTAGATGATGACCCGTTTAGAAAATATGTGGGGATTTGCGCTCCAGGTCAGTCTGTTAAGACGGCTTTGCTTCGTGTTTATGCCATTATTTTGCAGGCTGCCTATACATACTCCCTGCAAGAGGAGTACAAGGATGTGATAGATCCGTACTATTCTTTAGTCGGCTACTTCAACAGTATCCGAGAACTTGGTGGTGCTGTCAGACTTCTGCAAGACGACATTCCAAAGAGAATTTATCGCATCAAAAATAAATACGGCTTGGATAAACAGCGGTATCTGAACCATAATGTGGAGATTACCTCCCGTATGTCGTCGTATAAGATACCGGAAAAGCTGAACCAGCTCGAAAAGACTTGCGCTTCAAAAGATTGTCTGGATACGGCTATTGCCACAAATATGATTGCCGTTGGTATGGACGTTGACCGCCTTGGACTGATGGTTGTGACAGGTCAGCCGAAACAAAACTCGGAATATATCCAGGCAACAAGCCGTATCGGACGTGCATTCCCTGGACTTGTGGTTACGCTCTACAATGCATATCGTCCTCGTGACTTGTCGCATTACGAGAATTTTACTGGCTATCATTCGCAGCTTTATCGCTTTGTCGAAGGAACGACGGCGACACCATTCTCTGCCAGAGCAAGGGATCGTGTCATGCACGCGCTGATAATATCTGCAATACGGCTGAACTTCCCGAACATGGCAAACAATCCTGATGCAGTAGCTATCGGTTCACTAACCGCTGAACAGCTTGCTTCAGTGAAGAAACTGATAATCGACCGCCTCGATATCATCAAGCCGTCAGCAAGAGCAGATGCAGAGGAAGAAATAGATTGCTTCATTGACTGGTGGAAATTGCAAGCAGCGCAGTCGAAACCACTGCGGTATTATGTTGTTAGAACTGAACGTTATAACAGGTTGATGAATCCGTATGACCAGCCGCACGATGAGAACGAAAAAGCTACACTTCGTTCAATGCGAGAGGTCGAGAGTTCGGCGAATATGTTCTATTACACGGAGGATTGACATGGCTTTTGATAATAATAAACTTGGAGAATTGCGTCCAAACCAGATCATAACGACCTTTGGTCCTGGCTCGGTAGTTGATGCGATAAAGGACTCAGTTACGATTCTTGACATATCCTATTGGAAACAAAAGGGACAAAAAATAATTGACGGTAGACTTGCATCATATTTAGGTGTCGATTGCTTCTATATGCCCCGCACAAGTTTTTCGGGCGATGTTCCGGTTGTGACATTTCCGTACTGGCACGTATGCTCTAATTTAAAATGCGGCAAACTGTTTGATGCCAGAAAATTTTTTGACTTGGATAGGTATCTTAAGTATGGCGTCACATGCCCTGAGTGCCATCGTCCTGCCTATCCGTCCCGTTTCATCACAATCTGCGAGGACGGTCATGTGTCTGACTTTCCTTGGAAGTGGTGGGTACACCGAGGCGAGTCCGATTGCAAAGGTACATTGAAGATGTACTCGACAGGCAACACCTCCACGCTTGCGGATATGTGGGTAGAATGTTCCTGTGGTGCAAAACGTAGCATGAGCGGTGCAACACAGCGGGATAATTTCGATGGAGTTGCCTGCCCGGGGCATCATCCATTTAGACCAAATGTGAAAAACCATAAATGCAGCAAGCCTATCATTCCTTCACAGCGTGGTGCATCTAATGTTTACTTTGCTGTGAGCAGGAGCGCAATCTCTATTCCACCGTGGATTAATCCGTTGTATAACCTGATTGATGAGCATCTGCGTGATATAGAACTTGCAAAGCAGCTTATGGGTGATGATGGAATAACCAAAATATACGAAATGTATTTCTTTGCATATTCAAGAGACGAATTTGATGAGGCGCTTGAGCGTCGCATGAGCAACATCAAGGAGTTCACTGAAATCAAGCAGATGGAATACAATGCTATCACTCACCACAATGACCCTGCATATGAGTCAAACAAAAAGCACTTCAAGGCTGAAGAGGACGCGTTGCCCGGATATTTACAGAAGTATTTCAGCCGCATAATCCGAGTGACTAGGCTTAGAGAGGTTCGTGTTCTTCTTGGATTTACAAGGGTCGATGCTCCTGATCCAGATGCAGATGAGCAACCGAATGTTGTGGCGTTGAGCAAGGGCAAGCAGGAACGATGGCTTCCTGCGGCAGAAGTAAATGGAGAAGGCATTTTCATAGAGTTTAACAAATATACGCTTGCGGCGTGGCTAAATTTACCGGCTGTAAAAGGCTTATCAGAAAAGTATTCTGACTCCTACAGGGAGTTTTGCGAGTCAAAAGGCTGGACAATTACAGTTGTAAGAAATGCTGTTTATGTTCTAATGCACACATTTGCTCACTTGATGATTAAGCAAATGTCTATGTCATCGGGATATTCTTCTTCGGCTATTAGAGAAAGAACTTATTTTAGTGATAAAATGGCCGGGATTTTATTATACACAGGAAGCTCCGATAAGGAAGGATCACTCGGCGGGCTGGTTGAACTTGGCAATATCGATCAGATGACAAATCTCATGAGAGACGCTTTCCAAGAGGCTCTTGTTTGTACGAATGACCCAGAGTGTATGAGTAATTTGCCAGCTGGCAAAAATTCAAACGGAGCTGCCTGCCATTCATGCTGCATGATATCTGAAACGGCGTGCGAGAATGGAAATAGAATGCTTGATAGAGGGCTTGTAGTTCCTATTCCGGGACGCGAGGAATGCTCATACTTTAAGGAGTTAGTAGGTGAATTATGCCAAGTGGAAATCTAAACAAAGAAATATTCTTGAATACGATTAAAAGCGATGCAGCTAATGGCACGACTAATGCAAAAGTGATGTTGAAACGAAGCTGTCCAGAATTAACTGATGCACATTGTGAGGGTATCATAGGAACGGTTATCGGTGCCATGAATATATCAGAAATGGACAAGGTTTCTCTTGTGGTCACAGCACCTCCGTCTTTTTCTATCAATGCGAGAACTACAATGAATGTGGTTCAGTCCATGATAAACGGAGCGGAAAGGAATATCTTGATTACCGGATACTCGTTGACCCCATACTTTTTAGACCTAGTCGATACAATCATTCTTAAAAGCCAGCGAGGTGTGTTCGTTAAGTTCTTTGTGAATGACATTGATATGCAACCGGGATTCGATAAGATACTGCGCTATAAAGGACGGTTCCTGAAAATATATAACTATCATCAGGCAGACGATAAGATGGCCGCGCTTCATGCAAAGGTTATTTCGGTTGACCAGCATCAGACTTTAATAACATCTGCGAACCTCTCCTACCATGGGCAACAGGGCAATATAGAGCTTGGTACTCTGATAGAATCAAAGCAGATAGCAAAGCAAATCGAAGATGTTTTTACTATGCTTATTTTTTCTAAAATATTCAGAGAATCATAATGATCTTTAAAAGTGTGTGAATTATGGCTGATGCAAAGTATATAGCGATTTTTATGCTCAAGTAGATAAGCAACAGTGAAACGTTGTGTTTACTTATAATAAATTAGTATATCGCACAAAAAACAACAAAATAGTCTTTGCTCTCAAATAAGACGCTACATATCTAAACAAATACTATGGTACTAAATTCAGTCAGGTAGTTAAGACAATTATCAGCGATAATGTAAGTGAGTTCGCAGAATTCTCGTAAATAGAGAATGACATATACTTCGCGCATTCTTGTAGTTCTTGGGTAAGAGGCAGCAATGAGTACCGGAAAGTTGCTGAGAATATTTATCTATAAAGAAAAATGGATTGACAATTATAGCTATGAAGATATTATGTTTATAGCTGATTGGTTTTATGCACCCTCAAAGAAGATTTTAGATTATAAAATACAAAATGAACTGTTTGACTGTGAACTGGAAAAGTTTTACATGTTCTAACTTTCAAAAGTCTGCAATTTCTTATTGAAATTTAGATTTTTTTGATAATGAAAAATCATATTTAAAGTCTGTGAATATTATTAAAATACTAATGCACAAGTATTTTAATGATATTCGCAGACTTTTTTTGTTAAGATTTTATTAAATTTTGAAAAGATGGCTTTTAAAAAGGATTATAAATAACGTTTGAATAACGTTTGGTTGTTAGAATAAAAACAAACAAAAGGTGGAAATATATATCATTACTATTAGACTGCTATATGTGCGCATATAGAGTAATGAGGACTAGACTGATGCGAAAGGAGGTGAACTTATGAAAGTTGTAAAGATTGAAAAAAAGAATAATTATATTGTTGTACCTAACAGTATTCTGCGTGACAAGCGGATAAGTATTAAGGCTCGTGGGCTTTTGGTAATTATTTTGAGCTTGCCGCCTAAATGGAAACTCACGGTATCGGGGTTGGTTACTGTGACTGGAGCTGGAGAGACTGCTGTACGTGCGGGGTTGAGAGAACTGGAAAAATACGGATATGTGCAGTGTACGCGCGCTAGAGATTCTAAGGGGCGCATTGGATGTATGGATTACATTATCCGTGAGGTACCGCTTAACGAGGAAAATCCAAAAGTGGAAAATCCAAAGGTGGAAAATCCAGAGGTGGAAAAACCTGAGCTGGAAAATCTAGGAGTAGTAAGTACTGATATAGTAAGTACTGATATAGTAAGTACTGATATAGTAAGTACTGATATAGTAAGTACTGATATAGTAAGTACTAATGATATGGACTCACTCCAAAGTAGGTATTTTAAGGTATTTTGGAATACATATCCTAAGCATATCAAAATTAAAGAAACAAAAGAATATTGGAATAAGTTGCCTGTTGATATAGATTTGTATGATAAAATTATTAAATCGGTGACGGATTACAAAAAAACTGAACAGTGGCTTGATCCGACTTATATCCCTAATCCCCTTACTTATTTACGCGATGAGCGTTGGCGTGATGAGATTACGCATGTTAAGGCAATCAAAAAAAAATGACGTCAGGGCTAACGCGGATAAAGTATATGATATGTTAATAGGGCAAAGGAGATTTGATACTAATGAATGATTTGAATAAAAAGAGAAAAATAATTGATTCCTTAACAGTGTTATTTGCAGCTTTTTCCAAGTCTGATGATGTCGATCGGATTGCTATCTATGCTAATGACTTGTGTGATTTTGAGCCGCAGTTAATCGAACTCGCATGCAAAAAAGTGCGGATTGAGCAGACGTTTTTACCGACTATTGCTGATATTATTGACGCTTGTAAGAGCATTGTTGCAAGCAGCACTGGTTGCAGGGTGCCGTCGTGGCCTGAAGCGCAACTGGAAATCAGGAAGCAGATGGCAAATGCTGGAATATATAAAAAACCTGTATTTGGTAATGTATATATTGATAATGCTGTCCAATCAGTTGGTTGGTTGACTCTATGTAATGCTAGTGACTCGCAGATAGGTTTTTTGTGGTGTAGCGTACAACGCGCTTACGAAAAAGCTTTACAGCAACAACAGTCAGACGATGTTAATCGTTATCTGTTATCGGATAAACCTAAAGGTTACTTGGGGTATGTGCAGGTTGAGCAAGAGTGCTTGTTGCCCATTGCTAAATTATTAGCAGCAAGACCGTTGAATACGAAAAAATAAATAATAATTAATTAAATCATAAAAGTTGATGTTAAGCGTAAAAATCGTGTAGCATCAACTTTTTTAGCTTGTTTGCATACAACTATGATGATATACTTGATTTACAAGCCATGATGAGAGGACGGGTTGACAATGGACATACGCGCATATTCGGAGAGATATGTAGCCAGAGCGCAGGATAGGCTTGGCGATGCTTTTGACTATGCCATCAACAGCTGCAATATAGCTGGCGAAGATTTTATGCGGATGTTTGCCGGAAGCTCTGTCAGCAGGCGTATGGGCAAAGGTGATCCCAAATATGTTTTAGGCAAAAGCGGAATAGAGATTGCGCTGGATGTTGTTATGGAGGCGACAGGCAAAGAGCTGCATATAGAGCAAAAGGTTAGCTATGGCCGCTCTCCGGAATACTGGATGGGGTGGGCGCTGGCGTATTACCAATGGCGCTCGGACAGGCAGTATAAGGATATTTTAAAAGCCGTCAGCTATAGGGATTTGCAGAGAATGTATTACACGCTGCATGAGGCTGATGTCACTAAGTTTGCGGATATCATGGATAAGCTTATGCGAGAGCATTTTGCTGAAACAAATTTGAAGCGTTTTCGCAGTTATACAGGTATGACACAGGCGGAACTTGCTCGTCAATCTGGAGTAAGTTTGCGCTCCATACAGATGTACGAACAACGTAATAAGGATATAAATAAGGCGAGCGTGGAAACTGTTTACAGGTTGGCGAAGGTTTTTAACAGTTCTGTAGAGGAGTTGCTTGAACGCTAAGATGCGATTTTTAATACTAACTATGCACTGCACGTATGCCTTTATTGTAATTAAATTTATAAAGCTTATGATACTTTCAAATACGAATAAATTTATTAAAATTAAAAATGCCTGATAAATTACAAAAATGTAGTTCATCAGGCATTTTATGTTTTTTTTCGGAAAGCATGAGCGATAACTAGGCGGTGAAAGTATACTTCTTACCTGTTGTAGTCAAGAAAAGGTTTAAAAGTTCAACCGCTATATCTTTACAGGTATCGTAATTATCAGATTCAAGCAGTTGTAAATAAACCCATGAAATTCCATGCATGAGCGTAAATTCAATTATGCAAAGGTTAAAAGGTTGCTTATCAGGAATCAAGCTAATAAATTTCCAAATGCAGTAAAGCATTTGCTTAGAAGCAATTTCTCTAAAACAATCTATAGTTTTATAAACATTATCATAACTGTGCTTGTTAATAATATTTATAAAAGATGCTTTATTGAAGCCCTTAGCTTTTGCACGCCTCATCTCATCAACAATAGTTATGATCAGAACAGCAATTTCTGCAATTTCTTCATTACTGTATTGACATATATACTTTTTACAGTCATATCCGGTAACAAGGTATTTGTGACTATCATTATTGACCGAAATAACAACAAGTTTGTCAAACATATACTCAATAAGCTGTTTCTTTTCAATTTCAGAGAAAGGTATAAAATTTATTTTCATTTCAAATTCACCTCAATACATTTCAGAAATTCGTAGCTTAAGCTTCCAATTATATAGGTCACCAAGCGTTTCATGTTTATCAATGCACGGTTTGATGGCATTATCATATCGTTCGAGAAGCCATCTCTGTACAGAAGGTTCATCAGGTTTACCAGTAGAGAAATAGGTATTAAGTAACTTATTGGTATCTATTTTGATAATATCAATAAAAATACCATAACTCCATTCACGACAAGGATACATATTAGTCCATTGCTCCATAATTATTGTAGATATAATTTCAAAAGACGGTTTATCTGCAAGATATAATTCAGGTATTTCTTCATCAAGGCAAGTAGTACACAGCAAATATAGCAGGTTTATTTCTTTGCTCATAATATAATCTCCATTCTTTGTAATTTTTATTGTCAAACATCTTGTTCCTATATAATTATAGTTCTTGTGTAACAATGTTAATAGCGAACAACAGGAGAAATCCTTAATATACCTTTATGTAATCAACGATAAGGCATATAATAAAATAAATGGAGCGAGGTGTTACGATGTTTGATGATATGATTTTTTCTGTTCAGCATTCATATCTCTTCACCTCTACAAGCTCTAAACCATCCAATGCTCGTTGACTAAGGAAACAATATTGATTAACAAGAACCTCCCGGCGAAGCAAAGATAATGGTATATGAGATGATTTTTCATCCATTATTGACCCATACAAGTCATTAATATAAACATTAATATATACATTTGCTACATCACTAACAGCCTTCCCAATGATAATTTCACTATTAAAAATTTCTCTCGAAATTAGTGGAGTTAATATTTCAGCAAGCCTACGTCTCCTATTTAGCGCAACAAAATCCAACCACATCTTATCAATATCTTTAAATTTATATACTGGTATATCGTTATTAGGTGCATGATATTTACAGCAAGTAATGTATCCGTAGTTTTGAGCATTATCTATCAATTTTAGGCCTTTTGCCTGCAATACTGATACTTTGATAAAACTTTCAGCTTGTAATTCATCAGATACAAAGTAAAGCCCGCAACCAAAATCTCTTCGAACCATACAATTATCCATATCATTTTTTACCAATGGAATATAACTACCATAATACAACATCATTCCATCAACAAATTCCATATTGTACCCCCTTAGCCGCCAATATTTCTAGCACTTCTTCCATCACACTTATGTCACTGTTTAAACACCTTACATTATTATCTTCTCCTATTCTATAAATTTCTTCAATATAATCCCATATTTCATATTCACAAAATAATTTATCAGCATAAGACGGGG
>ENA-UERK01001753-UERK01001753.1-human-gut-metagenome-genome-assembly--contig:-NODE-1753-length-15236-cov-9.005277_pt1 | contig 15236 bp, 10 predicted proteins | sample MGYA00242957_ERZ507957 | MGnify/ENA primary metagenome ERZ507957 (study PRJEB26167, sample SAMN06115538) | human gut metagenome | host: Homo sapiens | place: China:Heilongjiang | collected 2015-11-06... | reverse complement strand
GTAAGATACTTTGAAATCATCTTACACTCTTGAAACATCTGTATATCAACTTGTTACGTACAAAAAGTGTAAGATGGCAGTAAAAACACACGCACTCTTTTACAAGTGGGCAGACAAAGGGTCTGTGCCCGTGAGCAAACTGATGCGCAACACGATGGCGATAGGCCAGCGCGCAAAAAAGGGCGGAACCCTTAGCAGGTTCCACCCTTAAAAAAACAATTCATTATGAAGAGGTATAATCTCTCATTGTGTGTTTCGCCATAGGTTAAGCGTAGGTTGGGATGGTTGTTACGCACGGCATAGTGGCGTTCCACCTGATGACCGATGCGCGGTTGTAAAGTGTGGCTTTTTGTGGCACACTTAATTTTCATGGTTGCGATGCAAATGTAAATCTTTTATTTTAATTGACAAACATTATGCAACAAATATTCAAAATAAATGCGCATTTTGTAACAACCGTGCCATTTTAACACTTCAGGGTGGTTCTAAAAGCAGAATTATTAGAACCACCCTTTAGGTTTACTGTCCACACTCCTCGAGCAACTTGATGGCGTCGACATATTGGGCTATGCCTACAGCCACCTCTTTGGCAGCTTTCATGGCCAGCACCACCGTTTGCGGACGGTGTACGACGTCGCCTCCGGCAAACACACCGCGGCGGGTGGTCATGCCCTTGGGGCGGTCGCCCACAATGACGTAGCCTTTCTCGTCGACGTCGATACCCTTGGTGGTGCCAACGATGCGGCTGGCTGGGCGTGAGCCGATGGCCAGGAACACGCGGTCGAACTCTACGGTGTGTTCGCCGTCGGGGGTGGCCAGTCTGATGGCACGCACACGGCCCTTTTCGTTGCCAAGGAATTCGATGGAGTTGGTTTTCCACATGAATTTTACGCCTTCCTTTACAGCGTCTTCGTACTCGCTCTTGATGGCGGGCATCTCCTCTTGTGTGCGGCGGTATATGACGGTGACGTCGCCGCCCAGGCGCTGTGCGGTGCGTGCGGCGTCCATGGCCACGTTGCCACCGCCTATCACGGCCACGCGGTCGCCCTTGCGCAGTGGTACCATCTCGTAGGGCAGGGCACCCTCAACGTAGGCGTTGACGTTGTGCAGAAAGTCGGTTGACTGTGTGACGCGGCGTAGATTAGCCCCCGGCACGTTGAGGTTTTGGGGCAGGGCGGTGCCGGTGCCCATGAATATGGCGTCGAAGCCTTGAGCAAACAGGCTGTCGACGGTGACACCGCTCTCGGGCGCGCCTACAAGGCAGTTGGTTACAAAGTGTACGCCGAGGGCCTCGATGCGCTTAATTTCGTTGCGCACCACGGCTTTGGGCAGTCGGTACTCGGGTATGCCGTACATCAGCACGCCGCCTGGCTCGGGCTGCCCTTCGAATATGGTGACATTGAAGCCCTGGCGCGCCAGGTCGCCTGCCACGGTAAGGCCGGCGGGGCCTGAGCCTATGACGGCCACCTTGCCGCGTGTTTTTTCGGGTATGCGCTCGTGGGTCAGGTTCATTTCGGCGTCGAATTGTGCTATAAAGCTTTCGAGCTTGCCCACTCGCACGGGGTTGTCGCGGCGGCCGAGCACGCAATGGCCTTCGCACTGCTTTTCGTGTGGGCACACACGGCCGCAGATGGCGGGCAGGTTGGTTTTTTCGTGCAGTATGGCCATGGCCTCGCCCATGTTGCCCTTTGAGAGCTCATGTATGAAGTCGGGTATGTTGTTCTCGATGGGGCAGCCCTTTTTGCATTGTGGCACTTTGCAGTGCAGGCAGCGCTTGGCTTCTTCAATGGCCTCGCGCATGGTGTACATTTTGTTTACCTCGTCAAAATAGGGCAGGTGGTGTGTGTTCTCTTCGTTCATCAGTTTGTGTTTACTTGATGTGTTCAATCACCTCGTCGATGCTGAGGCTTTGCTGCTCGCCGGTCTCCATGTTTTTAAGGGCTACCTTGCCTTCGGCCATTTCGCTCTCGCCAACCAGGGCTACGAAGGGCACTTTGTGGGCGTTGGCGTAGCTCATCTGCTTTTTCATTTTAACAGAGTCGGGGTATACCTCGGCCGAGATGCCGGCCTTGCGTATGGCGGCGGCCAGGCGCAGGCAGTGGGCGGCTTCGTTGGCACCAAAGTTGATGAACAGAATGCGGGCGCCCGAGTTGGTTTCGGCAGGGTAGAGGTCGAGCTGGGTGAGTACGTCGTAGATGCGGTCGGCACCAAATGATATGCCGACGCCGCTCAGGCCTGGCAGACCGAATATGCCGGTGAGGTTGTCGTAGCGGCCGCCACCGGTGATGGAGCCTATCTGTACGTCGAGTGCCTTGACCTCGAATATGCAGCCCGTGTAGTAGTTGAGGCCGCGGGCCAGGGTGAGGTCGAGCTCGAGCTCGTTGCGCAGCTCGCTGGCCTTGAGGGCGTTGAGCACAAAGGCTACTTCGTCAACTCCCTTCAAGCCCGTCTCGCTGGCGGCCAGTACTTGGCGCATGGTGTCGAGTTTCTGCTCGTTGGTGCCCGAAAGCGAGATGATGGGCTGCAACTTTTCAACAGCCTCTTCGCTCAGACCTACGGCGCGCAACTCTTCGTTTACCTTGTCAAGGCCTATCTTATCGAGCTTGTCAATGGCCACGGTGATGTCGACGATTTTGTCGGCTGCACCTATAATCTCGGCTATGCCGCTGAGAATTTTGCGGTTGTTGATCTTGATGCAGACGCGAATGCCGAAACGGCTGAATACTTCGTCGACAATCTGCATCAGCTCTACCTCGTTGAGCAGTGAGTCGGAGCCTACTACGTCGGCGTCGCACTGGTAGAACTCGCGGTAGCGGCCCTTTTGCGGACGGTCGGCGCGCCACACGGGTTGTATCTGGTAGCGCTTGAAGGGCATCTGCAACTCGTCGCGGTGCTGCACCACGTAGCGTGCAAAGGGCACGGTGAGGTCGTAGCGAAGGCCTTTCTCGCAGAAACGGGCTGCGAGCTGGGCCGAATTTTTTTCGGCGTATTCCTCGGCGGTCACTTCGCCACGGAAGTTGCCCGAGTTGAGTATCTTGAAGAGCAGTTTGTCGCCCTCCTCGCCATACTTGCCCATGAGGGTGGAGAGGTTCTCCATGGCGGGCGTTTCAATCTGACGGAAGCCGTAGAGTGCGTACACCTCGCGTATGGTGTTGAAAATATAGTTGCGGCGGGCCATTTCGACCGCACCAAAGTCACGTGTGCCTTTGGGTATGCTTGGTTTCTGTGCCATGTTGTAAAATTTTTAGATATTTGTGGGCAAAGTTACTAAAAACCCATGTTTTTATTAAAGCTTCACCCTTATTTCTTTGTACACGCGCGGTTTAATACACGCTCCTGACGGAGGGACTTGTGTCTGCTTGCTTTGTATGTGGCGGCGGTGTGTGTGTGGTGGATATACGCAAAAAGTCTCCAATCTGTGCCGATGCTGCGGGGCATCGGTTACGGATTGGAGACTTTTAGCCAGTGAAGCCGCGGCGGGTGCACTGGGGCGGCTATGTGGGGCGTGGAAGAGCGGGGGTCAGAAGAACTGGCCCTCGTTGATGAGGCGGCGCGTGGCGTCGGGGTCGCTGTTGGGGCATATCATCAGTATGTCGCCTTGCTGTGCTATCACGTAGCCGTCGAGGCCGGCTATGATGGCTTTCATGTGTTGGGGCAGCCGCACCATGCAGTTTTGGGTGCCTTGCAGCATCACGCGGGCACCACCGCTCACGGCATTGCCGTCGGCATCGGTGTGCGACACTTCGTGCAGCTCTGTCCAGCAACCTACGTCGGCCCACCCAAAGTTGCACTCCTGCACTGCCACGTTGCTGCAGTGTTCGAGCACAAGCAGGTCGATGCTGCGCGGCAGGCCCTCGGGTATGCATGAGCGCACGTAGTTCATCTCCTCGGCTATGGTGACCATTTGTTTGGCCACTTCTTCAACGGGGCGGTCGGGGCGGTGTGCCATGCTTGAGAGGTGCTGGCCGAGGGTCTTGCCTTTCCACATGAATATGCCAGTGTTCCACAGGAACTCGCCGCTCTGCATAAACATCTTGGCGTAGTCAAGTTCGGGCTTTTCGCTGAACGATTGCACCTTGTGCAGCTTGTCGTCGGCATGGCCTATGGCGTTGCCCATCTGTATGTAGCCGTAAGCCGTGTTGGGCTGCGTGGGTTTGACGCCTATGGCCAGGAAGTCGGCGTGGGTGTCAACGTAGTCGAGGCCGCGCAGTATCTGGGCTTCGAAACGGTCGGCGTGCTGTATGAGTTGGTCGGCCGGACTTACCACTACATTGGCATCGGCATCGGACAGCACTGTGTGCCATGTGCCCCAAATGGCTGCGGGGGCGGTGTTGAGCTGCACGGGCTCGGGCAGAATGTTGGCCTCGGGCACTTCGGGCAGTTGCTCGCGCACAAGGGACACATAGCTCTCGTAGGTGGATATGTATATGTGGTTGGTGGGGATAAAACGGGCAAAGCGGTCGAAGGTTTGTTGCAGTAGGGTGCGGCCTGTGCCGAAGAAGTCGATAAATTGTTTGGGCAGCTCCTTCTGACTTGCGGGCCACAAGCGGCGTCCAACACCACCGGCCAGAATGATACAGTAGTTCTTATTACGTGTTTCCATTATCAAGGATTAGTGGGTTAGTTACTGGTTTTTTGAAATGATGGCTTTCGGGACCAGTTTTCCTCGTAGTGGGAGGCGTATGGTTGTGAAAGCGATGCTAAGTTAACGAAAAAAACTGCCGTTTGGTATTGCTCCCTGGATTAAAAAAACGAAAAACCGCCTTTTATATCATTATCCGCGGCAGTTGTACCAACGGATTGGGGTTGGTAAAATGACGCGGGAGGGCGTGCCAATAACCGTAATGTGCGTTACAGTTGTAGGCATGCCCTCCCGCGTGGTGAGGTAGTTATGTTATTGAAGCACGTTATGCGTCGCCCTCTTTTTTGCCCTTGTTAGGACGTCGGCGGCCTCTGTTCTTGTGTGGCTTAGGCTTGCCAGCATTGGCCGTGGGCGCATTGGCGCTGGTTGCATTTTCGGCCTTGCCATTGGCGTCGCTTTCTGTGCCCTGCTTGTTGGCATTTTGTGGACGGCGGCGACGGCGGTTGTTGTTAGTCCGCTTTTTGTTGCGCTGAGGCTTGTCTTGCGTTGCTTCAGCCTCGTCCTCTTGTAAGGCCGTGTCGCTTTCGCTGTTGGCGCTGTCAAAGTTGTTATTTCGCAATGTGGCAAAATGTTCGTCGTGCTCTGTGCCGAACACGATGTCGTCCAGCGTGAGCGATGGCACAATGCTTGCGGCGGCGTCTGACTCGCTGTCGTTGTCAAGGTCTTTGTCCTCGGTTTCAGCAGCCTCGGTGGTTTCAACGGCAGTGGCGTCGGTGTCAATGGTGTTGGCGGTAGTGTCATCACCCTCTTCGGCTACGCTGTCAGTATCAACGGCCATACTGTCGCTTTCTTCGGCCACTTTGTCTGCTTCCCCAACCTCATTTTCAGCCTTTTCTGTTACGCTGTCAAATGCGGTCTCTGCTTCGGGCTTGGTCTCAGGCTCAATGTCAGTTTCAATTTCAGCCAATGCTTTGTTTGCGGCCTCGTGGCTTTCGAACTCGGCTTCGTGACGTTCATTTGTAGCCTCTTGGCTTTCGTTTGAAGTCTCTTGGCTTTCGAGTGCGGCCTCTTGGCTTTCGTCCTCAGCTTGCTGTGCAGGTTTGATGTCCTCCTTTATGATGAATGTTTCTTCCACTTCGGTCAGCGTTTGCACTTCGTCAGCTGTGTGGGCGGTGTCAGCGTCGTTGGCCATTTCAGCACTTGGGGCAACGGGTGTTTCGGCTTCAGCGTGGCTGGGTGCTTCGGTCTTGGCATAGCGGCTCTCTGCCACGGCTTCAGCCTCATGGTCGGCGTGTGTACGGAGTGCGCCTAACAGACCCGATATTTGTGCCTGCGCTTCGCTTGCCACGGCTTCGGGCACGGCTTCAGGCTCTGTCTTGGTTTCGATGGCTTCGGCTTTGGCCTTGGACTTTTCAGCCATTTGGCGCTTGCGCTCTGCCTTGGCGCGTTGTCGTTCCACTTCGGCTTGTCGTTCGGCCTCGCGTTTGGCGGCACGCTCCTCGGTGGTAGTGGCGCCCTTGGTCTGTCCCTTCACGGCATCGCCCATGGTCTTTGGGCCGCGGTTGCGTGTGCGCTTTTTGCGCAGGCTCTCGTCGGCAGCTTTCAGCTCGTCCTCTTCGGGGGGAGCGGGTATTCCTTTGGCCTCGTAGTCCTCGGCCGTGAGCACGGGTTCGGCTGGTGGCGTGTCGATCACTTCGTATGAGGCAGCCTCGTCATAAGCCGTGTCGTAAGCCTCATCAGAGAGTTCCTGTGCGCTCTTCGGCGCCTTGCTGTCCTGCTCTTCGAGCACGGGGGCGTCGGCCTTGTTCTTGCCCTTGGCTTTTGAAGTCTTGCCCTTGCTCAGTCCGTCCTCGATGGTGTCGATTTTGGGCAGAGCGAACGACTCTTCGGCCTCCATGGCAGTGCGCTTTTCTTTAGCACGGAAGATGCTGTCGTATGTGGCAGGCTCGCGGCGCATACGTGTGAGTGCCTCTTTCGAAGCCTCCTGCTGGCTCTCCTTTTTTGAGCGTCCGCTGCCGCGTGCTATGGTGATGCCTTCGATGCTGATAACGGTGCGGAAGCCCTTTTCGCCATTGCAGGCAGAGTCCTTAAAGTTGATGTTGATGCGGTTTTTCTGACTCCACTCCAGCAGTTTGCTCTTAAAGTTAACCTCCTTCTGCGCCACGTTGTCGAGGTCGACGTACCGGCCTATAACGCGGTTGTTAATGAACCATTGGCAAGTTTTGAAGCCGCGGTCTAGATAAATGGCCCCCATCAGCGCCTCAAAGGCATTGCCGCCAATGTTGGTGTGGCTCATGCGTGTGCCTTGTGCGGCCAGAATAAGCTTTTCGAGCCCCATGTCGGCAGCCAGTCGGTTAAGTGCCTCGCGCTGCACGATTTTGGAGCGGGTAGATGTGAGAAAGCCCTCGCGCTTGTGTGGAAAGTGGTGGAAGAGAATGTCGCTCACGATAGTCTCGAGCACGGCGTCGCCCAGGTATTCGAGTCGTTCGTTGTTGAGCGGTTTCGAGGTATTCTCGCTGCGCGGTTTGCGGTCGCGGTTGTTGGCCTTGCGGTCCTTGCCGCCCTTTTTGCCATCGGCGTCACGTCGGTAGCTGAGCGACTTGTGCGAGAAAGCGATGCGGTATATCTCGATATTGTGCGGGTAAAAGCCCAATATGTCGTATAGGGCCGACAGAAACTCCTTGTTCTTGCGGAAGGGGAGTTTCATGCGGTCAAATAAGTTCAGTATCATATATATGCAGTGCAAATGTGGCGTGACGTGCTGTTGCGCAAGTCGTGCGCACAAATTGCCGTTGAATTAGGGTGTATGATGTGGATATGGGAAAAGCGCAAATGTGCAGATGCGCCAGCGTGCGGAAATGCTATGCGTGATAGCATTTGCACATCTGCGCATTTGCACATTTGCACATGTTACGCGCCTTTGGGTGCGTTAGGCTTCATACTTCTTTACAATGCAGCAGGCGTTGTGTCCGCCAAAGCCGAATGTATTGCTCAATGCAGCGCGTACGGTGCGCTTTTGTGCCTTGTTAAAGGTGAAGTTGAGGTTGTAGTCGATGTTCTCGTCGCGATCGTCGTCCTCGTGGTTGATGGTAGGCGGCACGATATCGTTCTGCACCGAGAGGCAGCAGATGAGTGCTTCAACAGCACCGGCAGCACCGAGCAAGTGGCCGGTCATACTCTTTGTAGACGAGATGTTGAGCTCGTAAGCGTGCTGGCCAAAGAGCTTGGTAATGGCCTTCACCTCAGAGATGTCGCCCACGGGGGTAGATGTGCCGTGTACATTGATGTAGTCGATGTCCTCGGGCTTCATTTCAGCGTCTTCGAGGGCAGCCTTCATCACGAGGTTGGCACCGAGGCCTTCGGGGTGTGAGGCAGTGATGTGGTGTGCGTCGGCCGACATGCCAGCGCCAGCCACTTCGCAGTAAATTTTGGCGCCGCGTGCCTTGGCGTGCTCAAGTTCCTCAAGAATGAGTATGCCGGCACCCTCGCCCATAATAAAGCCGTCGCGGCTCTTGCTGAAGGGGCGTGAAGCGTGTGTGGGATCGTCGTTGCGTGTTGAGAGCGCGTGCATGGCGTTAAATCCGCCCACGCCGCAGGGCCAGATGGCAGCTTCGGCACCACCGGTCACCATGGCATCGGCCTTGCCGAGGCGAATGAGGTTGAAGGCGTCGGCCAAAGCGTTGGTTGATGAGGCGCAAGCCGACGTAGTGGTGTAGTTGGGGCCATGGAAACCATACTGGATAGAGATTTGTCCGGCAGCGATGTCGGCAATCATCTTAGGAATGAAGAAGGGGTTGAACTTAGGGCCGTTCTCCTTGTTGATGGCATAGTAGCCAGCTTCCTCCTCAAAGGTGTGAATACCACCGATACCTACACCGAGCACCACGCCGATGCGGTTCTTGTCGATAGTTTCGAGGTCCCAGCCGCTGTCCTTGATAGCCTCCATGGCAGCCACGAGAGCGTACTGCTCGTAAAGGTCCATTTTGCGAGCCTCCTTGCGGTCGATAAAGTCGGTAGCCTTAAAGCCCTTCACCTCGCATGCAAACTGTGTTTTGAACTTCGACGCGTCGAAGTGTGTGATAGGGCCGGCGCCGCTAACGCCGTTCTTGATGTTTTCCCAAGTTTCGGGTACTGTGTTACCTACTGGTGTGAGGGCGCCAAGGCCTGTTACAACAACTCTTTTGAGTTCCATAAAGTTTGAATATCGTTAATGAATGCGCAGCCGTCAGCTTGAGTGGCGGCATGGGCGGTGTGTGCCCTGTGGCTCTCTCTGCACTTTAGTAGATTAGCACGCACGCGGCAGTGTGCTGTCCGCTTGTTTCCCGCGCCACGCGATGGGTGGGCTGGGGTAGTACTCGCTAATCTACTAAACAAATAAGGCGTGTTTCGAGGGGTGGGCTTGTGTGCACCAGAGCCGTTCAGCTGTGTGCTGCAGCATAGGGGTGAAACGTGTTGATATGCAGTGTTTTTGTAGGCGTGTAATGCCATAATGCAATTAACGTTTAACGTACAGCGACCTGTCTCCACACCGTCAGGGGCTGACAGCATAGCGACGCAGACGCGTAACGTTAAACGTTAATTGTTTTGGGTTGGGTAGTCGTAAGACAAGCAGATTACTTGTTAACTTCTCCTTCGATGTAAGCGATAGCGTCACCTACGGTTGAAATCTTTTCAGACTTGTCATCGGGGATAGTGATGCCAAATTCCTTCTCAAATTCCATGATGAGCTCTACAGTGTCGAGAGAGTCAGCACCGAGGTCGTTAGCGAAGCTTGCTTCGTTCTTAACTTCAGATTCGTCAACGCTGAGCTTGTCAACGATGATAGCCTTTACTTTTGCTTCAATATCAGACATAGTTTCTTTATTTGAATTTAATGAATTATGTTCCTTGTATTTAAGTTTCCGCGTGCAAAAGTAATGCTTATTCCTAATACTGACAAACTTTTAGGCTAAAAAGATACGATAAATTGCACGTTTTTTGAAAAAGTGTGCGTTACCGGGCATTAGGGCCGTGTTTTCCAGCACAATCCGTCGAGTGATTTGTGCTCCCTGACAAAGCAAGAGCACAGCAGGCCAACAGCCACCGATGTGGCCATGCCGATGCAGCCGTAGAGCAGAAAACTCGTGTCGGTGAGATAGCGTACGGCAAACACTGCTCCCACGCCACACACAAAGCCCGTAAGAGCCGCTTTGCCGCCGATGCGCGGAAAGAATATGCCCATCAGGAACAGACCGCCGAGACCGCTTGAGAGCAATCCGAGTATCTCCTGGAAAAAGTCAAGCAGCGAGAGAATGTGCCACGTGGCCATGAGCAGTGCCATGCACATGCCCAATGCGCCCGACACGATGCAGGTGCGGCGTGCCACGCGCAGGGTGGCAGCATTGCTGGCAGTGGGGCGGAAGCGTTGGTAAAAGTCGACACTGTAGGCCGTGGCCACAGAGTTGATGTTGGACGATATGGTGCTCATGGTAGCGGCAAAAATAGCCGCAATGAGCAGTCCGGCCACCCCTTGTGGCAGCTGGCTCATCATGAAGAAGGGAAATATCGTGTCGGCCTTGCCCATGGTGTAGTCGAGCGCTGCGGGGTGTGTCTTGAAAAAGGTGTACAGCCCTGTGCCAATGGCAAAGAATGCCACACTCACAAACACGCTCATCAGGCCGTTGAGCATGATGCTGCGCCGTGCGCCAGCCTCGTCCTTGGTGGTAAGGTAGCGCTGAATGACAGTCTGGTCGCTGGTGTAAGATATGAGGTTGTTGGCCATACCGCCTAATATAATAACCCAGAAGGTGGCCGAACGGTAGTCGAGGCTCCAGCTAAAGAGCCGCATCTTGTGGTCGTCCATGGCTATCTGCCAGAAACCGCCTGCACCGCCATCGGTACCCCACACCAGGTAGCCGGCTGCAAAGAGTGCGCCACCCACCAGTATGAAGCCCTGCACCACATCGCCCCACACCACGGCCTCGACACCACCCATGGTGCAGTAAACGATGGTGACAAGCGCCATGAGCACAATGCAGATGTAAAGGTTGATGCCCGTAACCGCCGTAAGCGCCAGCGAGGGCAAGTAGAGCACCAATGCCATGCGCACCACCATAAAGATGATGAACAAGGCCGATGCCAGCAGACGTGTGGGCGCGTTGAAGCGACGTTCAAGATACTCGTAGGCACTCGTCACGTTGAGGCGTCTGAAAAATGGCAAATAATACTTGATAACGGGGAACGACACCAGCAGTATGGTCACCAGCATGGGGTAGTAAGTCCAGTCGGTGGCGTAAGCCTTGGCGGGGTAGGCCATGTAGGTTATGGCGCTGAGCATGGTGGCATAGATGCTGATGCCCGCTGCCCACCAGGGTATGCGGCCGCCGCCCTTGAAAAAGTCGTCGGCATTGCCCTCGCCGCGCTTCATAAAGTAATAGCCCAGTAGCACCATGCCCACGAGATAGGCCACGAGCACCGTCCAGTTGAGCCACCCAAAGGTGGGCCGCACGTCCATCTTGACAGCTGTTACGGCTGCCGACCTGATGCCCGGTTTGATCTCGCCGTCCACCACCACCCATTCGCCGTCACATGCCACAAGAGCAGCCCCGGCGCGTGCCAACAGCGGCGAGCGGCTTTCGGCCACCCACGTGTTGGTGATGGTGTGGTAAATAATGAGTTCGTCGTTGAAAGCGTACCAAGCCTCGGGCTGGTGCATGTAGGTGGCCTTTTCGAGTTCGAGCCTTGCTACATAGGCGTGCATGGCCTGTGTGCCATACCTTTGGGCGTCGATCCGTGCCTGTTTGATGAGCAGAGGTCGGTTGATGGCCGCCTCAAAGCGTTGTTTGTTCACACCGCCCGCAAACACTATGTGGGCACAGCCCGAGGGCACACCTGCGGCACCGGCCAGGGTGACGGCCTCGGTGCGGCCGTGTGGCACAATGGGGGCCATACGTGTCCATTGGTGTGTGGCGGGGTTGTAACACCACCCGTCGGTGTGTGCCATGCCCCGTTGGGTGTCGGTGGCAGGGGCAAATCCGCCCGCCAGGTAAAAGCAAGGCCCTGTGGCGCTGTTCTGCACCACGCCCACGGGCTGCACACGTGCGGCACCGGGCAGGTCGGGCAGACGCTCCCACTGCTTGCCGCCGGGGAAACGCAGTCGGTAGGCAGCCTGCGAGGGGCTACCGTTGCTCAGTCCGCCGGCCACGTAGATGTAGCCGCCGCCGTAGGCCCCCGCCATGTTGTCGAGCGGCTGGGGCAGTGCGGGCAGTGCCTCTATTACGAGTTGGTGGTTGTGGCCCGACTTGAGGTAGTAGCTTTTAGCCAGGCTTTGCTTGCCGTTGCTTGTGCCGCCCACGCACACCATGCCGTGTGGCACACTCACACCCACGCCGTAGGCAGCGGGGTGGGGCAGACAGCCTATTTTGTGCCATTGCATAGTGCCCGCGGTGTGGTGCAGGTTAAGTTCGTAGATGTCGGCATAGAATTGCTTGTCACCGCCGTCGGCAGCCGGTGTGCCCGGAAAGTTGCAGCCGCCGGCCACTAATAGTTTGCTGCCCGTGCTGCCGGCAAATGCGGCCGACACGCCCTGCTGCCCGTTGACGCACAGTGGAGGCAAGGGGCGGTAGCTGACGGTGTTGAAGGGGTTGTCGTTGCCGCCGTGGCGGGCTTGCGCCTGCATGGTAAGTGCCAGGCAGAGTGTGAGCAGTGTGAGTAGCAATTTGTTCATGGTGGTGATGATATTAGATGTATATCCGTTGGCGGAATTTCAGGTTAATGGGTTAACAAGTTGACAGGTTAACAAGTAAGTATGTTATACACAACTTGTTATGTTAAAGCCAGAATGACAGGAAACTTAAAAAGCTTGGCAAACTAACCTGTTAACCCGTTAACTTGTCAACTTGTTTGTCAGTTCCGCCAATTGGTTATGATTGGGCAAAGATACGTAATCGTTTGCATCTGCAATGTAATATTTGCCACAAAAAGGTGGTTGATGGGGTTGCAAGTGACCGTATTTATAAGTCAGAAAGTTTGCCCCGTATGGTGCAGCGTGTGTGTTGTGTCAAGTGTGAGCCTTGTGCCTGAAACAACAGAAATCCCCTTGACGGCTGTGCAGCCGCAAGGGGATTTCGAGCTTCTATGGCTTTATCATTCAATGCTGATTAGTCGCGACGCGGACGGCGTGGTGCGTGACCACCTTCGCCACCTTCGCGGCGCGGACGGCGTGCGGGACGTTCCTCCCAGCCTTCGGGCTTCTCTTCGAGCACGCGGTGTGAAAGGCGGAACTTGCCGGTCTTGTCGTCAATTTCGAGGAGCTTGACCTTGATGGTGTCACCCTCTTTAATGCCAGCTTCCTCAACAGACTCGAGGCGCTTCCATGCTATTTCGGAGATGTGGAGCAAGCCTTCCTTGCCCGGCATGAACTCTACAAAGCAGCCGTAAGGCATGATGCTGACAACCTTGGCGTCGTAAACCTCGCCCACTTCGGGTATGGCCACGATGGCACGTATCTTGGCCACGGCAGCATCGATGCTCTCCTTGTTGGGGCCAGACACCTGGATTTTGCCTACGCCGTCTTCCTCTTCGATGGTGATGGTGGCACCAGTGTCCTCCTGCATGCCCTGAATGATCTTTCCGCCCGGGCCAATAACGGCACCGATAAACTCTTTGGGAATTTCAAAGGCTTCGATGCGGGGAACGTGGGGCTTGAGTTCGGGACGTGGTGCGGGCATGGTTTCGAGAATTTTGCCCAAGATGTGCTCACGTGCCTGCTTGGCTTGGTTAAGAGCCTTTTCAAGGATTTCATATGACAGACCGTCGCACTTGATATCCATCTGTGTGGCAGTAAGACCCTTTGCAGTACCGGTGGTCTTGAAGTCCATGTCGCCCAAGTGGTCCTCATCGCCCAGGATGTCGCTCAGTATGGCGTACTTGTCTTCTCCGGGGTTCTTGATAAGGCCCATGGCAATACCGCTCACGGGAGCCTTGATGGGCACACCAGCGTCCATCAGAGCCAGAGTTCCGGCACATACGGTGGCCATAGACGATGAGCCGTTTGACTCGAGAATGTCGCTCACCACGCGCACTGTGTAGGGGTAGTCGGCAGGGATTTGGCCCTTGAGGGCGCGCCATGCCAAGTGGCCGTGACCAATTTCGCGGCGGCCTACGCCACGCTGTGCCTTGGCCTCGCCAGTTGAGAAGGGAGGGAAGTTGTAGTGGAGGAGGAAGCGCATGTAGCTCTTGTCGAGCACATCGTCAACCATCTTTTCGTCGAGCTTGGTGCCGAGGGTGGCAGTGGCCAGAGCCTGTGTTTCGCCACGTGTGAAGATGGCCGAACCGTGAGGCATGGGCAGGGGTGACACTTCGCACCAGATGGGGCGGATATCGGTGGTTTTGCGGCCATCGAGACGCTTGCCCTCATCGAGAATGCAGCGGCGCATGGCATCGCGTTCTACGTCGTGGTAGTAGCGGTCTACCATGGCGTTCTTTTCTTCGAGTTCTTCGGGTGAGAGTTTGGGGTGTGCGGCAGCATAGCGTTCCTTAAATCCTTCGCGTATTTCGGTGAAGGCATCTTCGCGCTGGTGCTTGTCGTGGTCGCCGGCTTCGGCAATGGCGTAGGCGGGCTTGTAGCACTCGTCCTTTACTTGCTGGCGGAGTTCCTCGTCGTTCACCTCGTCGTCGTATTCGCGCTTGACGTCGGTGCCGAGTTCCTTTGAGAGTTCCTTTTGCAACTGGCACATGAGCTTGATAGCCTCGTGAGCCACCTTGAGTGCTTCGAGCAGTGCGCTTTCGGGCACTTCGTCCATTTCGCCTTCAACCATCATGATATTCTCTTCGGTGGCACCTACCATGATGTCCATGTCGGCCTCCTTGAGCTGGTCGAAGGTGGGGTTGACAACGTATTCGCCGTTGATGCGTGCTACGCGCACCTCAGAGATGGGGCCTTCAAAGGGAATGTCGCTGGCAGCGAGGGCTGCTGATGCGGCAAAGCCGGCCAGTGCGTCGGGCATGTCAACACCATCGGCTGAGAAGAGCGTGATGTTAACGTATACCTCGCAGTGGTAGTCTGAGGGGAAGAGTGGGCGCAGTGCGCGGTCGACCAGACGTGAAGTAAGGATTTCGTAGTCGCCGGCGCGGCCTTCGCGCTTGGTGAAACCGCCGGGGAAACGGCCTGCGGCGCTATATTTTTCTTTGTAGTCGCACTGGAGGGGCATGAAGTCTGTGCCGGGCTGAGCCGTCTTGGCAGCACAAACGGTGGCAAGCAGCATGGTGTTGTTCATACGCAGCATAACTGCGCCATCAGCTTGCTTGGCCAATTTGCCAGTTTCGATGCTGATGGTGCGTCCATCGGGCAGCGAAACGGTCTTGGTTATCACGTTCATCTGATTGTTGTTATAAATTATTTTGATTTTACCTTCGTTGTAACGCACAAAAGTAGCAATTATTTTTTAAGTGGAGGGAGTGGGGCTTTACTTTTTTCTGATTTAGAACTATTACTGTCCGGTGAAACCATTCAGATATTAATGCTCACGGATTGCACCGATTGCACGGATTCTTTCGCTCATGCAACGTGCTTTAGCACCACGGAGATGACGGATTTGACGGATTTTGTGAGCATTGCATGCTCACTTCGCTATTGGCCCGTAACGTACCCGTGGCGAAATATGTTAGCACAGAT
>ENA-UERK01001746-UERK01001746.1-human-gut-metagenome-genome-assembly--contig:-NODE-1746-length-15273-cov-5.174256_pt1 | contig 15273 bp, 16 predicted proteins | sample MGYA00242957_ERZ507957 | MGnify/ENA primary metagenome ERZ507957 (study PRJEB26167, sample SAMN06115538) | human gut metagenome | host: Homo sapiens | place: China:Heilongjiang | collected 2015-11-06... | reverse complement strand
ATTTCGCCCTTCAAATTTTAACATGCATGTTAAAAAGTAGGTGATATTATGACAACAAAATTATACCAAGTTCCTGTATGCGAACTTAAAGAATTGAACAATTTATTTATAGAAATGACAGCAAAAAATTGTAATCAGCATTGCAAACATTGCTATATAGATTTTCCGTTTTCAAAATCTCCAAAAGATTTTATAGAAATTGACAAGGTTAAAAAAGCTCTTGAAGATACGCAAGGTGAAAACCTTTATTGTATATATTTTACAGGTGCTGAGCCAATGTTACACCCAGATTTTAATGCTATTTTACGACTTTGTTTGAAGCGTACAAATGTTTGTATCTGTACAAATGCCTCTCTTTTAAATGAAAAAAAGGTTCGTTTTTTGAAAAAAGTCGAAGATGAGGGCGAAAACGAAATTATTTTTATGTTACCACTTAATCATTATGATGAAATGAAAAATGATGAAGTACGTTTCAGAGGCTCGTTCAGACAGGTTATGCATGCTGTTAAAAATCTCGTAAAATATGATTTTAACCCGATTTTTAGTGTGAAAAATTTTTATAAAGAGGATAAAAAGAAACTTATAACTGAACTTGTAAAAGTTTTTGCAAGTCAAAATATTCAATTAGAAGATGCTAATTTTCAAATAAATGAGTTTTATAATAAATATTCAAAAAAGGAAGAATTAGTTGAAAATTTTGGAAAACTAGATTGCCAATACGGTAGAATACTAACCGAAAAGGGGGTTTATGTTTGTCCATTTTTGGCAAATGACCATAGAGGGCGTATGGGTTCAGACTTTACAGACTATGGTAAAAAGGTTTGTTTGGAAACTTCATATTGTGCCACTTGTGCAAAAAATAAAGAGAAAATGTTTTCAATAAACTATAATCATTTTATTGAAACATAACAAATTAAATATCATATATGTTATTATGAATTTGTTTGACAAAGTGAATAAACGAAGAATGACATTATGCTTCAATATCAATCACTACACAACTTTTGGTTCTTTATCAATTTCTTTTTTCACTTCTGTTAATTCTGTTGTTGCTTCACGAGTCAAAGCGTCCATATCATAGCCGTTTTCGTCAACTTCTTCTTTAAATCCAAAACCGTATTGGAAGGCTGACGGGATTTGTGAAACTAATTGCTCGTATTCACCAATTACAGAATTTACGCAATGTACAACACCAGGATTGATAACTACAACTTCGCCTTGTTTAACTAATTTTACTGTTGGTTTGCCGTCTTTTAAGATATTTAACGCTGCACAACCACTTGTCACTAAGTAAACCTCAGATTGAGCCTTATCATCTCTTGCTGGGTGTTTGTGTAATTTTTCTGAACTGTGTAATTTACGCATATCAACCGGTATTTCAATGTCAGATTGAACCATTGAAGTTCCTAAACTCATCGCTTTGCCGTCTTTTGTTGACATTGCAGTTGAATTTGTAACCCAACAACTTGGCTCTAATGACCAGTTGTTTAATTTTTTATCAAAAGAATACATCGCAATATCATCTGACAAGAATTTTAATCCCGTTAAGTCATAGCCCGTTTTGTTATCTTGTTTCCACGCAGAAACAACGGTGTTAACTTCATCATCAGAGAATTTATTTCTGTCTAAACGACCTCTTAATTCATCTTCATTTTTAAAATCTTTTGTCCAGAACACTTTTTCATCATGCGGAATATTTGATTTATGTAAAACTTTTTCGTCTTTTAGTTTTTGAATAACTTCATCACTCATTTCATGACGAGTACCTTTTTTACTAATTTTGCTCTCCATTTTAGCGTTGCGAACACTTGTGTACAAAGGCATTAAAGAATTTACTTCTTCTTTTGAGAAGCCGTTTTTTTCAAGTTCTTTTGCTTGATATTCTGGAACGTAGTAATGCTTAAATTTTACGTAATCGTTATCTTTTACATCAACAATTTCTTTTTCAATTAATTTATTTACAACATTTTGGTCAAATTTGTTTTTGTTAATTTCGCCATTATAAAGACGTGCATTAATCCACATTAATTCAGCATACTTGTTTTTAATCATTTGATCGTCTGATTGATTTGAATAATTTGAATACCAATCAAAGTTTTTGTCTGAAGCCATTAACATAGGATATCCTTTTGTAACTTCAAACTTGGCATTTGAGCCTTTATTAATTACAAACGCAGTGTTTTCTTTAATTTCAGTTGTTTTACCGTCTATTGTCACTTTACCTGTGGCTTTTTTAGGGAATACGACATGCGTATCCCTATCGAATGTGTTAGTATTTTCTAGGTATTTTTTAGCATTATTACCATAAATTAATTCAGTATTTGTACGTTCTTCGATAATAAAACCGCCATTTTTAGTAGGCTTCAACTCTGTCTCATGCCCGTCAGGACTTAAAACAGTAGCCTTTGTAATCATAGGAGCATTGCCAGTAAAGTTGATTAAGTGTTTACCGTACGCTAAATTAGGCAATGTAGCAAAATGAGAAGCAATTTTTGGTGTTTCCGCTTGCTTCCTTTGGGGTAAATGTATATTACTAATGGTCTCTAATTTAGTGTTTTTAATTATTGGGGTAACGTTCAATTTGTTTATACCTATATATTACAACCTATATTATTAATTGTCAATTATACACTTTTTGTTTATTTACATTTTGTTACACAAATGGTTCATAACTGCCGCAATACATGTAATATATCTGAAGATTTAAAATTGCCTTTTATTCGATTTACAACTTTACAATTGTTACATTCATAATAAAAATAATGATTATTTATCTTTGTTTTTAAGCTATAATTTAGGTATGGCAAGAATTAAACAACTATCAAAAAATCTTATAAATCAAATTGCAGCAGGTGAAGTTATTGAACGCCCAATGTCTGTGGTAAAAGAATTGGTTGAAAACTCAATTGATGCTGGTGCTACAAAAATTAGCGTTGAAATAAACAACGATTGCCGTGATATTCGTGTTGCAGATAATGGTTCAGGTATTCACCCTGACGATATCATGCTTGCTTTTTCAAAGCATGCCACAAGCAAAATTGAAAATTCTGATGATTTATATGCCATAAAAACACTTGGTTTTAGGGGTGAAGCCTTAGCTAGTATTATTTCTATTGCAAAAGTTACTTGCACAACACGAACAAAAGATTTTGATAACGGTTTTAAGGTTGAATGTGCAGATTCTGAGGTTAAAAAATCTCAAATTGGCTGTGCAGTTGGTACAATTATGAATGTAAAAGACTTATTTTACAACATTCCAGCACGTTTAAAATTTTTAAAAAATCCTAGAACAGAATTTTCATATATTCAAGAATTAATTCAGTCATTAGCTCTTATTAATACACATGTTGCGTTTGAGCTTAAAAACAACGACAAAACTGTTTTAAAAACAAATGGTTTAGGCAATCTTTTAAACACAATCAAGGATTTGTATTCAAAAGATACTGCAAGTCATCTAAAGGAAGTTTTCAAAACTGATGAACTTTCAGGACTTAAAATTTCTGGGTACGTTTCAACTCCAGATTACACTCGTTCTAGTAAAAAATACAATATTTTCATCAACTCTAGAACTGTAAAATGTCCAATTTTTCAAAAAGCAATTGATACGGCATACAAAAACCTTATTGCAAAAGGAAAATATCCGTTTGTCGTATTAAATTTAGAACTTCCACCAACAGATGTTGATGTAAATGTTCACCCAACAAAAAAAGAAGTTCGATATAAAAATACAAACCAAATTTTTAGTTTTATTTACGCTGGTGTTGATATGGCGCTATCAAATTACGTCGAAAGACAAGCGACAGAAAGCCTTAGCGTTATTGACTTTACACCAACACAAACAGAGCAAAAACCGTTAGAAGACGTTTATGTAAGCGATTTACCACTTAAAAAGCCTGTTCAAGATGTATTTTTAAAACCTGTCAGAGATATTCCGACAAAAACATCTTACACACCACAAACAAGCGAAAGACCTTACAAAGAGTCCCAACAAACTCAACAACAATCTTTTATCAAGCATACAGAAATTCAAGAGCTTGAAACTGAAGAAAAAATTATTGGTCAATACGCTAAAACATACATTCTTATTGAAAAAGAGGACGGATTAGAAATTGTAGACCAACACATTGCAGACGAAAGATATATTTACGAAAAATTGAAAACACAAAAAGAAATTGCATCTCAAATTCTGTTCATCTCTGATGTTATTGAAGTTACACCAACAGAAGCTCAATTAATCAGAGACAACAAGGACAAATTTGAACACTTCGGTTTTGAAATTGAGGTTTTGAATGACAAAGAAGTAACCTTCAAAAAAGTTCCGCAATTACTTTCTCGAGTAAATACAAAAGAAATTCTGTCAGATATTTTAGAAAATTTAGACGGGGATATTGCAGGATTAGAAGAACATATTTTGATTACAACTTCTTGTAAGGCAGCAGTAAAAGCTCATCAAGAGTTGTCATTATTTCAAATGCAAGAATTAATCAAAAAATGGCGAAAATGTGAAAAGCCTTACACTTGCCCACATGGTCGCCCAATCTCAAAATTAATTCCACACAAGCAAATTGCAGGATTTTTTGAAAGAAATAAATAGTCAGACTTTGCGTAAGCTGTAGCGTAGCGGAACACCGCAAGCGCCCTATTTTCATACTGTTAACATGTTGTAACATGAATATAATATTCATGGCAATAAATTTCTCCAAAAATACTTTATATAAATACGAGAGATTATTTTGGAGAGTTAAATTTAATGACACCTATAAATGGTATAAATCCATATATGTTAAACGCATTAAATGCAGGCAATCCATTTGGCAGTGCAGAATTTTCATCTTGCATGGCTAGTATTTTTAGTAATCTTTCATCATTAAACTCAATCAATTTAAATTCATTCTCTCCAATGACATTTAATATGCCAAACTTTTCAAACTTTAACTTTGGCAATTTGACAATGCCATCATTCAATTTCAGCAATTATTTTTCATCAAGCTCAGCTTCAACAACAAGCGGAAACGGTTCATCTCGTCCAAACGTAAAATTAACAAAATCTTTCTTGAACAAAGTAAAACAAGTAGCACAACGTATCGGTTGTAACTACAAAGATTTGTTAGCAGTAATGAACTCAGAATCAGGTTTAAACTCAAGAGCACAAAACAAAAAAGGTGGTGCATCAGGTTTAATCCAATTTATGCCAGCGACAGCAAGAGCATTAGGCACAACAACAGATGCCCTACGAGAAATGACTCCAGAACAACAATTAGATTACGTAGAAAAATTCTATTTAATGAACAGAAGAACATACGTAAAGAGCAACAGACAATTATCTGCTGGTGATTTATACACATTAACCTTCTTACCAGCATACGTAAACCAAGAAGTATTAACATCTCAAGGTCATAAATTTTATAATGCAAACAAGGGTTTAGACGTAAACGGCGATGGTCAAATTACAAAAACAGACTTAGCCCAAAGAGTTGCAAGAAAACAAGTAGATGAGTCTATTTTTGCGTAGGCTATAAGACTATAAGTCATTTATAATTTTTAATATAATGTCCTTCCGCACTTGTTGCGGAATCTTTAACATATTTGCAGATTAAATACATAAACGCCAATGTTAACAAAAGTTAACATTGGCGTTTCAAAAAAGGCAATAAATTTTTGAAAAAATACTTTATATAAGTACGAGAGATAATTAAGATTATTCAATATACTTCAAATAGTTTGCAATACAAGTTATTTAAAATAAATAGTCTTGTGTATGTGGCTTAATTTGTAGTACCAAAAATTAGTTATTTCTGTAAAAAAAACACGTATCAGAAGAATATTAAAATCAAGGAGAACAAATACAATGGCTATCGGCGCAAGAGATTATATTGATCAACTACTAGTAAAGAAATATGCTCAAGAAAAAGTAGATAACCACGAAAACACCATCTCAATGGTAAATCCAGAGAAGATGATGTCAGCCATGAATGATTACGCCGCAATGAGTCGCAATATGTTTGTTCTAAATAAACAGCTAAATAGTGCTTGTTCACGACTAAACGCCAGAACAGCCAGATATTCAACATCGCCAATTACTCAAAATAGATTGGCTGCATAGGTAAGTTTTAATGTCACCCTGAATTTATTTCAGGGTCTCTGAAACATGAGATTCTGAAACAAGTTCAGAATGACATAATATTAAAAATGTGTGTGAAATAAAAAACAAATCGTACAGCCGTAAAGGTTGTGCGATTTATTTTTCAAGTGTATACAATCTTCAAAAGCCTTAATATATTAGTCAAATTCCATTTTTTATTAAAGAAACAGTTTATTTTATTGAGTTTCAATGTGCTTTGTCCGTAAAAAAGCGTACGTAATAATACGTACGTCTTAAAACAGACAAAATTTAACGTTAAAAATTGTATAATAATATCTGTAAAAAGATACCGCAACAAGTGCGGTATGACGATTCATTTAGCACAATTAGATTTTTTTAAGACGGGCATATTGGGCGTCCATAGCTTTTTTGCCTTTTAATCCAAAATCAATTGTGTACATTGTGCTGTCTCCAACTTGCATAACGTCTACAACTTCGCCTGCACCTAACATATCGTGAAAAACTTTTTCTCCTTTATTGAAAAAATAATCAACAGTTTGAGCTTTTATAATTTCTTCTTGTTTTTGGCGTTGTTGTTCTTCGACTTGTTTTCGATTTTCTTCAATTTTTCGTTTAATTTTATTATTTTCAAAGAACGCTTTAATTTTTTCTTCTTCTTTTTGTTTGTTAATTGTTGATTTTTTAATAAAAGCCTTCGGCGCTGTGCGTTTAGGTGCGCTATATTGAGGCGTTTCGTATTTTTTTCGTGAAGGTGCAACAAAATTTGCCCCAAATCCGCTTGTTGGCTTAACATATCCATCTGAATTTGAAGTTGCATAACTTGATGAAGATGATTTCATTTTTTGAACAGCACTTCTAAATGTTGATTGCGATGTAAAGGTTTCTGAAGATGTAGTTGAGTCAAGCAATTGAGGTGGAATTTCCTCCAAAAAACGGCTTGGATTGTAATATTTATATTCACCCCACATTTGACGGCGTTTCGCTGATGACAAATACAATTCTTCCTCTGCTCGAGTTACACCAACATACATCAAACGGCGTTCTTCCTCTAATTCGCTTGCTGAATTAAAGGTTCTTTGATGAGGAAAAGTTCCTTCTTCAAGCCCCGCAAGGAATACAATTGGAAACTCTAGACCTTTTGCAGAATGTAAAGTCATTAGAGTTACGTTATTTGCAATTTCGTCCATTCCGTCAATATCAGAAACCAAAGCTACTTGAGACAAAAATTCACCTAATATATTATCAGGTTCTTCTGGTTCAAATTCGCTTGCTACGTTTACTAACTCTTGCAAGTTTTCAATTCTAGCCTCATCTTCAGGAGTATTTTCAGCCTGTAACATTCTGATATAGCCAGTATGTTCAAGAACAAGTCCTAAAAACTCTGCCAATTCATAATTTGTAGATGCTTCTCTAAACTTGTCAATTAGTGCCTTAAAGTCTTTTAGCTTTGTTTGAGTTTTTGAGTTTAAGTCAGATTCTTCAATAATTTCAATCGCTTCCATTAAGCTGATATCGTGTTGGTCAGCGAATTTTTGAAGATTTGCAATTGAAGTTTCACCGATTGCACGTTTTGGGACATTTACAATACGTTTAAAACTTTGAGAATCGTTTGGGTTATAAATTAATTTTAAATACGCAATCGCATCTTTAATTTCTTGCCTATCATAAAACTTCATACCGCCGTAAACCTTGTATGGAATTGAGTTTGCCATACACGCTTCTTCAATTGCACGAGATTGAGCATTAGTACGGTAAAGAATTGCATATTTGTTGTAATCACCATCACAAGAGGCTTTTATGGTTGTTGCAATATAATTTGCTTCGTCAGAATCGTCTTGAGCTTCGTAATAATGAATTTTTTCACCATCGCCTTTGTTTGAGAAAAGAACCTTGTCTACACGTTCTTCGTTGTTTTCAATAATTGCGTTTGCTGCTTTTAATATATTTTCTGTTGAACGGTAATTTTGTTCCAATTTAATTACTTTAGAGTTCATAAAATCTTTTTGAAAACCTAAAATAATTTTGTAATCTGCACCACGCCAACTATAAATTGATTGGTCAACATCTCCTACAACACAAAGAGAACGACTTTCTGGAATTTTATCTGACAAATTTGTATAAAGCATGTTCACTAATTTATACTGTGCGATGTTTGTATCTTGAAACTCATCGACTAAAATATGCTCAAAGCGAGAGAAATATTTTTCTCTCACCTCAGGGTTTTGTTCAAACAATTTAACGGCAAGCATAAGCATGTCGTCAAAGTCAATTGCATTGTTATTATTTAATGTATTTTCGTATTCTTCAAAAACAGCGGCAATCTTTTGAGCCTTAAAATCTCTTGCAAAAGTTGCAAAACGATGAGCATCTTCCATTTTATTTTTAGCGTTAGAAATAACGGTTCTCACATATTTTGGTTGGTAAACTTTATCATCTAAATTAAGTTTTTTCAGCGCATTTTTGACAACAGCCATGCAGTCAGAATCATCATAAATAGTAAAGTTATGATCTAATTTTTTGCCAGATTGGAAAGTATAATTTTCGATATCTTGGCGTAAAATTCTACCGCAAATACTGTGAAATGTACCTACCCACATATATTTTACAGTTTCTTCACCTAAAATATTGCCTAAGCGTTCTCGCATTTCTTTTGCGGCTTTGTTTGTAAATGTTACAGCCAAAATTTCACGAGGCTTCACGCCATTTTGAACCAAATAAGCAATACGAGAGGTTAGCACTTTTGTTTTGCCCGAACCTGCACCTGCTAAAATCAACAAAGGTCCTTTAGTTGTTTTAACCGCCTCAACTTGGCGTTCATTAAGATTGTTTAATATGTTTTCCATATCCCCTGTTCAAAAAAAATATATTTGTGATAATATGATTATACTATAACATAATATTTTGTAAAAGGTAGAGGAAAATATGGCAGACATCGAAACAATTAAATTATTAGGTGAAGACAACGAAGGTTCAAATCAAGGTTCAATCATGGTACCTCTTGACGATTTAGACTCAGTTTCAAGTGATTCTCCTGATACAGTCGATGAATTAGCTATGGAATTGGCTACAATCCAACAATCTGCTAAAAGAATTGCAGTTATCGGCAGCAGAAACTTAGCAATTACTCACCAACAAATTATTGAAACACTTGTTACAGCTTTGGCTCAACAAGGTAACACAATTATTACATCAGGCGGTTCTTCTGGTACAAACGCAGCTACAATTCGTGGTGCAATGAAGGCTAACCCTGATAAATTAAAGGTAATTTTACCTCAAACTATCGGTCAACAACCTTCTGACGTTCAAGACCAATTAATCGGTGTTCCAAATATTGTTGAACACCCAGATAGAGCAATGATGACTCTTGCTGATGCATCTAGAGTTTGTAACAGAGAAATTATTGATGATTGCAACCAATTAATATGTTTCTTATCTCATACAAGTAAAACTCTTCATGGTGCTATTGAATATGCAGAAGAAGGTCACAAGGTTATTACAGCTTTCTACCTAGACTAATCTTTATGGATTTAATAAAAAAACTTACAGGTAAAAACCAAGCTGATTATGAGCAAGCTGCTGCGCATATTATTAATAATGCAGACAGCAAATCTTTTGAAGAACTTGTTTCAAAAGAAGATTTTTTATTTGATTTTATCAAGCAAAATGTTTCAAAACGTCTAGAATACGCTTGCAACAAAGATAATTTCAAAAATCTTTTATCATTTTTAAGCTACTATTCACCATCTTATGCAGATTTTATTGCTAAAACATTAGCAAAATACGCTGATGATGAAGTTTTGAGCAAGATGAAGGAGTTATTAACAAACGGCAACGACAGCGAAAAATGTTATGCGGTAAAATTCTATTCTTATTATAAAGATAATAAAGTATTAGAAACCTTAAAGCAATACGCATTTTCAGAAGATGAACAACTAGCCTTCAATTCGGCTCTTGCACTTTCTTCAATGGGCGACAAATCTTCACTTGATTTAGCGGTTGAAAAAATGAACTCTGATGATGATTTTGAAGTTTTATCAGGGGTAAAATTTATTTCTGCTTACGGCGAAAAAAGTTTGTTAAACAAAATCTTTGAAATAATGAAAAAATCTTCTGTTTCAGAATATATTGCAAGTGAAATTGGCTATATGGAAAGCCTTTTAAAACTTTTAAACTCTGAATACTATTCAGATACTTTGCTTGCAATCTACAACATTTTACAAGGTTTAGGCGAAATCGTTCCATTATCAAACGTGTTCACCTTCCAATTATACGAAGTGTTTGAACGCTTAATTTTCTGCGAGCCTAATTCTAAAAATGCGGTAATTCTTTTAACTGCAAAAAACAAATTTAATCAACTTACAGAAAATGACGAATATCTTTTTGACGAAGATAAAAATACCAAAGAAGAAGTTAAGGCGATAAAAGCGCTTTTAAATGACAATTTAGACGAGGATTTAGACAACTTTATTGCACCAGAGCTTAACGAAAACAGCGATTTTGTTTATCCAGCTTTAGACTTAATCAAGCATGGCAACTTAATCCGCAATTTGTTATCGTCAAAAAATCAAACTATAATATTAAAAACATTAGAAACTTTAAAATCAATAAACGAATTGTCACAAGAGGACAAAAATAAAGCATTAGAATACATTACAGATGAAAATATAAAAGCGATTGTTTTAGCGCTTTAAGGGGTATGAAAATGGAATTTACAGAAAAAACATTATCTAGCAAAGTTGCTTATGACGGCAAAGTTGTTCACGTTGAGTACGATGAAATTGAAACAGCAGACGGACATAAAAGTTTTAGAGAAGTTGTTAGACATCCTGGTGGAGTCGTAATCGTTGCAGAAACAAACGAAGGTAAGGTTTTGCTAGTTAAACAATATCGTTATCCATTGGCAAAAACAAACTTAGAGCTTCCTGCTGGTAAACTTGAATACGGTGAAAATCCTGATGAAGCGAGCAAAAGAGAACTTGAAGAAGAAACAGGTTACGATGCAGGAACTTGGGAATCATTAGGTTACATCAACACAACTCCAGGAATTTGCGACGAAAAATTATATTTATACTACGCAAAAGATTTAACCTACAATAAACCACACCCAGACGAGGGTGAAATTTTACAACTTTTTGAATATACTAAAGATGAAGTTTTTGCTATGATAAAAAATGGCGAAATTAATGATTCAAAAACACTTTGTGCTTTACTAAGAGCTTACAAAATTGATTAAGGAATAAAAAATGACAATTAAAATGATTGCAACAGACGTTGACGGAACAATTTTGAAATATACAGGCGAATTTAACCCTGAAGTTGTTGAATGTATCCACAAACTTGACGAAAGCGGTATAAAAGTCGTTATTGTAACAGGCAGAATGCACAAGTCTGCAAAGAAAATAGCAGACCAATTAGGACTTAAAAATGCTGTTGTATCTTATCAAGGAGCTTTAGTTCGTGACAATACACCTGAGCAAAATATTCTTTATGAAAGATACATACCAACTGAAACAGCAAAAAAAATTATTGATTGGGGACACAACGAAAATATTCACATGAATTTATATATGAATGATGATTTATACGTTGAAAAAGAAAATGAATTTACGCATAAATACGTTGACCACCAAAAAATTCCATTTACCGTAAAACCTTTTTCAGAAATTGAATTAGAGAACGTAAATAAAATTTTATTAATTGATTACGCAGACCCAGAACGCATTACACGCTTAACAAAAAAACTTCAAGAGGATTTTCCAGAATTATTCATTGTCAAATCTTGCGATTACTTCTGCGAGGTTTGTCATAAAGAAGCTACAAAGGGCGACGGTTTAAAATATTTACAAAAATTGTATGGTATTTCTCAAGAAGAAACTCTTACAATCGGAGACCACAACAACGACATAGATTTACTTAAAGCGGGCGGAGTTAAAGTTGCAATGGGTAACGGCACAGACGAATTAAAAGCAATCGCAGATTACGTTACAGACTCAGTTGACAACAACGGCTTTGTAAAAGCTATTGAAAAATTTGTAAAAGTAGGTGCAAATGTATAGAATTGGCTTAGGTTACGATATTCACAGACTTGATGTAGACAGAGATTTGATTATCGGCGGAGTTAAAATTCCTCACGTTACAGGACTTGTAGGTCATTCAGATGCAGACGTTTTAATTCATGCTATTATTGATGCGATGTTTGGCGCTCTTGCACTTGGTGACATTGGAACACATTTTCCTGATACTGATGAAAAATACAAAGGAATTTCAAGCATTTTATTACTGCAACACGCTTACAGACTAATTCAAGAGGAAGGTTATGTTATCAACAACCTTGATTGCAACATCATTGCACAAGCGCCAAAGATGAAACCACACATTCCGGCTATGCAAAAAGAACTTGCAAAACATCTAGGGATTGATGTAAACTTGATTTCAATAAAAGCAAAAACTAACGAGCAAATGGATGCTGTTGGTGAGAAAAAAGCTATTGAAGCAAACGCTGTCGTTATGCTTAGAAAGAAGGACTAAAATGAAATTTTTACACGCTATGATTAGGGTTAAAGATGTAGAAAGATCTTTAGAATTTTATCAAAATTTGTTAAATATGACTATCGCAAAGAAAAAAAGACTTGATGATTGCGAATTAATTTACCTAGAAGACGAAGAACACACAGCTCAAATCGAATTGACAGTAAATGATGAAATTCCAGCTGAAGGCTACAAAAACGGTAATGCCTTTGGACACTTCGCTTTTTCTGTAGACTCAATGGATAAATTTACAGAAAAATTGCACTCGTTAGGTTACGAATACCTGTATGAACCTTATACAGTATTTGAAGGAACAACTAAAATTGCCTTTGTAAAAGATCCAGACGGCAACGAAATTGAATTTATTGAGCAACATTAATAAAATGGATAACCAAATTAAAGCATACATTCAAAATTCAATTGACATTCGCAAAAATATTCTTGCGAATGAGCTTATGCTTGAACAAATTAAAGAAATTAGTAATAATATTGTTTCAGCTTTAAAAGCAGAAAACAAGATTTTGTTTATCGGAAATGGCGGTTCAGCCAGTGATTGCGACCACTTAGCAACAGAATTTGTTTCTCAATTCTTTAAAGAAAGACACGCATTTAGTGCAATTTCTTTGACTTCAAATAATGCACTAATTACGGCACTTTCAAATGATTTTGGCTACGATAAAGCGTTCTCAAGACAAATTGAAGCAATCGGTAAAAAAGGTGACGTTTTGATTGCGCTTTCTACCTCTGGCAATTCAAAAAACATTATTGATGCAATAAAAGTTGCAAACGAGATCGGACTTGTCACAATCGGCTTAACAGGCGAAAAACCTTGCGATATGGACGGAATTTGTAAAATTTTGGTAAAAATTCCATCATCTGAAACTCCTGCAATTCAAGAAGCTCAAGTAATGCTAGGTCATTTAATCTGCAAAATCGTTGAAGACGAATTGCTTTCTTAAAATTTTAAATTATTTTGTTAACAAAACTTCATATTTTACCCCATGCTCGCAATTTTTCATGAGAAAAATACTTTATATATGTGTAAGAGATATTTAAAAACACAGAGGAGAAATTGAGATGTTCGGATTAAATGGATTAAACAACGGTATTAACGGTATCAACGGTATCGACGAAAATAAAAAGAAAGTAGATAATGTTCAACAACCTCAAGTTGCATTTATCAACACAATTTTTGAAGGCTTCGGCGGAGCTAACAGCAACTCAGGTTCTGAAGCTGCATTCAACGCTTAATCTTTAAGTGTTACTTGATTTGGGGACTAAAAAAGACTTCATCTTTTTTGATGAAGTCTTTTTGCGTTTAAATTTAATCTATTCAGCCCTAGCGTGAGAGTTCTTAGCCAACCAAGATACCTGCGATACAAGCTGACATAAAGCAAGTGAACACACCGCAAATCAATGCTCGCATACCCAATCTTGCCAAGTTCTTTCTTTGGTTTGGTGCTAAACCACCAATTGCACCGATTTGTGTTGCGATAGAACCGAAGTTACCGAATGAACAAATTGCGAAAGATGCAATTACAAATGCTTTATTTGAAATAATATTTTGGATTGCTACCAAGTCTGTATAACCGTAAACTTCGTTTGAAACGATTTTCAAACCGATTACACCACCTACGTTAAAGATATCTTGAACAGGTACACCCATAATCAATGCGAAGATTGCGAAGAATTTACCTAAAATCATCTTTAATGATAACGCTTGGAAGTCAAAGCCTAAAACAGGTCCTGTTAAGTGGAACAAGTTAGCGATACAACCACCGAAAGCGGCTAAGATGTAGTCAATCATTGCAATTAAAGCTACGATTGCAAGTAACATTGCAACTACGTTTAAAGAAACCATCATACCTTCAGAAGCGCCTGATGCAATTGCATCAAATACGTTTGAGTGAGTTTTACGACGGCTTAATTTAATATTTTCCATTGTTTCAGGTTCGCCTGTTTCTGGGTAAACAAGTTTTGTCATAACCAAAGCACCTGGAATTGCCATAATCGCTGATGCTAAAACATAAACGATTGGAATACCCATCATTGCGTAAACAGGCATCATAGCGCCTGATGTACAAGCCATTGAACCTGCCATTGAAGAAAGTAATTCAGAACGAGTTAATTTTGCCAAGTATGGTTTAATCATAATTTGTGCTGTAACTTGACCTACAAAAGCACTCGCTACGTTTGATAACGCTTCTGCACCACTAACCTTCATCAGTTTGTTCATCGCTTTACCTAAAACAGTTACAACTCTTTGCATGATTCCGTAGTAGTAAAGAATGTTTACTATCATCATCATAAATACAGTTGCACTAATCAATTGAAATGCAAATGGGATTGAGCAACCAAATACAGTTCCCATTTGTTTATCATCTAGTAATGGACCATAAACGAATTTACCACCTACGTTAGCAAATTCTAAAAGTTTAACGATAACTTCGCCTAACCATAAAAATATCTTTTGACCAACAGGCACCTTAAAAATAAAAATACCAAAAATGATTTGTAGAGCTAAGCCTACACCTACTGTCTTGTAGTTAATAGCCTTTTTGTTATTTGACAATGCAAATGCAATTACTAACAAAATGACCATACCAATGATGCCAATAAAACGTTCCATTACTTCTCCTTAT
>ENA-UERK01001739-UERK01001739.1-human-gut-metagenome-genome-assembly--contig:-NODE-1739-length-15296-cov-7.287470_pt1 | contig 15296 bp, 10 predicted proteins | sample MGYA00242957_ERZ507957 | MGnify/ENA primary metagenome ERZ507957 (study PRJEB26167, sample SAMN06115538) | human gut metagenome | host: Homo sapiens | place: China:Heilongjiang | collected 2015-11-06... | reverse complement strand
AAACAACCGCCAGCCGGGTAGAGCGGGCTATTCGCCACGCCATTGAGGTTGCCTGGGACAGGGGCGATTTAGATGTATTAAACGCTTATTTTGGCTACACCATTCAAAACTCACGCGGTAAGCCCACCAACAGCGAATTTATTGCCATGATAGCCGATAAGCTTAGCTTGCGCCTAAAACGCTGCTCGTAAGGGTTTAAACGTTTATTAAAATCTTAACGCCCGGGCACCCCGCCGGCCGTTAGCTCCTGCCATAATATTTTTTTGTTTACAAAAGCCGGCAATGGTGGTATACTAAAAGCAGTAAAAGCCTTATTTTAAGGAGTGACGCAACATGGTTAAGCACATTATTTTGTGGAAGCTGAAAGAGGAATTTACCTCGCCGCAAAAAAAGCAAATTAAAGCCGAGGCCAAGCAGGCCTTAGAGGGCTTGAACGGGGTGGTGCCCGGGTTAATTTCCCTAACCCTGCACACCGGCGGCCTGCCCTCCTCTAACGCGGATATGATGTTGGAATCGGTTTTTGAAAATGAGGAGGCTTTAAAAGGCTACCAAAACCACCCGGCGCACTTAAACGCCGCTAACGGGTATGTTCGGCCCTATACGGCTCAGCGCCTTTGCTTAGATTTTGAGTGTTAAGCTTGCCTTGCAAAGGCAACAAACAAAAAGAGCCGTTATTTTGCCCTTTTAGGCGGGTTCGGCTATTTGCTTAGGGTGCGAGTACTGATTCTTTGTGTCTGGGCAGCCTGTAAAACTTTACAATAGCTTTAAAAGCCGGCGGTTTTTGCTGCCGGCTTTGCTTTTACACTTGCAGCAGTGCCGGTCTTTCAATATATCAAACAAAGAATGAACGATTTGTTAAAAATTGTTGCCTTTTGGCTTTTTATGTGGTATAATATACCTTGTTTTTATTGATTTAGGAGGAATTTTAAAAAATGTCTGGTTACGATTATTGTATTTTGGGTACCATTTTGCTTTATTTGGTTGGTATGGTTGCAATTGGCGCCGTGCTTTCGAAGCAGAATAAAAATACCGACGATTTTTACTTAGGCGGCCGCAAGCTGGGCCCACTTGTTACGGCAATGAGCGCCGAGGCTTCGGATATGAGCTCCTGGCTGCTTATGGGTATGCCCGGTTTAGCGCTGATGTGCGGCCTGCCGGAGGCCTCTTGGACGGCAATTGGCCTGGCCATTGGCACCTACCTAAACTGGCTGTTTGTTGCCCGGCGTATTCGCCTTTACAGCCACCGCATTGGTGCCGTTACGCTGCCCGATTTTTTTGCCAAACGGTTTGGGGATAAAGGCAACCTGCTAACCGTTATTTCGGCTGTATTTATTATTGTATTTTTTATTCCTTACACTGCCTCCGGCTTTTCGGCCTGCGGCAAGCTGTTTTCCAGCTTATTCGGCATAGATTACACCTTGGCCATGGTGCTGAGCGCCGCGGTTATTGCCATTTACTGCACCTTAGGCGGCTTTTTAGCGGCCTCTACCACCGACTTTGTGCAAAGCATTATTATGACGGTGGCTTTGTTTGTGGTAATCGGTCTTGGCGAGGGGCTGGTTCACGGGTTCCAAAATGTATTTGCCAATGTGCAGGGTATGACCGGTTATTTAAACCTTTTTAAGGGCTTTGATGTTGCTGCCGGCAAAACAACCTCTTACGGGGCGCTGCCGGTTGCATCTACCTTGGCTTGGGGCCTTGGCTATTTTGGTATGCCGCACATTTTGCTGCGGTTTATGGCAATAGAGGATGACCGCAAGCTAAAAACCTCCCGCCGGGTAGCAACGGTTTGGGTTGTTATTTCTATGGCCGTTGCCGTGCTGATCGGTGTGGTGGGCTATTCGTTAATGAAGACCGGCATTTTACCGGCTTATGCCGATAACAGTGCCGCCGAAACGGTTATTGTAGATATTTCTAAATTCTTAAGCAGCTTTGGTTATATTCCCGCCGTGGTGGCCGGTGTTATTTTGGCCGGTATTTTGGCTTCCACTATGTCTACGGCCGATTCCCAGCTGCTGGCGGCCGCCTCCAGTATTTCGCAAAACCTGGTGCAGGAGACCTTTAAAGTTAAAATGTCCCGCAAGGCTTCAATGTGGTTGGCCAGAATTTCGGTTCTTGCTATTTCGGTCGTCGCTGTATTTTTGGCGTTAGACCCGAGCAGCTCGGTGTTCCGTATTGTTTCGTTCGCTTGGGCCGGGTTTGGCGCGGCGTTTGGGCCGGTAGTGCTGTTTGCCCTGTTTTGGAAGCGTACCAACAAATGGGGTGCTTTGGCCGGTATGGTAAGCGGCGGCGTTATGGTTTTTGTTTGGAAGTTTTTAGTGCGCCCGGCCTGTGCCGGCACCTTGCTGGATATTTACGAGCTGCTGCCCGCCTTTCTTATTGCCTGCGTTTTCATTGTGGTGGTAAGCCTTTGCACCAAAGCACCGGAGCAGGAAATTACCGGCGTTTACAACGAGGTACAGCAAAGCGTAAAACAAAAAGCTTAAACTGTTTTGCCGGCAGGGTTTACCTGCCGGTTTTTTGCTTTTTAAGGGGGCTTTTGCAGGTGGGCTTGCCGTTGCTTTAAGCAGCGCATAGGTAGGCTTGCCCGCTTTTTCTTTTAAGGGCGCAAGTGCAGAGCTTGCCCGCTTTTGCTTTAGAGGGGCGGCGCAGCTAAATTTTTGGTTTTACATTTTGTAGGGGGTGCAGCTAAGGGCCTCCGGCTTTTATTAACCGCAACCGTTTTTGCCGTTGGCTTTGTTTTGCTTGTTACCAACAAAAATTTGTGGTATACTTAGGCTGTAGTAAAAACAGCGGCAGGCGCAATCGGGTTAAAATTTGTTCCGGTTAACTAAATGGGGAATGTTTTTTACCCCTAAACCGCTAAAATCGTTTGTAATAATTAAGTTTAACCTGCAACAGCCAAAGGGGGCTTTTTGTTGAAGTTTGTACATCTTTCCGACCTGCATTTAGGCAAACGGGTATACGAATACTCTATGCTGGAGGAGCAGGAGGATATTTTAAATAAAATTCTAAAAATCATAGACGCCGAAAAGCCAGATGGCGTTTTGCTTGCCGGAGATATTTACGATAAGCCGGTGCCGCCGGCCGAGGCGGTAGCGCTGTTTGATAGCTTTTTGGTTCAGCTTACCAAACGGGGGCTGCAGGTGTTTTGCATTAGCGGTAATCACGATTCGGCCGAGCGGCTAAGCTTTGGCGCCGAAATTATGAACACCGCCGGGGTGCATTTTTCTAAAAGCTACAACGGGCAAATTGCGAAAGTAGAATTAAGCGACGGCTACGGCCCTTTTAATGTTTACCTGCTGCCGTTTTTAAAGCCGGTTCAGGTGCGGCGCGCCTTTTTTGGGGAGCCCGACGCCGCCGAGCTGGATACCTACAACAAAGCGGTGGCTTACGCCCTTTCTAAAATAAAATTAAACGCCGGGCAGCGCAACCTGTTGGTAACGCACCAGTTTGTGGCCGGGGCGGCCCGGTGTGAGTCGGAGGAAATTTTTGTAGGCGGGAGCGACTGTGTTGATGTAAGCTTGTTTTTAAAGTTTGATTATGTTGCTTTAGGGCACCTGCACACCCCACAAAGCTGCGGCCGGCCAACGGTGCGGTACTGCGGCACGCCGCTGAAGTATTCGTTTTCAGAGGTAAGGGACGAAAAATCGGTTACCGTGGTAGAGTTGTTGGAAAAGGGGAATGTAAGCGTTAAAACCGTGCCCCTAACGCCAAAACACGATTTATTGGAGCTAAAAGGCACTTATGAAAAACTTATGCTAAAGTCGTTTTACCAAAACAGCCCGTACCAAAACGCCTACACCCACCTAACCCTAACCGATGAGGAGGATATTCCGGGAGCGGCGGCCAAACTGCGAACGGTTTACCACCGGCTAATGAAGCTGGATTACGATAATCGGCGCACGCGGGCCAGTACCGAAATTTCGGGTGCCGACCCGGTAAGCAGCAAATCGCCGTTTGAGCTGTTCGAGCAGCTGTACGAGCTGCAAAATAATCAGCCAATGAGCCGGGAGCAAAGCCGTTACGCGCAAAATTTAATTAACCAAATTTGGGGGCAGCAAGAGTGAGACCGTTAAAATTAACCCTTAGCGCCTTTGGCCCTTACGCCGAAAAAACCGTGCTGGAGCTTGAAAGGCTTGGCACCAGGGGGCTGTACTTAATAACCGGCGATACCGGCGCCGGCAAAACCACGATTTTTGACGCCATTACCTACGCTTTGTACGGGGAGGGCAGCGGCCAAAACCGCGAGCCGGGCATGTTTCGCTCTAAATACGCCAACAGCCAAACCCCAACCTTTGCCGAGCTGCAATTTGCCTGCGGCGAAAAAATTTACACCGTTAAGCGCAACCCCGAGTACGAACGCCCAAAATCCCGCGGGGAGGGGCTTACCACCCAGCGGGCCGAGGCCGAGCTGCTGTACCCAAACGGCCGAATTTTAACCAAGCAGCGGGAAGTTGACAGCGCCATTGCCGAAATTGTTGGCCTAAGCCGCGGCCAGTTTTTGCAAATTGCCATGATAGCGCAGGGCGACTTTTTAAAGCTGCTTTTAGCCCCAACCGAGGAACGCAAAAAAATTTTTCGGCAAATTTTTAAAACTCAGCGGTTCGAGGCGCTGCAGGAGCGCCTAAAGGCCGATTGCAGCGGGCTTTACAACCGGTGCAGCAAGCTGCAAAGCAGCATAAACCAGTATTTAAACGAGGTTACCGCTGCCGAAAGCAGCCCCTTAGCACAGCCGCTGACGCAGGCCAAGTTGGGCGAATTACCGCTGGACGAGGGCGTGGAGCTGATTTTGCAGCTGATAAAAAAGGACGACGATTTAGAAAAATCCGCCGAAAAAGAACTAACAAAAACCGAGGCCGGGCTTACCACCGTGCAAGAGGTTCTTTTAAACATAGAGCGGCGAGAAAAAACAGCCGCCGCCCTAAAGCAAAGCGGCCAAAAGCTGTTAGCGGCGCAAGAAAGCCTTGCCGCCTTAAAAACCACCCTGCAAAGCGCCGAGGCCGCCGCCCAAAAGGCCGAGGAATTTAAAGAGCAGCGCGCCCGGCTAACCGCCGAGCTGCCGCGTTACCCCGCCTTAGAGCAATTAAAAAGCCAGATAAACGCGCAGGAAGAAGGCTTAGCGGCGCAGGCGCAGCAGCTTAAAACGGCGGTGCAGAATTGCACCGAAAAAGAAACAAAGCTGGCAGAAAATAAGCAGGAGCAGGAGCGGCTTTTGGCCGCCCGGGGTGAAAAGGAGCGCCTGCTTTTAAACAAAGAACAGGCTAACCGCCGGCTAAGCAGCCTTACCGCGCTGGAAAACAGCCTGCAGCGCCACACAAGGGCAAAGGCCACGCTTGCCCTGCTGCAAGGGGAGTATTTAAAAGCGGCCGAGCAGCAGGGGGTTTTGCTGGCGGTTTACCACCAAAAAAATGTAGCCTTTTTTAAAGAGCAAGCCGGAATTTTGGCCAAAAGCCTAAAACCCGGAACACCCTGTCCGGTGTGCGGTGCCTTACAGCATCCGCAGCCGGCAGCTTCGTCGGCCGCCGCCCCAAGCGAGGCCGAATTGCAAGAGGCCGAACAGCAGGCCGAAGCCGCCCGCACCGCCGCGGCCGAAAAAAGCAAAAGGTGCGCCGCTAAAAAAGCCGAATTAGAGGCGCTTGAAAGCGCGCTGCAAAGCGCCGCCAACGAGCTTTGGCCGGGAATTGAGCCTTTTACCGCCGTTAAAAAGCTAACGCCCGAAAAGCAGCAGCTTACCGCCCGGCTGGCCGAGCTGAATACGGCCCTGGAGCAGGCCGAGCAGAGCGCGCAGCGCAGCGAGCAATTAAGCGGCGAGGTTTTGCTGTTAGAGCAGGAGCTGCAAGGGCTCAAAGAGCAAACGCAGGCGTTAAAGCAATCGCAGGCGGCCGAAAATGCAGTCTTGCTGGCAAAAATGGCGCAGTACCAAAAAGAAAAGGCTGCTTTAAGCTTTTTTACAACTGCCGAGGCTGAAACCCGGTTGGCCGAATTAACCAAGCAAATTAGTGCGGCCGCCGCCGCGCTTGAAACCGCCCGCGGCAACCTTTTGGCTAAAGAAAAACAGGTGGCCGAATTAAACGCCGCCGTGGCCGAGCAAAAAAATCTGCTGGCCGGGGAGCCGGCCGCCGAACCGGAACCGGAGCGGCAAAAACAACAGCAGCTTTTGGCGCAAAAGCAGGCGCTGTTGGAGCAAATTAAAACGGTGCACGCCCGCCTTTTGGTAAACCGGGGCGCGCTGCAAAGTATTACTAAAAAACAGGGCCAGCTGCAGGCGGCCGAGCAGGAATACCGCCTGGTAAGGGCCCTTTCCAACACCGCGAGCGGAAACCTTGCGGGCAAGGAAAAGGTTATGCTGGAAACCTTTGTGCAAATGGCGTATTTTGACCGGATTATTGCCCGGGCAAATTTGCGGCTTTTGGCAATGTCGGGCGGGCAGTATGAGCTTAGCCGCCAAAAAACAGCCGAAAATAACCGCAGCCAAAGCGGGCTGGAGTTAGAGGTTACCGACCATTATAACGGCACCAAACGCAGCGTAAAAACGCTTTCGGGTGGGGAGTCGTTTCAGGCGTCGCTTTCGTTAGCGCTGGGCCTTTCCGACGAGGTTCAGGCCTCGGCCGGAGGCGTGCGGATTGATACCCTGTTTGTAGACGAGGGCTTTGGCTCGTTAGATGAGGAAGCGTTAGAGCAGGCCGTGCGTACACTGGCCGAATTGGCCGGGGAGGAGCGGTTGGTTGGCATTATTTCTCACGTTGGGGCGCTAAAAAACCGAATTGACCAACAAATTGTTGTAACCAAGCTGCCAACCGGCGGCAGCAAGGCCGAACTGCGGCTGTAACCGTACGGTTTTGGTTGGGCAAAAACCAAGCCAAAGCAACGGCCAACGCTGCAATTTTAAGGGCTGCAAGCCGGGCGAATGTTTAGGCTGTTATTTTAAAAGGGCTTTTGCAAAAACGCAAAGGCCCTTTTTGTACGCCGCAGTTCTTTACGGCTGCAAAGCGTTAAATTTTTTTAAAAAACAACACGGCCGATTGCGGCTTTAAAACAAGGCTGTTGCCCTGCAGGGTAAAATCGCCGTTTTGGTAAAGCAGCTCGCCCTGCGGCTTTTCGGCGGTAACGGCGGTTGCTTTGGGGTTTATGCAAACGGTAATTTTTTCGGTTTGGTTTTCGCGGCAGTAAATCAGCGCGTCTTTTGCCAAAATAAATTTCACTTTGGCGCTGCTGCCCAGGGCTGAATGCTGCTTGCGCAGGGCAATTAGCCGCTGTGTTTCGCGCCACAGCGAATTTTCGCAGCTTTGCTGCGCGGCTACGGTCGGGCGGTTTTCGTCCGGGTCTAACGGTAAATAAAGGCTTTTGGGGTCGGCCGAGCTAAACCCGGCGTTCGGGCCGCTGCCCCACTGCATGGGTGTACGGCAGTTATTGCGCCCGTAGCTACCCTCTACCGACTTTAAATTTTTAACAGGCCGCATGCCAATTTCGTCGCCGTAATAAATAAAGGGCGCGCCCGGCATGGTTAAAATAAAGGCGTAGGCCAATTTTAGCTCGGCCTGGGTTAAACTGCCGGAAATACGCCCGCAATCGTGACTGCCGGTTGGCAGGCAGATTAAGCCCTGGCCGTCGGTGTCGGCATACATTTTTTCAAAGTTTTGAACAAACTCGGCCGCGCTGCCGCCCTTGGCCGAAAAATAAGGCGTGGCGCAGCGGAACAGGGAGTTGGTATTAAAGGGCTTAAACGGTAAAATAAAGTCCATGTGAAAACCGCCGGCAATAGATTTATCCGGCTCGCCCCATTCCGAGATCATGGCCGCCTGCGGAAATTCAGCGTCTAAAAACGCGCGGATCTCCTGCCAAAGGGCAATGGCGCCTTTGCGATCCGGGTCGTTTTTTACTAAAGAGGGGGCCATATCTACCCGAAAACCGTCGCAACCCATGTTCAGCCAAAAACGCATAATGTTTTTTAGCTCCTGCACATTGGCACGCGGCCCTTCGGCGGTAGGCGGTTGTTGCCAGGGCTTGTTTTCGTCCCGCTCGTAGTAACCGTAGTTTAAGGCCGGCTGGTGCGAAAAATAGTTGGTTACGCAGCAGCCGCTCCGCTGGGAAAACCCGCTAATGTAGCTTTGTGGCGGAATATCCCAAACGCTGGAGGTCCAAATGTAGCGGTCGGTGTACTCGTTTTTTTCGGCCAGCGACGACTTTTGAAAGCCCGGATTTTGCATAGAGGTGTGCCCCGGAACCAAATCTAACAGTACGCGCATATTACGCTTGTGGGCCTGCTCAAAAACATTTTTTAAATCTTCGTTGGTGCCGTACCTCTTGGCAACGGCGTAATAATTGGTAATGTCGTAGCCGGCGTCTAAAAATGGCGATTCAAAGCAAGGGTTAATCCAAATGGCGTTGCAGCCAAGCTCTAAAATGTAGTCCAGCTTTGCAATAATGCCTTGCAGGTCGCCAATGCCGTCGCCGTTGGTGTCGTAAAACGATTGCGGGTAGACCTGGTAAAAAACAGCCGTTTCTAACCAGGTTGGTAATTTGTTACTCATTGTAATAGCTCCTTTGCTTGAAAAAAGCAGATTTTTATTGTATAATAATATAGATTTAAACGCCAAACAACGCAAAAACTACTTAAAAATAATACAATAATACTTTTTGGGGGAAATATGCCTAAAACAATAAAAGAGCAAAAAAAGCATAGTTCGGCCTTGGTGCCGTACAGCTATTACCGCGGCGAATTGCCGCTTAACTACCCTAAGGTTGGGGTGCACTGGCACGGTGAATTCGAGCTGGTGCTCATTGTATCCGGCCGTGGGGAGCTTTTTTGCGAGGGGGCCAGAACGGCCTTTTCGGCCGGGGATATTCTTTTTATTTTGCCAAAAAAGCTGCATGGGCTTTTTGTGCAAAACGGCGGGCATTTTAAATTCAGCAGCATTGTATTTAGCCCTAAAATGCTTTTAGGGGCTTTGCCCGATCGCAGCGAGCGGGATTATTTACTTTGGCTGACCGAAAATAACGCCCCTGCGTATTTTAAAATAGAAAAAGGTGCTGCAGGGTACCCAAAAATTTACCGGTGCGTTTGCAGCGTTATGTATCACGCTAAAAGCGGCACCGCATTGCAGGATCTTTACCTTAAATCAAAGCTGTTTTTGTTTTTTGCGCTGTTTTTTAAGCAGCAAAAGCCGGTGGAATCCGCTTCAAAATTGGCCGGCGGCGCATTGGTTTTGCCGGCTTTAAAATACATTCAAAACAACTTTAAAAATGTCGTTACCGTGCGACAGTTGGCCCAGGCCTGCAGCTTAAGCCCCAGCTACTTTATGACCTGCTTTAAGCGGGCGGTTGGGCTGCCGGCAATGCAGTACTTAAATTTAGTAAGGGTAGAAAACGCCTGCAGCCTGTTAACCAACACCAAAAAATCGGTGGCGCAAATTGCTTTTGAATCGGGGTTTGAAAACCTTTCGAACTTTAATCGGGTGTTTAAAAAGGCGGTTGGTTTAACGCCGCTGCAATACCGTAATCAGTAATTTAATTTCGGCTTGCAATTTTTTTGCTAAGGCAGGGGGGACTAAGGGGCCTGAACAAAGGCAATACCCTTAGAATTTACAATTACTTCATAATAACTTGCAATTCCTGTGGTAAAGTTTTATTATAGTAAATGCAAAGCCCGGTAAAGCTGCCGGCTTTTTAAAGGAGTGGAAAGTTTTGAGTAAAGTTAAAATTTTAATTGTAGACGACGACCTAAATATTTGCGAGCTGCTGCGCCTTTATGCGGAAAAGGACGGCTACGAGCCCATTGTTGTAAACGATGGCCGCCAGGCCTTAGAGGCCTTGACCCAGCACAACCCCAAGCTGATTTTATTAGATGTGATGCTGCCAAAGCTGGACGGTTGGCAGGTTTGCCGCGAAATTCGCAAAACCTCGGATGTGCCGATTATTATGCTGACCGCCAAAGGCGAGACCTTTGACAAAATTTTGGGGCTGGAGCTTGGCGCGGACGATTACATTGCCAAGCCGTTTGACACCAAAGAGGTTATGGCCCGGGTAAAGGCCGTGCTGCGCCGCACTTATAACGACGAGGAAAGCAGCAAAACCGTTAAGTACGATAAATTAGAAATTAACCTTTCTAACTACGAGTTAATTGTTGACGGCAAGCAAATTGACACCCCGCCGAAGGAGCTGGAGCTGATTTTTCATTTAGCCAAAAATCCCAACCGCGTATTTACCCGTAACCAATTGTTAGACGAGGTTTGGGGCTTTGATTATTACGGCGATTCCAGAACCGTAGATGTGCATGTAAAACGGCTGCGCGAAAAGCTGGAGGGCGTTTCAGATAAATGGTCTCTAAAAACGGTTTGGGGCGTTGGCTACAAGTTTGAGGTAAAATAAACGCCGGGCGGAGCTTAAAAAATGCAACTTAAATTTTTTAAAAAGTTTTTTTTAACAACGGCGGTTTTAATTTTGGCCTCGCTAACCGTTATTACGGCGCTGCTTTGCTTTTTTGTTAGCAACTTTTTAATTCGCGAAAAGCAAAACACAACGGCCGAAAATTGCGCGGCGGTTGCCAAAACCGTTTCCTACATGAGCACCGACGAGGTGAAAAGCGAAAATGTGGTAAACCTTTTTCGGGCTATTTCTAATGTAACCGATTCGGTTTTGCTGATTACCGACCAAAACGGCCAGGTTTTGCTTTGCAGCTGCGAAAATTTTAGGTTTGGCAACAGCTGTAAGCACAGCCGGCAGCGGCTGGATACCCAGGTAATGCAGCAGGCCTTAAGCAGCGAGGGCTACAGCGGCAGCGGCACGCTGGGCGGTGTGTTTAACGAAATTTATTACACCACTGGCAGCGCTTTAAGAAACAGCAATAACGATATGATCGGCGCTGTTTTTTCCTCTATCTCCAACAAAAATGTGCGGGTGTTTTTCCTTTCTATTTTACGCATTTTTTTGCTTTCGGCCTTAGTGCCGCTGGCCATTATGTTTTTTGCCGAATACTATATTTCCTACCGCTATATGCGCCCGTTAAAATTAATGGCCGAGGCCGCCAACAGCATGGCGCAAGGCGATTTTTCTAAACGAATACCCGTTACCGGGGACGACGAAATTAGCGAGCTGGCTGTGGCTTTTAACAAAATGACCAACGCTTTAGTGCAAATTGAGGGCACCCGCCGGCGGTTTGTGGCAAATGTTTCGCACGAGCTAAAAACCCCTATGACCACCATTGGCGGGTTTATAGACGGCATTTTAGACGGCACCATAGAGCCGGAAAAGCAGCCGTATTATTTAAACATTGTTTCCAGCGAGGTTAAACGGCTAACCCGGCTGGTGCAGTCTATGTTAAGCTTGGCTAAGCTGGAATCGGGCGAAATGCAGGTAAACAAAACGCCCTTTGACCTTACCGAAATGCTTTGCACCATTGTAATCTCGCAGGAGCAGCGAATTGAGCAGCACCGGCTGACCATTGCCGGGCTGGAGGACGACGGCAAAATTACCGTTGTTGCCGACCGCGATTTAATTTACCAGGTGATTTACAATTTGGTAGATAATGCCATTAAATTTACCAACGAGGGCGGCGAAATTCGCTTTATTGTTCACGCAAGCGCCGAAGGCGTGCGGTTCGCCGTACGCAACACCGGGCCGGGCATTGCGCCGGAGGATTTACCCCGCGTGTTTGAGCGGTTTTACAAAAGCGACCGTTCCCGATCAGCGGTAAAGGACAGCACCGGTTTAGGCCTTTACATTGCTAACACCATTGTTCAAATTCACGGCGGCACCATGCAGGTACGCAGTGAGGTAAACCGGTTTACCGAGTTTGAATTCTTTTTACCGGCCTAAGGCCGGCGAGGGTTTACTAAGGCCGCCCCTTAAAATTTTAAGGTCGCGCTTAAAAGCACAAGCTGATTTTTAAACGCCCTACGCGTCTGGCGGCGCCCGAGCAACAAAAATAATCATCTTATTTTGGCAGCATTGCTGCAGGGAGGTTCGTAATATGGATGAACAAAATTTTAAAAAACCGTACGAGTCGCTTGAAAATGCGCCGCAGCCGGCTGAACAGTCTAAGACCGAACAGACCAAGTCTGAACAGCCTAAGTCTGAACAGCCCAAAGCGGAGCAACCAATAGCTCAACAGCCTGAAGCTGAGCAGTCGAGCGCCCAGACGCAGCCCGAACCGGTTCGCACGGCGGCTGCGCCGGAGCAGGAGCTGGATTTAGACCCGGCGCTGGACCGCGGCATTGAGGAGCCGGAAAACGGCGAAACGCCCGAACCGCCGGTTGAGCAGCCGGCCGAGCCGGAGCCGATTGCGCCGCTTATGCCGATTATTGAGCAAGCCCCCTATGTTAAGCAATCGCAGGGCGAGGCTCCCAAAAGCGGCGGTATTCGCCTTTTTGCCGGCATTGTTGCCGCCGTGCTGGTAATGTGCGCCTGCGTAACGGGCGGTTACTTTATGGGCTCGGGTCGTTCGGCCGGCAGCGGCAAGGTAGACCTTGCCACCAAGCCGGAGGCCAAGGACGCCAAAAGCATTTCAGAGGTTTACGCCGCGGTAGACCCCTCGGTGGTAGGCATTTATGTTTATAACGAAAACGGCATTGCCTCCAGCGCCAGCGGCGTGGTTTACAAAAACGGCTACATTGTAACCAACGACCACATTTACGACGGCACGCAAAACCCAAAATTTAAAATTTACACCTACGACGGTAAAAGCTACGACGCCACCTATGTAGCCGGGGACACCCGCAGCGACCTGGCCGTTTTAAAAACTAACGCCACCGGCTTAAAGGCTGCTACCTTCGGCAATTCCGACGAATTAGCCGTTGGCGAAACGGTGGTAGCGGTTGGCTGTTCTAACGGGGCCGATGAAGAAGCCGCGCTTTCGCAGGGGTGCATTTCGGCATTAAACCGCCGCCTTTCAATTACCAGTAAGTACACCGGCAAGTTTATTCAAACCGATTCGGCCATTAACCCCGGCAATTCGGGCGGCGCGCTGTGCAACCTGTACGGCCAGGTGGTTGGCATTACCTCGGCCAAGCTGGTAGATTCCCAGTACGATAATGTTGGCTTTGCCATTCCAACCGTGCAAATGAAAAAGGTGGCCGATTCTTTAATTGCAAACGGTTATGTTAAGGGGCGCGCAAAGCTGGGTATTTCTTATTACAATGTAACCTCTTTAGCGGCCGAAATTAACAATGTGCCAAGTGGCCTGCAAATTGCCCAAATAGATGAGAAAAGCGGCCTGTACGGCAAAGCCGAAGTGAAGGATATTATTACCCATGTGAATGAAAAAGAGCTTACCTCGGCCGAGGTGTTGTTTGATGTTTTAGAAAACAGCACCGCCGGGCAAACCTTAAACCTTACCCTTTATTCGGCAAGCAAAAAAACCGCGTACACCTGCCAGGTAAAGCTGCTGGAGGATAAAGGCAGCTCCAGCTACAATAACAGCAGCAGTAGCGGCAATAGCAGCAGCGGCAGTAAAACAACACCAAAAGAGGATGATAACAGCAGCAAAAATCAATACAACTCCTCACAGTTCAGTTTTCCTAACGGTAATTAAGCCGCATAAAAACGGCAATTCAATTGTATGAAGTTTGTGGGGCAATCGGTTTGGCCGGTTGCCCCGCTTTTTTTGCAAGTAAAAATGCCCAATTTTATAAATTAATACCCGATTTTGGCTTGTTTTGCCCTTTTTGGGCTGTTATACTTACAATTAGAGTCAGCCCTTGCAAAAAACAAAATTTAAAACACGGGCTGCAATCATTGGAGGTATATAAAATGATGAAAGTAATTAACACCCCGCCTTTGGGCTGGAACTCTTGGAACACCTTTACTTGGGAGATCAACGAGGACTTAATTAAAGAAACCGTTGACACCATGGTAGAAAAAGGCTACAAAGACGCCGGGTACGAATATGTGATTATTGACGACTGCTGGTCTTTAAAAGAGCGGGACGAAAACGGCCGCCTGGTACCGGACCCGAAAAAATTCCCGAACGGCATGAAAGCGGTTGCCGATTACATTCACGCTCATGGGCTAAAGTTTGGTATGTACTCCTGCGCCGGCCCGTTAACCTGCGCCGGCTACCCCGGCAGCTACGAGCACGAGCAAATTGACGCAGAGACTTTTGCCGAGTGGGAGGTTGACTACTTAAAGTACGATTTTTGTTTCCATTCCGCTGCCGTAACCGGGCCTAATTTGTACCGCCGCATGGGCGTTGCCTTAGCCAACTGCGGGCGGGAGATTTTATTCAGCGCCTGCTCCTGGGGCATTTGCGAAACGGCTTACTGGGCCAAAACAATTGGCGCCGGTGCCTGGCGCTCTACGGTAGATATTATGGATAACTTTAATTCTATTCGTAAGCTGGCGTTAGAGCAGTTTAACAAACACATTTACGCCGGCAAGGGCTGCTTTAACGATATGGATATGCTGGTAGTTGGCATGGAGCGCACCGGCAATATTGACGGCGACGACCACGACGATTTAAACGCCTGCGGGCCGACCGAATACCGCACCCACTTTTCTTTCTGGGCGCTGTTAAATTCCCCGCTTATTATGGGCTGCGACATTCGCAAAGTTAAAGAGGAATACCGCGTAATGATGCAGAATAAAGAGGTGCTGGCTATTAACCAAGACCCGGCTCAGGGCCAGGCTTTTGAGGTTTACAACAATATGCAGGACCCGCAGGGCTACAACCACCCTAAAGAGAACAGCACCTGGGCCAAATATTTAGCCAACGGCGATATTGCCATTGGTATGTTCAACTTCTCCGACCGTGACAACCGCAATTTTATTACCATGGAATCTATTGGCCTGCCCGAAAGCTGCGGCAAAACGGTTGAACTGCTGGATGTTTGGAGCGGCGAAAAAATTGAGGTTAAAAACGGCATTTATATGACCAACCTTAAAGCGCACGATTGCCGCTTGTTCCGCGCTAAGGTAATAAACAAATAAATGGGCGGCAGCAACTGTGAGCGCTGCGGCGCTCGACTAACCGGGGACGATGTTGGCCTGCACCGCAAAATGATTAACCGCGAGGCCGAAAGCTTTTTGTGTAAGGCCTGCCTGGCAAAGGAGTTTAACTGCAGCGTAGCGTATTTAGATAACCGCATTTTGCAGTTTAAACAGGCCGGGTGCCTGCTGTTCCCCCCGTTAGAAGATTAATTTTAATTTTGCACCCTTGGCTTTTGGCCGGCAAGCTGTAATTTTTGCCGGGTTAAAATACCGGGGTGCAATTTTTTTAAAATAAATTTATAATAACCTCTAAAAGTAATACAATTTTTGGAGGTTTAAAAAGAACATGGAACCAATAACCCTAACGCCGG
>ENA-UERK01001733-UERK01001733.1-human-gut-metagenome-genome-assembly--contig:-NODE-1733-length-15318-cov-54.637163_pt1 | contig 15318 bp, 17 predicted proteins | sample MGYA00242957_ERZ507957 | MGnify/ENA primary metagenome ERZ507957 (study PRJEB26167, sample SAMN06115538) | human gut metagenome | host: Homo sapiens | place: China:Heilongjiang | collected 2015-11-06... | reverse complement strand
AAATCAGTGAGTTATGCAAATTTTCAAAGAACTATTTCGTATATTAAAGTGTTAAAAATCAGTAACTTAGCTGCACCGAAATAACACCATTTTTTATACCGGATTTTTGATTCGAATTTTGAACACCCTACCCTTCAGGGCGTGTGGGGCTAAACTTCAGTCATTAATACTAAGGAAATCCAGATGGGTTTTCGAAAAAGCTTCAAGCAAGCACCAAGCAAGCTTCGAGCAAGCACCAAGCAAACTTCGAGCAAGCACCAAGCAAACTTCGAGCAAGCACCAAGCAGCCCGTAAACGATTTGTATCCATGCGGTCGCATACCGCAAACCGCAGCTCTGCTGCTGGCGTAGACCTCTGATGGTCCGCCAACCATAGAATGAAATGGTTACGAGCGACGAGGAGGAGCGGTTTCCTCTTCTCCCCTGAGGGGAGAAGACCGAGATGAGAGGTGGACCCTCCCTTAAGGGTAAGGGAGGACTGGTGGGTTTTCGTAAAAACTTTGAGCAAGCATCAAGCAAACTTCGAGCAAACACCAAGCAGCCCGTAAGCGATTTGTATCCATGCGGTCGCATACCGCAAACCGCAGCTCTGCTGCTGGCGTAGACCTCTGATGGTCCGCCAACCTTATAGCGAAGCGGTTTGAGCACCGAGTAGGGCGGTTGGCACATCCCCTGTCCCCTGAGGGGAAAGGGGCTTGGGGAAAGAGGTGGAGCCCTCTTTAATGGTAAAGAGGGACGGGGTGATTTTAGAAAAGAATTCATTAATACTAAGGAAATCAGGTGGGCTTTAGAAAAAATCCCTCATTAAGGCTAAGGGAGGACTGGTGGATTTTGCGAAATGATGCAATCAAAAAGCATCATTTCGCATCATTTAGCACCATTTCTCATGACATGTTTTATTTGGCATCATTGCCAAATAAAATCATCGTATCTTTGCATTGTCATTCAGAGAGAATGAACTTAGTGCACTCAAGTAATACATTAACCAAAATCTAAAAGAACTATGATTCTCTACAAGTTAGTAAAAAACAACAACAAAAAGTTCCCAGGAACGTACGGCAAGTACTATGCCCGTCCTGCAGTCACCGCAACCATCAGCATCGACCAACTCGCCGAGCACATGTCGAGCCACAACACACCCTTCTCGGCAGGAGCCGTACGCGGCATCCTCACCGACATGGTGAAGTGCGTCAAGGAACTCGTCCTCAGCGGCTACTCCGTGAAGATCGACGACCTCGCTATTTTCTCCATTGGCATCCGACCCAAGAAGGGAGCCGACACGAAGGAATCCTTCACCGTGGCAAAGAACATAGAGGGCGTCAAGCTCCGTGCCCGTGCCACAGGCAAGCTCACCAACAGTCGCCTCGACCTCGACGCCACCCTCAAGGATGCTGCCGACATCCTCGTCACCTCTTCCACCACGAAGCCAGGCGGCACCACAGGCGGAGGCACCACTACCCCATCCGGCGGCTCTGACAGCAACCCATCCGGTGGCTCAGGCAGCAACCCATCAGGAGGCACAGGCAGCAACCCTTCCGGCGGCGAGAATACCGGCGGCGATGGAGAGTAATGTCTTAACTCCTTAACTCCCTTAACTCCTTAACTCCTCCAAAAATACATTAACCATTAAAAAAATTAAACCATTATGAAAAAAGAAACATTAAAAAACATCATCAACTTCGTCATCACCGTTCTCACCGCCATTGCCAGCGCCTTCTGCGTCACCAGCTGCGGCAGAATGTAGACAACCACCCCATCGTTTGTTAACCAAAAAAATCTAACGACTATGCAAAATCACCGTAACATCTCTCTCATCGTGCTGCATTGCAGCGCGACGAGAGTCACCCAGAGTTTCACCATCGAGCAGCTCGAAGCCTGCCATAAAGCCCGTGGCTATAGCAGCGTCGGCTACCACTACTACATCACCCGCGACGGCACCCTCTACCCCTGCCGACCCGAGAACGAAGTAGGCGCCCACGCCCTCCACTACAACAAGAACAGCATAGGCATCTGCTACGAAGGCGGACTCGATGCCAAGGGTCGTCCTGCCGACACCCGCACCGAAGCTCAGAAGATCACCATGGAAGAATTGCTCCGCAGCCTCTGCGTCGACTTCCCCGATGCCGAGATCCTCGGTCACTGCGACCTCCCCGGCGTCCGCAAGGCCTGTCCCTGTTTCGACACCCGCAAATGGCTCAAGGAGATCCATTTCCACATCTGAAACTCCTTAACTCCCTAAACTTCCTTACATTTTTCTTTTATCATGCCTCCCGCTCGTGAGAGTCGGAGGCTTTTTTTTTCAAAATTAAGCCAATCTTTTTGCATATATCACATGAAAACATTATCTTTGCAGAAGATAAGCAGCACTCGGCAATTTGAAAGAAAATCTTTCATTGCGCTCATTTGCATTATCTTTGCAAAAGATAAGCATATTAATCAAGGAGAACCAAACATGACAGACATCAGCAACAGAAAGCTGCCGACAGGCATTCAATCGTTCAAAGAAATCAGAGAAGAAGGTTATCTTTATGTAGACAAGAGCGACCTCATCTGGCATTTGGCGAATCATGGCAAAAAGTACAACTACCTGAGCCGTCCCCGCCGTTTCGGCAAGTCAATTCTTATCAACACACTACAGATGTACTTCGAAGGGAGAAAAGAACTCTTCGAGGGACTGAAAATCATGCAGTTAGAGAAAGAATGGAAACAATATCTTGTCATCCGTCTCGATATGAGTCTGGCAGGAGCCGAACCGAAAAGAGTGTGGAGTTATCTTGACAATGTTTTTCACAACCTTGAATCGAAATATAACATTGCTGTGCGGCAGGATAGCTCTCTTGCCGTAAGATTCCAAAATATCATTGAAGGTGCATACAACAAAACCGGCAACAAGGTAGTCATTCTCATCGACGAATACGATTCACCGCTGCAACATTCATGGAAGACGGAACATCACAAAGCCTGCACCGAAGTCTATCGCGATGTCTTTGCAGTATTGAAGGCCTGCGACGAATACGAGAAGTTTGTCTTCATCACGGGCATCACAAAGTTCACACAGATTTCACTTTTCTCCGTGCTCAACAATTTGACCAACATCAGTTTCCTGCCAGAATATGCAACCATCTGTGGCATCACAGAAGAAGAAATATTAACAAACTTCAAGCCAGAGCTGGAGAAAATGGGCGAAGTCAACAACTGGACACTTCAGGAAACTCACGACAAGTTGAAAGCCTACTATGACGGCTACCATTTCAGCCGCCGCAATATGACAGACATCTACAACCCCTATAGCCTGATCAACGCATTGAGCACACAAGAGCTCAGCAATTACTGGGCAGCATCAGGGGCCACTTCGCTGATACCGAAATTTGTCGACAACATGGAGCTTCGATTGAAGAACTTCGAGAGTTGCCGTATCATGCGAAACACCTTAGAGACATCCGATGTTAGTGCAGGAGGTGCCGAGCTGTTCCTTTACCAGTCAGGCTACCTCACCATCAAGAAATACGACGAGTTTGGCTATACACTTGGCTTCCCCAACGAAGAGGTGAAACAAGCCCTTTACGACCAGGTTCTCCCATCCCTCGCCCTCCGTTCTGAGAGCGACCTCCAATCACTCCAAGCCAACCTGTACGCCCAAGTACCATCCTCAATGCCATTGGACTAAAGGTAGAAGTAGAGAAAATGATTTCCACAGGTAGAATCGACATGACAGTACAGACCTCCCGTTATATCTACGCAATAGAATTGAAATTGCAAAACAACGGAGGCAAGTCTGCTGCCACTCATCAGATTTTCGACCGCCAGTATCTGGAACCTTTCCTTGCAGACAGCCGTCAGGTCATCGGATTAGGCCTTGAGCTCGACGATAAAGGCAAAGGTCTCATAGATTGGCAAGAAGTCCAGCAGTAATTCCTGCATCAACAAGCACCCATCAAGCATCGAGCACCCAGCAAGCAAGTATCAAGCAAACTGCAAGCAGTATGCACCAAGCAGCCCATAACCAAGTCCTTGAGTGAAAGCGGGTTCATCCCCGCACAAAAAACCGCAGCTCCGCTGCTGGCGAAGACCTCTGATGGTCCGCCAACCATAGAATGAAATGGTTACGAGCGACAAGGAGGAGCGGTTTCCTCTTCTTCCCTGAGGGGAGAAGACCGAGATGAGAGGTGGACCCTCCCTTAAGGGTAAGGGAGGACTGGTGGGTTTTCGAAAAACCCCTTATTATGGCTAAAAGAGGACAGGTTGATTTTCTAAATAAAATCCCCGTCTTTAAAGAAAAAATATTATTTTGTCATAGCCAAAAACTATGACAAAATAACATTAGAATAATAAAACATTTTCTTCCGCAGCCATACCCATGTCCTCCCTTTCCGGCAGTCTGTATCTCAGGTCCCTGTCCTGGATGAAGATATGGTTGAGCGTGTACTCCAGCGACTCGAGCGTCTTCTCTCTCCTCTCCCCTTTCAGTTCACACTCCCAGACGGTGATGCAGTGCCACCCCATCCTTGCCAGCTGTTTTTGTTCCTCCCGGTCTCTCTCCCTGTTGCGTGAGATTTTCCTCTCCAAGAACTCCGTATTCGTCTTCGGCATCCTGAAGTATTTGCATCCTTCGTGACCATGCCAGAAGCATCCGTTCACGAAGATGCACGTATGGTATTTGCGCAATACGATGTCTGGGTGTCCAGGCAGCCTCGGGTTATTCACCCTGTACCTGAACCCCCTGCTCCACAAGTATTTCCGCACCACCATCTCCGGCTTCGTATCCTTGCTCTTAACGGCCGCCATATTCTTGTGCCGCTGCTCTATAGACAAATATTATATTTTAAATGGAATCTTATTCTTTCTAAACAAATGCCCAGGACATATCTTCATTTGGTCATTTGTCAAATTATGAATCTGAATCCATAAACGTTTACCCCTATATTCTGGCAAACTCTCATAAATGCGCTTTAAAAAGCCATGTTCTGAGCAGAATCCTTTTTCTCGAATTTTAAATAAAAGTTCACCCCTACCTTTTACATCTCCATAGCCGACAAAGCTTTTTACAACAATTTCAACCATGTGGCTTTTTCTAACGCCACACTTATCTTGTTCACGTTCATAATCAGGATCCATCATATTATATACATCTAATATTTCTATTCTTTTTTCCAAATACCTTTTCTGCGTATTATCAATTTTTACGTTTATCAAGCAAAAAACCGATAAACTCATCAGAGATATTAGAGATTTCTCCTTTATCATAGATGGTCAACAAATCAATGATAATGGAATCTCCTTCCTGGTAAAGATTGTAAGTGATGACCCTTGCACCACCACTCTTACCTTTACCCTTACTGGCTATTGCCATTCTTATCTTTCTGACACCTTTGCCAAGATTAGTACCTTGAAATGGATCAATTACAAGAGAGGCTTTCAAATCATTAATATCACTTTTTAAAGAACGATATTTTTTAGAAAGACGCTTAAATTGTATTAAGAACTCATTCCCAACACGTATTTCAACTTCCATAACTAATCCTCCTCATCAAGTTTAGCCATAAAATCATCAAAACTCATCGGCTTCGTTCCATTCTTCTTATGAGCTTCCATTTCATCAAGAGCACGGTTGAGGCTTTCTGCCACGTAGGCTTCCTGCTCTGCCTGACCCATATAAGTTTCTTGGTAACTATTTTCTGATTTGGAGATAGAACAGGCTAATTTTTCAGCATAGTCTTTGAGCTTAGCGACAAATTCGTCAAGCGTATATTGACCAGTAGAAGGTACTTGAAACTGAATATTAATCGTTTCCATCTTATTCCTTTCTTTTAAATTAACACCACAAAATTAGCGAAAAGAATTGGAAATGCCAAAGAAAAGAACAACTTTCTTCACTTTAAGATACAAAAAAGACTTTTTATTCTTCTACAATAGCATCCAATACGCTCCGCAAATTCCCTATCAGAAAGAAAGGGAGATTGATCAACGAAAACTCCTTGCCATAAATGGGCTTGACCTTATCTATAGAATAAGGCTTTGAATGAATACTTTTGTTTGTCATAAAAACACTTTTTCTTTTATTATAAGATACTTTCTACTACCCACACATCCGCAGCAGCCCAGTCGAGCCCCTGTAATTCTTCCTTACAGCACCATTTACTATCAGCATGTTCTTTCAGCTTAAAGCCGTTAGCCTCAGCTTTAGGCGTGCAGAGAAAAGCGGTCATGGTGATAGAAAAATCTGGATATTCATGGGTGACGGTGGTCAGTTTCTCTCCCACCTCCACAGGATATTCCATCTCCTCCATCAACTCACGAGCCAATGCCTGTTGGGGAGTTTCACCAGGTTCTATTTTACCACCCGGAAACTCCCATTTATAGCTGGTATATTCAAACTTGGTCTTGCCCTTCTGCATACAGAGGTATTTGCTGTCATGGCAAACTACAGCTGCAACAACATAATAATGTTTCATAATTTCATCTCCCTCATTCAATAATTTACTCCATCCATTGGAAATCCTCTTGCAGTTCAGGCGGCAAAGGATTGTCCATGTGAATATCATACAATATAGACCCATTCTTCGTCACACCCTTTCTTGCATTCTCCAAGTGACCAGTACCCATATATGTATAAGGTAGAGTAATTCCATTCTCCGCACTTACTTTTCTGACAAACACCAGTGCCTGTTGAGCAACCTGTTGCAGAGCCTCCTCTTTGGCAGATATGCGAGCAATACTCTCCCATTGGAAAACATCAGGAAATAAGAACTTATCATTATACTTCAAATGATCATCCAGAGAAGCATCCTTCTTCAAACCAGCAAAAATATACATATTTCCATTCTTATAATAGGTGCCAATCTGATTGTGCTTCGGATTCTCCAGTATCTTCAAGAGCACCTGATCCTGACGATAATCCTGCCACAACAAGAAATCATCTTGCGTGTCTGCATATCTTGCCTCATATTGCGTCAAACCATAGTTGAGCAAATCTTGCAGATAAAGCTCATATTCCTGTTCACTTTCTCCACACAGATACACATTATCATCCTTTATCTTCACCGCACCACCATCTTCCAGGAAACGCAAAGCGTGCTCCAACTGCTCATGCTTGAAATTAGAGATTTCATTCCGCACATTCTTTTCTATACAAGTCAATGAATTCTCACCATCCAGCAAACTCTTTACCACCAAAAACTCGTGCTCTCTCACCAATGGCAAAAGACTCGACAGATAATTGATGCAAGCTATTTGCTCATCAGAGAATACAGGCAGTCCCTCTTCTTCTATACCTTTCAAGAACCCATAATAAGAATTGGTTTTCTTGGAACCTATCTTTATCTTCATAAATTTCAAGAGATTAGGAGCATAGTCGCTATTCATATAGTCCATGTGTGATGGATAAGAAGGAGTTTTCAGATAAGCCTTGAAGTTCTGATAATCCATCTTCAGATAGTTGATGCGATTAAAATTCTCGCTCTCTATCTTATCGATGATTTCCTCTTTTGAAAGATCGTCGATGTGGATTTCTACACCATAATCACTCAAGCCTAAACTTTTGAAATCATTCCTGACCATAAACTTCAGGAGTTTCTTCTCTAATATAGAATTACGAGAAAGACTACCCAGCGCCAAAGCGATATGAACGCTGCGCTTATAGCTATTTCCGATAAAGTCGAGTATCGTGACGTAGGGCTTATTGGTATATTTACGAAGTCCTCGACCCAATTGCTGTAAGAAGATTGTGCTCGACTCCGTAGGGCGCAAAAAGAGCACCATATTGACACCTGGAATATCCACACCCTCATTCAGAATATCTACAGCAAAGAGGATTTCCAATTTCTGATTTTCATCTTGCAAATCATTGTAAGCACGAATACGTTCACCAGTTTTGTTCTTCCCACTCAAGAATGCTGTATGATAAAAATCGCCTAAGTTATCAGCCATCATCCTTGCGTGCTGTATGTTGCGACAGAAAGCCAATGCCTTCAGTTTCTGCCCTTCCATACGAAGTTTCTCTATCTGCTGATGGATAAACTCGCAGTTTTCAGGCATAGAGATTTGCGATATTAATCGGCGTTCACCTGAAGAGGTCAAGCCATAATCTACCAATTCATCACGAATACCATAATAATGGAAAGGCACGATCAGGTCGTTGATGATTGCATCTCGGAGCCTCAACTCATAGGGGATATTATTGCCGAAGATTTCTACCACATCCTGATTGTCCATACGATTCTCGGTAGCTGTCAAGCCCAACAAGAATTCTGGTTCAAAATAGTCGATAATCTTGCGATAACTATCCGCCACAGCATGATGACACTCATCGATAATGATATAATCAAATTCTTTCTTGGCAAAGAGTTCGAGCGAACGGCACATGGAGACATTGGTAGAAAACAGGAAATCCTCACCAGACTCCTTTGCCTCTGCATTATACAATCCACAAGTCTTTGCGCCACCAAATACCTTTTGGAAGGTCTCTAATGATTTCTTAAGGATGGAACTTTCATGAACAATATAGAGCAATCTGTCAGGATTGAAATTGAGCGCATCGAAAGCTGCCAAATAAGTCTTTCCCGAACCCGTGGCAGAAATTACCAATGCCCGCTCCTGTCCGATAGCCCGATAGCGATTCAGTTCTCTGAGCGCTTTGCGTTGCATATAGTTGGGCTTGATGTCAGAGTTAGCCATATCATAATCCATATCCCAGCGTTCAATGGCAAAGTTGAGTTTGGTGGCATAAGTCTTGATTCTGTCCTGAGACAATTCATAAGTCTTGTCCCATAGTTTTTCAAACTCAGCCATCGCATCAAGATAGGCCTCTGCATCTCGCTCGCAATCCACCACCAAATCCCATTCTATGTTTTTCAGCAAAGCATAACGAGTTATATTGGATGAGCCCACAACCATTTCTACCCTATTATCTTCCATCTCGAAAATATAGCCTTTGGAATGAAATCCATTGGTAGAATAGTTTTTCTCATCATGGAAGCATTCATCATCCAGATGGCATTCGAAATGAGGGAATTGCGTTAAGCTCATGAAAAAGTTCAAAGATTCCACATCCGTGAAGTTCTGATAGGTAGAAGTTATGATTCTGCCTTTAGCTCCACGTTCCAAAGCTGCCTTGATGTCTTTCGCCAAAAGTACTAAGCCAGCTTTCTTGATAAAGCTGACTGAGAAATCAAATGATTTACAACGTCGCAAATTCATCTGAATGGTTGACAGAAAAGATGTCTCGGTATAATTAGTTAAAAATCTCGATTTCATAAGCCTGTACAATTTGCTTGCAAAAATACAAAAAAGAATCCATATACTTCACTTTTCCTCTTATTTTTCAAATCTTCGCTTCCCCAAAAAGAATTATTATGGGATAGGGAGAATTCCGAAAACCTTATTGACACTTAATAACACCTACCTTTAATGACACCTTTTCTCGAAGATTTTATCATTTATCTGATGGGCTTGACTTTTCCCTTTTACCTTATAAAAAGTCTTTTTTGCGCATATTTTTCAGATATAATTTGGTGCTTTTAGAGAAAAAGTGTACTTTTGGGGAAGATATTTAATTGAAAGAAAAGATTATGGCAACATTACAATACCAGCAAGTAATGGGCATTATAACTTATTTGAGTTTCCATTATGCGACTTATCTAAAACATTTAAATTAGAGGAGGACAAATTATGAAAACAATAAAGGGGATTAGAATAAAGAGCCGAAACTTCGATAAATTCAAGAAAGTAGCCGATCTCATCTATTTTGATGGGGCACTGTTGTCGCACTATGTAACAAACAACGGCGACAACTATCTCTTCTATTGGATAGACCAAGATGATACGGACAATCGCTGGATGTTCATCAGAATCGATTACGACATGATACAAAAATACATCAAGAAAGAGTTGACTTTGCGCAATGTACTGAGTTCGCCATTAGATGACATAGTATATACTGTAGATATAGATATAGAAGGAAAACATCACAACTTCCAGGCACACTCTATAGAAGATCTTCCAGAAGACTATCTCCCTGCCGAAGATTCTTATTACGAATTTGAACCAGAAGATGTCAACAAAGAGAATATGTCTATAGCGGAAATGAGTGGCAAGAAGCTCGATTGGTTCCGCAAGGTCTGTGCTGCGGTACTATAACCTAACCTTAATGCTTCTTACGTCCAAAATTCGGAGTCGCCAGTGGGTTGCATCTCGCCTCCACAACGGGGGCAGGTGTGGTGATCCCAGAGGTGTATGCGGTCGGAACCGCAACGAAGGCAGAGTCTACCTACAAGGGAGTTGAAACTGGGGGCGGCATCTCCTATGACGCCGCCTACGACAAGGGGGACTATGTTGTGGCAGTCGGGGCAGGTCATGGCTTCTATGTGTTGGCCCATGAAGCCACGGCCTTCATATATGTCCGTGGCATAACCGCATTTCTTGCATTTATATTTGCTTTTTCTTGACATAATAGTGCTTTTTTCGAAAACCCACCAGGATTCCCTTAGCCTTAAGTTCTTTCGAAAACCCACCAGTCCTCCCTTAACCTTAAGGGAGGGTCCACCTCTCATCTCGGTCTTCTCCCCTCAGGGAAGAAGAGGAAACCGCTCCTTCTCGTCGCTCGTAACCATTTCATTCTATGGTTGGCGGACCATCAGAGGTCTTCGCCAGCAGCAGAGCTGCATTTTGCGGTATGCGACCGCATGGATACAAATCGCTTACAGGCTGCTTGCTCGATGCTGGCTGCTCAATACTGGCTGCTTGCTCGATGCTGGATGCTTGCTGAGTACTCACTCGATGCTTGTTTGCTGGGGCTGGTGATTGCTGCCAAGGGTTATTTGGAGAGTTTCTCGGTCAACATGTTCTTGAGGAAGAGGGTGTTGCCGAGGATGTAACGACGCCACATGCGGCGGGGCTCTTTTAGGAGACGGTAGAGCCATTCGAGACCGTGGTTCTGCCACCATAAGGGGGCACGCGCTACGGTGCCGGCAAAGAAGTCGAAGACGGCTCCGATGGTGCCTACATGACAGTGGATGTCGAGCTCTGACCAGTGGGAATAGGTCCACTTCTCTTGCTTCGGAGCTGTCATGCCTATCCACAGCAGGTCGGGATTGGAGGCATGGATGGCGGTGATGATGGCGCGGTTGTCCTCGTCGGTGAACTCGGGCTTGTAAGGGGGTGAATAGGTGGCTACCTTGAGATGGGGATATACCTCGGTGGCTCGCTTCACTATCAGGTCGAGTACTTTCTGGGAGCTTCCCATAAACATCACTGTCTTAGGACTTTCGCCTTTGGCGGTTGATGCTTCACTCTCACGTTCGAGACGGTTCATCTCGTAGTCGAAGAGATCCCAGCCTGCGATGCGCTCACGAGGCTGCGACTTCGCTCCTATCCATCGGCAGGCTTTCACGATGCTCACTCCGTCGGGGATGAGTACGTCGCCACACGACAGGGCCTCGGCAAAGAGGGGATCCTTCAGGGCTGTGTTGTAGGAATGGGCGTTGATCGTATTGATGAGCAACTTGCCCTCGGGGAGGGTGGATAGCTCGGCCTTGCTGCCTAATATCGTTAATGTCTTCAGTCGGAACATATGTCTTTGTGTTATTTGAATTGAAATTCTTAGACTCGACAAAGGTATGGCTTTTCTATGAGACTGCCAAATATTTATTAAGAAATCAGTGAAAAGAGTAAGAATGTTTGGCTAATTGAAAACTATTTCCTATTTTTGCAAAAACAATGGAAACTTTACTTTTGCTAACCGGGGAAGCTTCTTTAACTTATCGAACTTCCATACTTGAAAAAGTAAGATAAATATTAATATATATATGACACAGCAAGAAATGCTGATGAGGCAATGGGTGGATAAACTGAACCAGGCCTCGGAGGCTTACTATAACGGTAAGGGGGAACTGATGAGCGACTACGAATGGGACGCTCTGTTCGACCGGCTGAAACTGATGGAGGAGGAAACGGGTATCACCCTGCCCGACTCGCCTACTGCCAAGGTGTCGGAAGACAACGTGGCGGGACAGAAGGAGGAACATGAGTTCCCTGCCCTGTCGCTTGCCAAGACGAAGAGTGTGGCAGAACTGGTGAAATGGGCTGACGGAAGGTGTATCTGGCTGTCGTGGAAACTGGACGGTCTGACTCTCGTCGTGACCTACGACAACGGTAGGCTGACTAAGGTGGTGACTCGTGGCAACGGGCACATCGGTACCAACATCACTCATCTGGCGCCTGCCATCGCGGGTATTCCTCAACAGATAGACGAGATGGGACACTTGGTGATTCGTGGCGAGGCGGTGATCTCCTATCCTGACTTCGAACGATTTGTGTTGGAGACGGAGGGCGACTATGCCAATCCACGCAACCTGGCCTCGGGGTCGCTGGCTCTGAAGGACATCGAGGAGGTGAAGCCACGACATCTGCAGTGGATTCCCTTTACCTTAGTATATACGGAGCACGACATTACTTCGTGGGGCGAGAGGATGGACTTCCTGGTTTCGCTGGGCTTCAATCCCGTGGAGCACGAACGCATCGAACACCCTACTGCTGAGAATATCCAGGCGGTGGTGGACCTCTTCACCCACAAGGTGACGAACAAGGTGTTCCCCTTCCCTGTCGACGGTCTGGTGATAGCCTACGATGATACGGTGTATGCTGCTACGGGGTCGGTGACCGGCCATCATGCTACACGTGCGGGCTATGCCTTCAAATGGCAGGACACGCATGCCGACACTACTCTGGACCACATTGAATGGTCGTGTGCCGCCAATACGATTTCGCCCGTGGCTGTCTTCACGCCTGTGGAGTTGGAGGGTACGACCGTGCAGCGTGCCTCGCTCTGTAACATCAGTGAGTGTGAGCGTCTGGGCATCGGGGGCAAGGGTACGCGTCTGCAGGTGATCAAGGCCAACAAGATTATACCGAAGGTGATTCGCATCACTGAGAAGGTGGGTGTGCTCGAGGTGCCTGAGGTGTGCCCTGTATGTGGTGCACAGGCGGTGGTGACGGAGAGTGAGAGCGGCACGAAGACGCTACACTGCACCAACCCCGACTGTACGGCCAAGCAGCTGAAGAAGTTCTCGCGATTCGTGAGCAAGGAGGGTATCAACATCGAGGGTATCTCGGAACAGACAGTTTCGCGATTTATCAACTGCGGTTTCATCCACGAATATGCCGACTTCTATCATCTGTCGCAATACAGCCACCAGATTGCTACCTTCGAGGGGTTCGGCCGCAAGTCGGTGCACAACCTCTTGGAAAGCATCGAGAAGAGCCGTACCACCGACGGTCGTCATCTGCTCTATGCGCTCAACATTCCGCTGTGTGGCGGAGATGTAGCGAAGAGACTGCTGGCAGAATATCCAGTGGCAAAGCTCATCGAGGTGGCACGCACGGCTCTCTTCGACGATGAGCTGGCAAGCATCGAGAGTATCGGACCGGAGAAGAGTGCCAAGTTTATCGGCTTCTTCCGCGACGACAAGAACTTCGGTAAGGTGCAGCGACTCCTCAAGGAACTCAACATCAGGGAGGAGGAGCCTCAGGAGAAGGGCTCGATGTGCGAGGGACTGACCTTTGTGGTGACGGGCGACGTGCACCACTACAAGAACCGCAACGAGCTGAAGGCTTACATCGAGCAACAGGGCGGTAAGGTGACGGGAAGTGTGAGCAAGAGCACGTCCTTCCTGATCAACAACGATGCTGCCTCGGCAAGCACCAAGAACAGGAAGGCGCAGCAGTTGGGCATTCCTATCATCACGGAAGACCAATTCGTGGAGAAGTTTACGAAAGAATCATAACAACGGATTGATAATATACTTATAACAACATAACATGTACATAGCAATAGCTGGCAACATCGGCAGCGGAAAGACGACACTCACCAATATGCTCGCAAAGCATTATGGATGGAAGAAATTTCTGGAGCCTGTAGATGATAACCCATACATCGACGACTACTACAAGGACATCTCGAGATGGGCGCTCAACCTGGAGGTGTATTTCCTGAAACAGCGCTTCAAAAACCTGTTGGAGATAGAAAAGAGCAAAGAGACCATCATACAGGACAGGACCATCTTTGAGGGCGTGTATGTTTTCGCTACCAACAACAAGAATATGGGGAACATGGACGAGCGGGACTACGATACCTATATGGGACTCTTCGACTCGATGATGAAGGTGATCAAAATGCCTGAACTCATGGTGTATCTGAGAGCTTCGGTTCCGCACTTAGTAAAGAACATTCAGAAGCGGGGACGCGACTACGAGCAGCAGATGCCCATCGACTATCTGCAGGGCATCAACAACCTGTACGATGAGTTTATATACAAGAAGTATAAGGGTAAGGTGCTGGTCATAGAGGTGGATAACCTCGACTTCGAACACAATCCCAGGGAGTTTGGCGAAATCGTCGACAGAATAGACTCGCAACTCTTCGGACTCTTCTCGAAGGAGGAGGAGGAAAGATAAATAATAACCATCATAAAAAATAAATAAAGAAATGCATATAGCTATAGCAGGCAACATAGGAAGCGGAAAGACTACGCTCACCAAACTACTCAGTAAACGTTACGGTTGGAAGCCTAACTTCGAACCTGTGGACAACAACCCTTACCTCGCTGACTACTACGAGGACATGAAAAGATGGTCGTTCAACCTGCAGATCTATTTCCTGAACAAGCGCTTCCACGACGTGGTGGAAATAGCACAGAACAAGGAAACCATCATCCAGGACCGTACTATCTTCGAGGACGCTAAGATTTTCGCACCCAACCTGCATGACAAGGGACTGATGAGCGACCGTGACTTCGCAAACTATACTGATCTCTTCGACCTGATGATCAGTCTGGTGAAACTGCCCGACCTGATGATTTATATCCGAAGCAGCATCCCTACACTCGTGAGTCATATCGAGAAGCGTGGACGTGACTTCGAGAAGAGTATTCGTATTGATTATCTGCAGGGGCTCAACGACCGCTACGAGGAATGGATCAAGGGGTATAAGGGAAAGCTGATCATCGTTGATGGCGACAACTTGCACTTTGAGGAAAATCCTGAGGATTTCCGCAAAGTGACGGATCAAATCGACGCTGAACTCTTCGGATTGTTCCCAATGTAACAGTGATAATGAAACCTCGTTTCTCTTTTTCCTTTAGAGAAACGAGGTTTTTGTTTCTCGAAACTCCACCTATCCTTTATTAGCCTTAATATGTTTTTCTTTCGATTCTTTCGAAAACCCGCCAGTTTTTCCCTTTTGCCTTAAGTTTTTTCGAAAACCCACCAGTCCTCCCTTACCCTTAAGGGAGGGTCCACCTCTCATCTCGGTCTTCTCCCCTCAGGG
>ENA-UERK01001732-UERK01001732.1-human-gut-metagenome-genome-assembly--contig:-NODE-1732-length-15323-cov-35.456710_pt1 | contig 15323 bp, 15 predicted proteins | sample MGYA00242957_ERZ507957 | MGnify/ENA primary metagenome ERZ507957 (study PRJEB26167, sample SAMN06115538) | human gut metagenome | host: Homo sapiens | place: China:Heilongjiang | collected 2015-11-06... | reverse complement strand
AATTTTGAAATAAATATGTTACCTTTGCATAATAAAACCCTTATATATTATAAGGATAGTATTATATAAAACATAGGGAAACCCTATATAAGTTCATAAAATGATAGATAGACCGACCATAGACCGCATCATGGATGCCACCAAGATAGAGGAGGTGGTATCGGAGTTTGTGACACTCAAGAAACGAGGAGTCAACTATATCGGTTTGTGTCCGTTCCACAACGACTCTCATCCTTCTTTCTCTGTCTCGCCTACTCGTGGCATCTGCCATTGCTTCACTTGTGGCAAGGGTGGCAATGCCATCAACTTCCTCATGGAACTGGAGCAGATGACCTATCCCGATGCCCTTCGCTGGTTGGCGAAGAAATATCACATCGAGATCAAGGAGCGTGAACTGAGTTCCGAGGAAAAGCAGCGAGAGAGTGAGCGTGAGTCTATGTTCATCGTCAATGAGTGGGCGGCGAAATACTTCCAGAATATTCTTCAGAATGATGTCGATGGTCGTGCCATCGGTATGCAATATTTCCGAAGCCGTGGATTCCGTGATGACATCATCAAGAAATTCCAGTTGGGCTTCTCCCTTAATCAGAGGACGGCGCTCGCTGACGCTGCTGTCAAGGAGGGGTATAATCCTAAGTATCTGGCAGCGACCGGTGTGCTGATTGCCTCTGACAAGGAGCCGGGACAGTACTTCGACCGTTTCTCCGGTCGTGCCATCTTCCCTTGGTTCAGTGTGAGTGGCAAGGTGGTGGCGTTCGGTGGTCGTGTGCTGGATAGCCGTACCAAGGGCGTGAACCAGAAGTATGTCAACTCGCCGGATAGCGAGATTTATCATAAGGAACGAGAACTGTATGGACTCTATCAAGCGAAGAAAGCCATCGCCAAGGAGGACTGTGTGTTTATGGTGGAGGGATATACCGATGTCATCTCCATGCACCAGTGTGGCATCGAGAACGTGGTGGCGAACTCTGGAACGGCATTGAGTGTGCATCAGATTCGCCTCTTGCACCGCTTTACCAATAATATCGTGCTGCTCTACGACGGTGATGCCGCTGGTGTTCATGCCGCCTTGCGAGGTACCAACATGCTCTTGGAGGAGGAGATGAACGTGAAGGTGCTCTTCTTGCCAGATGGTAACGACCCGGACAGTTTCGCTCGCAACCATACGGCGGAGCAGTTCCGACAGTATATCGCCGACAACCAGACCGACTTCATCCAGTTTAAGACCGACATCATGCTCAAGGGTGTCACCGACCCGGTGAAGCGAAGCGAGGCGATCAACTCCATCGTGGAGAGCATCTCCAAGATCAAGAACCAGATTACCCGTGCTTCCTATATCACCGATTGCTCTCACCGCTTGGGAGTGAACGAGGCGGTCATCATCAATGCGCTCAATGGTTTCATCCGAAACGGAATGAGCGAGCAAGTGAAGGAGGAACGTCGTGCCGCAGGTCTTCGTGATCAGAATATTGCCATGCCGCAGCAACGTCCGGTGCAATCTGCCATCACGCCGCTCGACAAGCTCCGTGAGGTGGAAGACCTGTTGATAAAAATCGTCATCCACCATGGTGATGAGAAAATCATCGTGGAAGACAGCGAGGGCAACAAGGTGGAACTGCCGGCTGCGCAGTATATCTATCTGGATATGCAGGGGGATGACTTCAAGTTTCATAACCCTATCTACAATCAAATCATGGACGAGGCGATGGAACATATTGAGGAGGAAGACTTCAAGTGTGATACCTACTTCGGTTCGCATTCCAACCCTGAAATCAGCAAGTTGGCAGGTCTGCCTACGGGCGAGCAAGAGATTACGACGGCTAGCTTGCAGATGAAGATGAATGAGGAGAAGTTGCGCCAGCAGATATTGAAGGACTTGCTTTGCTTCCGCACTCACTACATCTCCCAACGTATCGTGGAGGTACAGCAGGAGTTCAGACAGAATCCGGGCAACAAGGAATTGTTGGCAGAGTATGTCAAGTTGAAAAAGATGAATGCCCTCGTGGCGGCGAAGTCAAATAATGTCTTCAACTAGCCACTGGGAAAATATAAAGATAGTAATTAGGAGGAATAGAAGATGCTATACATTCATTGGATATTGTTGGTTATCTACCTAGCGATTACGATAGGAGGTATCGTGGCGGTTCTCATGGACAACAAGCAGCCAGAGAAGACCATGGCATGGATTCTTGTGCTTTGTTTCATGCCTATCGTGGGTATCATCTTCTATTTGTTTTTCGGTCAGAACACCCGAAAGGAGAAGGTTATCAGCGAGCGAAGTATGGACTTGCTTATGAAACGTTCCATGCTGGAGTTCGCCGAGCAGGAAAACCTGCATATCCCTCGCCGCAACCGCCCCCTGATGAAACTCTTCACCAACCAGAACTGGGCTTTGCCATTCAAGGACAATGAGGTGAGCATCTTCACGGATGGCTACGAGTTCGTTTCCACCTTATTATATAATATAGGGCAAGCCCAAGACCATATTCACCTAGATACTTATATCATTGAGGACGACCCATTGGGCAATCTCGTGGCGGATGCCTTGATCGACAAGGCTCGCCAGGGAGTGGAGGTTCGTTTGCTTTATGATGATGTGGGGTGTTGGAGGGTAAAAGACAGATTCTTCAATAGGATGAAGGTTGCCGGCATACAAGTGTATGCCTTTATGCCAGTGCGTTTCCCGGCTTTCACGGGAAAGGTAAATTATAGAAATCACCGCAAGTTGTGTGTGATAGATGGCAAGGTGGGCTTCATCGGTGGTATGAACATCGCCTTGCGATATGTCAAGGGGACGGCTAGGCAAACTTGGCGAGATACGCATCTCTGCATTCGAGGTGGTGCTGTCTATGCCATCCAACGAGCCTTCTTGGTCGATTGGTATTTCGTGTCTCGCACCTTGGTGACCGACCGTCGTTATTATCCTGCGGTGGATAAGACGATCAACAACAACTGCTTGACCCAGATCGTGACGAGCAGTCCGGTCTCTCCTTGGCCCGACATCATGCAGGGGTACGTTCGGGTACTCTTGCAGGCTCATCGTTATGTCTATATGGAGTCGCCTTATTTCTTGCCTACCGAACCTGTGCTCTTTGCCATGCGAACGGCGGCTTTGGCTGGTGTAGATGTCAGGTTGATTGTACCTCGCCATGGTGATGCCAAGTTGGTGGAGTGGGCTTCTCGTTCATATCTGATGGAGGTGATAGAGGCTGGCGTAAAGGTCTATCTCTATGAGCCGGGCTTCAATCATAGCAAGATATTGGTGAGTGATGACAATCTCAGTTCTTGTGGAAGCACCAATATCGACTTCCGCAGTTTCGAGAACAATTTTGAGGCGAATGCCTTCTTCTTCAACGAGGGTATGGCGTTGAGGTTGAAGAAAGTTTTCCTCACCGACCAAGCGCAATCCACCTTGGTCGATGACGTGTCTTACTTCATCAAACGCCCATTCTTGCAGCGTCTGCTCGAGTCGCTGGTACGATTGCTATCGCCGTTGTTGTGATTTATCTAAACAATGAGAAGTTGACGCTGCCGTAGCTTCTGTGTTCCAAGAATCGGGGATGGTCGGAGAAGTCGTAGTTCTTGCCATGCTCGAAGACGAAGATGCCATCCTCTTGGAGCAAATCACCATTCAATACCAAGTCGGGAATCTCTGGCAACTTCTCTAAAGCGTATGGAGGGTCGGCGAAGATGAAGTCAAACTTCTGGTGGCATGACTTCAAGAAGCGGAAAACATCGCCACGAACCAAGATGTCCCTGTCTTCGTTCAGCTTCTTGAAACATTGGCGGATGAAATTGGCGTGGTCGCGGTCGGCTTCCACACTCACCACTTGTTTGCAACCACGAGATACCAATTCGAGAGAGATGCTACCAGTGCCGGCAAATAAGTCGAGGGCGGTGGCATCCTCAAAGTCAATGTAGCCCTGGAGCACATTGAAGATGTTCTCCTTGGCGAAATCTGTTGTAGGGCGAGCCTTGAATGTACGAGGTATATCGAAATGGCGTCCCTTATATTGTCCTGTAATGATTCTCATCTTTATTTACTTAAGTATAATGTTAGCAAGTCGAAAGGCATGCCCGGTATTTCTGTGATGGGTGCTCGATTGAACTCGGCACTGGCGTTGAGGGCAAAGGTCTTCTTGATGTAGAGTTTGGAGTTGTAGAGCAACCAGTCTTTGTCGGGAATGCTGCCTACAAGGTGCAACTCGTCTTGCTGCTGGTTGAGCCCCAACTGTTTCCAAACATAGAGCATGAAGTAGAGGGCATCTTTGGAATGGGAGGCGGCAAAGGAGTTGAAGAACTTGAAGCGGTTCTTCTCAAAGCAGAAGATGTCTATCTTCTTGTCGTGGAAGTAGGCATACAACTTGCGATACATCCCCGTGAAACTGCGCTGGTGGAGATAGTTCCAAACTGGTTGCAAGAGTGGGGTGAAGCGCACATCCTTGAAGTTGTCTTCTACGACGAGCTTGAGGTCTTTGTTGATAGGGAAGATGGCAACCACGTTGAGGGTAGGCTGCACTCGGTAGAGGATGGCATCGGCATCATGTCCCGTGAAGGCATGCTGATAGAGAGTTTGCGCATCCTCCTCATGAAACTCCTCTATTGGAACCACAAGGACTGGGGCATCGAGAAAGACACGCACCTTGTTGTAACCCCTCATCAAGAGGTCGCTCTCCTTGAACGCTTGGCGCAAGTTGGCTGCGAGCGACACTCCACTCTTCATGGTGTATGACTCGAATATGACTTGGTGCTCAGCTTCTCGATCCACGACCGAAAAACTGAGTGATTGGTTGCTTACTCGGATGGTAAGCCTGGCTTGCTGCCAGTTAGTATTGTTACCAGATGCTTGCATTGTCATTACCTGTTATAATGCTTAGGATGCACAGCAGGAATAATACCAAAGCACATGCCCCCAATATATAATTAATGTTTATTTTTCGTCTCATCTCAAAAAGTATTATTACTTTTGCAATGCAAAGATAATGCAAATCGAAGACAATACAAAATAATTTTATCTATTTTTTAGAATTATGGTCATTGATGCCCTCAAATATCAGATATTACAACAGTTCGGCTTTGTTCCTACCGAGGAGCAAGGTCAGGCTCTTGATGCGTTTGCTCGTTTCCTGACGGATAGAGATCCCCATGCCGTGATGATTCTTCGCGGTAGTGCCGGTACGGGTAAGACTTCCTTGTCGGGTGCCATCGTCCGTACCTTGAAGGCGATTCGTCAGAAGGTGATGCTCCTGGCTCCAACGGGGCGTGCGGCAAAGGTCTTCTCGCTCAATAGCGGTTGCCCTGCCTACACCATCCATCGCCGCATCTATCGGGAAAAGTCGTTCGCTGGTGTTGATGGACAGTTCAATCTCAATGACAATCTCTTTACCGATACCTTGTTTATGGTGGATGAGGCTTCGATGATTTCCAACCTTGGTTTGGGGGGTGGTAATTTCGGTAGCGGTTGTCTGCTCGACGACCTGGTACGTTTCGTCTATCAAGGTCACAACGATCGACTGATGCTCATCGGTGACAAGGCACAGTTGCCTCCGGTGGGCGAGGAGGAGTCGCCGGCTCTCAACAGGATGATGCTCGAAGGATATGGCTTGAAGGTGTATGAGTGTGACCTCAATGAGGTGCTTCGCCAGAGTCAGGAGTCGGGTATCCTTTATAATGCCACCGTCATCCGCCAGATGATTACCCACGACGACATCACCCAGTTGCCATTGATTCGCTTCAAGGGATTCGCCGACATCGTGATGATGCCTGGCAATGAGCTGGTGGAGAGCCTTGCCAACAGCTATTATCGGGTGGGGCAGGACGAGACGATGGTCATCACTCGCAGCAACAAGCGTGCTAACATCTATAACAACGGCATCCGCAACATGGTGCTCGACCGAGAGGATGAACTCTCCTGTGGCGATATGCTCATGATCGTGAAGAACAATTACTTTTGGACGGAGAAGGAAAGAAACGAGGCGAAGGAGGCTCTGAATGCGATTCCTCCATTCTTGGCGAATGGCGATAGGGCGAAGGTGCTTCGGGTGAGCCGTCACATGGAACTCTATGGCTTCCGCTTTGCCACCCTTCTCTTGCAGTTCCCTGATTACGATAATTATGAGATGAGTGTCACCGCCTTGCTCGATACCTTGCAGAGCGAGGCGCCAGCCTTGACGCATGAGCAGCAGGAGCAACTCTTCCATGGAGTGGAGGAGGATTACCAGGATGTGCCTCTGAAGGCAGACCGTATGAAGGCGATTCGTGGTGACCAATACTTCAATGCCTTGCAAGTGAAGTATGCCTATGCCATCACCTGCCATAAGGCACAGGGTGGACAATGGGAGCATGTCTATGTCGATCAGGGTTATATGACCGATGATATGCTCACTCCCGACTATATCCATTGGCTCTATACCGCCTTCACTCGTGCCAAGGACAAACTCTTCTTGGTGAATTGGCCGAAAACGCAAACGGAACAAGCATAGGCTGAATTGGTGAGGCTTCGTCTCACCAATTCTGATTTCCCCAGTAACGAAGAAATCCGACCCCTTCAATGAAGGAATCGGATTCTTATCTTTTTGAGTTGTTTTGGGAAAAGTGGGTGGTGATGGATTCGAACCACCGAAGGCATAGCCAGCAGATTTACAGTCTGCCCCATTTGGCCACTCTGGTAACCACCCATGCTTTTCAAAAGCGAGTGCAAAGGTAGTGTTTTTATTTCATACTACCAAATTTTTCTGCAACTTTTTTCTAAAAAATGTATTTTCTCTTGCTTTTCTTCCTACTTTCCTCTCATTTCTGATGCAGAAAGCTTCACTTTCTTGCTCAATGTTATCTCTTCAAATGCTTCCGCATCCAAGCACTGAATGCCTCGTAAGCACTGATTTCCTCCTGGTGCTGAGGCTCGGCGAAGGTCAATGTGTTGCCGGAGGCATCGCCATACTGGTCAGGGAAGATAATCATCAAGTTGGTGCCAGAGAAGAACTTGGTGATTTCCTCAGGCAATCTTTCCAAAGCTGTCTTGTAAGACATCGTTCCCTTACGAGCCGTGATCACCACAAACATGTGGTCGGTGGAAATCTGTGCAGCCAACTGTGGCATCTCGTTCCAATGGTTCATCACCGTGTAGTCGGCACGTACCTCTTGATGGCGGTTTTGGATATACTCATTGATGAGAGCCAAAGTCTCGCTGCGACCATGGAAGATGATGCGGCAATCTAGGTTGCCAGCCAGTCGGGATAAGCGTTCGAGCCAACGGTAGAAGCCTGGCTCAAATTCGGCTCTCGAAGGCACTGCCACTTGGATGCGGCGTATCGTATTGAGTGGTTGCTTGATACGAGCCATGATAATCTGACGGCTCAAACCATTGAAAAGGCTTTGGTGGAATTCGCCCCAGAACTTAGGGGAAATCTCAGGGTGCATGTGCATTCCGATGATGATCTCCGAGCACTGGAATTCATTGAAGGCATGCTTGATACCATTGGCGATGTTGGCGGCGATACGCACTTGGGTTTGGGTCATCACGTCGGTGGCAGCAGCCAGTTGGCTGCAATGCTCCAAGAGTCGCTTGCCCTGTTCCTGGTTGTATCTCATGTTTTTGTCGTCATAGACCACGTTGAGGCATACCAAGCCGCGGTTCAACTTCTGGTTTCTCACCAAGAAGGCGAGGCTCATTAAGTTGTCGGCATATTCAGGGTATCTCACTGGCACGAGAATCTTCTCGTCATACACCTTCTTGTCGTCCTCAGCCTCCGGCAACTCCTTGTCACGTAGCACGATCTGTCGGGAAGACCAATCGGTGAGGAGAGAAGAGATGATGCAAGTGATGAGTATCATGATGACTACGCCGTTGAGCATGTCGTCATTGACAAGATAGGTACCAGGAGCCACGAGGATGTTCATTCCCACCATCACCATGGCGATACTGCCAGCGGCATGGGCGGAGGTAAGACCGAACATCATGTGTCCCGAACTGAGCGGCAGACGGAAACCGATACAAGCGGCATAGGCTGCTATAGCCTTTCCGAGTGTGCCGAAGAAGACGATGCAGAGCACCACCCATAGGATGTGACTACCCTGGAAGAGCAAGTTGATATTGATGAGCATGCCCACTCCTATCAAGAAATAAGGAATGAAGAGAGCGTTGCCGATAAACTCCAAGCGGTTCATCAGTGGAGAGACATGCGGTATATACCTATTTAATATAAGACCGGCGAAGAAAGCGCCGAAGACTCCCTCGATGCCCACTATCTGGGAGAGTGCCGCACTCATGAAGAGCATCGCCATCACGAAGATAAACTGCATCACCGCATCGCTGTATCGGCGCAAGAACCAGCGAGTCAAGCGAGGTATCAGCATGATCATCACGGCACAGTAAGCAGCAAACTTGGCAATGAAGAATACCCAGAAGAGTACGCCATCATGCTTGCTGAACGAGGCGACGAGGCCGGCGAGAATCACCAGTGCTATCAAGAGGGAAATCATGCTGGAACCTACGCTCAGGGTGACGCTCGGTTTCTGTTGAAGACCAAATCGGGAGACGATAGGATAGGCAATCAGGGTATTGGAAGCCATGATGCAGCTCAGCAGCAGGGAAGCCTTCTGGGAGTAATGCAAAAGATGGATACTCATGCCATAGGTCAGGATGAAAGGGATGAAGCAGGTGAGCAAGCCATAGATGAGCAGTCGCCCCTTGTTTTTCTTCATGCCCTCCATGTCCATCTCCAGGGCGGCAAGGAACATAATGTAATAAAGTCCCACCTTGCCGAACAGCTCAAACGAAGAATCCCTCTCCAGGATATTGAGTCCATACTGGCCGACGAGTACGCCAGCCAGTACCATTCCGATGATATGGGGAATACGGAGTTTGCCCATAATGATAGGGGCGAAGAGGATGATGAGCAACACTACGAAGAAGATCAGCGTAGGGTCGGTTATCGGGAAATATTGGGCGATGTTCCACATAGGCTTTATACTTTAGTTATGATTGCGACTGCAAAAGTACGAATAATTATTGGATGGGCAAAGCTTTTGGTGAATTATCCTCTGATGAAATGCACAATTGTCCTATATCGGAAAGTTCTCTATCCCCTCTTGATATAAACCTTTGTCGTTCCTCTGCCGCTGAAAGTGATTCCCGACTCTGGGTTCTCACGAAACTCCTTTAGCTCCAGTGTGGCGGAGGTGCGAGACAAGCCGGTCAGCTCCACATAGTCCTGGATACGCATCACGGAGTGGGATGACAGATAGTCGAGAGCCAACTTCAGTCGCTCCTCCTTATTATATTTAGAGCGATGGATTTGGAAGACGCCGGCTCGCTTCAGGTCGCATCGTCTGTTTACTTCCTTTACCAATTCCTTGTCAGAGCGGAAGGTCACGTTCTTCACCTCCAGGCTCTTGGCGTTTCGCTTCACCTCCTCTCCATAGAAAGTATCTTGTTCCTTGCCTTCCTTTACGCCGATGGTGGCTGAGAAGGTACCGATGCCATCGAGGGTCACCGAATAGCCGTCTGCCAACTGGCGTGCCATCTCCTCCGCCACGGTAGTGAGGACATGGATGATGGCTCCACGGCTCAGGCTGCTGCCGCCGACATTGCAAATGCGGTCGATCAGTTGCTCGTTGTTTACATTTCCTCTTTTCAGGATGCGATAATAACTTCTGTCCTCTCCCTTACCGTTGAGATTAGGCAATTCTTGCTTTACGTAATCTGCCATAGATTATTATTTTTAGTAATGTACCTACAAAGGTACGATTATTTTCAGAAAAAGCAAAAGTTTCTTGCGAAAAGTTTGCTTTTCCCTGATGAATAACCTTGTAAGTATATGATATAAAGTATATAACGATAGGAAATAAACCTGTTATTCCTAGGAGATAGAGTTAATCATAAGTTGTGATTAGTTAGTTAAAGCTTGTGTTTAGTTAGTTATAGTATTGTGATTAACTAGTTAAAGCTTATGATTAACTCATTTCCTTAGGCTTATCATACTTTTCCTTGGGGCTTATTATATTTTTCCTTGGGGCTTATCATGTTTTTCCTTGGGCTTCATCGTACTTTTTCTGGGAATTGTCCTCTTTCTCTCCTAGTTTTAGGGAACTTATATGGAGAAAATTCGTCGCAAATTAGGAATCTTTATGCAAAAGCAGCTAGGAAATTGGCAGAAAACTGCCAAAATCTAGGATTTCGTTAGGAATCTTTAAGTTTTTCACCAAAGGCTGCTGCAATGTGGGTTAAAACGGATGCTTGATGAGTAATGTCAAGCATCCGTTTTGTCATTTGGTACATTCAGCCCGGCATTTCATACAAGGTAGGTTTAGATATTTGGCTGATAGAAATAATCTTCTTACTTTTGCGCTCGTAATCGGGAAGCGATGGAAAAGAAAGAATCGTGGAACGAGGAACATGAAGTATAACCCTTTAATATATAATAAGGTATGAAGAAGATTATGATTTCGTTGATGATGGTAGTAACTGTCACCACAACCAGTTTTGCAAAGAGTAACAACACCGATGTGGCAAATGCCGTAAAGAGTGTAGCCGAGCAGGTGAAGCAGGCTCCATCCGGTACTGTGTATGGTGTGGTTGAGAATACCAAGCATCATATCATCGTAGCTACTCCTTTCGGAAAGTACACCATTGAGAAGAAGGATGGCGGCGTCAGCTTTATGGGAATGTCGGCAAAGCTGGTATCATCAAAGAATGGCATTTATAAAGTCAAGACATCCCTTGGTAATTTTACGGTGAATGCTAGAAAGGGGACGGTGGTGAAGAACTAAACGGAAAAGGAAGATAGGAAAGTTTTAGGTATTATATAGGCATCGGAGCCGTCATGGAATAGGAATGTGGAAGTGTTATCTTTTCGGCAGTGGCGGCATCCGATGCCTTTTTCTTATCCTTTTGAGAAAAATAGAGCATTTTAGAAAAAAAGTGGCTAAAAGTTTGGCTGTATCAAGAATATTGCTTACTTTTGCGGTCAGAGTTGGAGCAGACGGAAAAGAACGGCTGCGATGAAGACTCAAATGAATGAGCGTATTGAACGTTATCCTAGAATAGAAATGTGGAAGTTTCGAAATCTGCTTGGATAGTGAACAGTATTCTCACGCCTTAGGATTATTGTATCCTTTTCAAAATGGAAAAGGAATGATATACCCTTTTGGCGTGGGCTATTGTTTGATGCTAGCAGATAGGTCCTTCCACAACCTCTATTCTGGCGAAAAGACAATAGTCCCACGCCTTTTCATAAAAACTTTAATAATTAATGCAACTTCTGGGAACAAGTTGGAAGAAATTGGATTATGGTAAGAGAATTGAATTTTTATTATGCGAGTCGCTATACGAACGAGACGTTAAAGGTTATTGTTCCTATAGAAAATGGGATGGCTATAACTAATGCTTTTTGTCCCCAATCATTAGAAGTTGGAAATTCATCAATATTTCTAAAGCCAACACGTGGAGAACAAGAAGTGGAGTTTAATTCGGATTGTTTGGCAATATTAGGTCATGCTTCAAACTCAAACCAAAAACTCTTTAATGATGCATTGAAGAGTGGTTTGGATAAGGTTGTTTTTGCACATATTTCTCGTTGTGGAAGATTGATATATAGTGATTTGTTGATATATGTTGATTGTTGGGCATATTTGCTTTATGCTCATAATAACAATAAAAGTGTAGTGGAAAAGCTTTATCCTCATGTGGTAAAGGACATGGTTGATAAGTATTTGCCTTATATGAAAGAACAATTTCATCTTTTGCCTTTTTCTTCAACTTCAATTTATCGTGATATAATAGTTAAAATATAAATTTTTTCGTCTTATGGTAGATTTGATATATGATTACTTGCAGAATCGAGTTGGTAACGCTTTAGTGCAAAAGGATTATTCTCCACGTATTATGGAAATCCTTAATAAAATTGTTTTGGAGTAAAAAAAAGACAAGTCGTGGCAAGAAGAGTTACGTTCATGTAACGATAAGTATGCTTGGATAAACGATGGTATCTTGATGATTGTTTTTTACGATATGTTTGTGAAAAAAATAGGAAACGATCTTCCTTTGCTTCTTGCTTATATTTATAGTAGTCGAGTTGCAAAAGGCGAAAGTTTTTCATTAGCTAATAGGCTTGATGGCTATAAGATTCGTGCAAAAATAGTTTTTGGGTGTATGGACAAGTTGGATGGGGTAATGCTGTTGGCTCGTACGGCACCTATAGGAAGATATAGAGGTAATCTCGATGACAACCAATTTTTTGATATACTCTTATTAAGTGATGTGTATAAGGCTTGGAATCAAAATGATGGTGATGAAATGTTTGCAAAAATAAAACTACAGGCTCCTCATGTAGCTTGCATTCATTCTGAATTGACAAAGCAGGAGGTTTTAGAAGAAGGTGAACTAGCCCATGAAGCTGTGTTGAACACTGTAGAGCATTTAATAACAATATAAATAGTTACTATGAATAAAGGAGATATAAAATATTACAAGTTTGTTGAGTCTTTGGGGGCGTTGAAACTTTGTGCCGTTTCGGCATCAGAGGCTGCTTCTATTAAAGATGGGGCAAAAATAGTTATGAGTGATATAAATTTTGAGTATGGAACTCATACATTTTATAGTGTAGAATTGCTAAGTGGAACTAAGGGGACGGATATAAAGTTAGGAGACTATACTTTCTCATATTTAGTGTCTGTAAAAACAGATTACATTCGATGTTATAATTCCTATGATGTTTATACGTCTCTAGCTTTTTTAACCCCTACGAGCGAAGTTGTAGAGAATAATGCAATAAAGATACATGGTACCCCTGATGATGGAAGCATATTGTATGATGTTAAATTGTTGATGTGCTTAATTTCTGTAATAGGATATACTGATGATTTCTTCCCAATGTGGAATACATTGTTTCATTTTGGTAGTAAGAAGAGGGAATACTTGTATAAGTATGCTTATGGGTTTAAGCAAACAGTGGAAAAATATCCGATGATAAAGGGATATTTGAAAACGTCTTTGCTGGAAGCATGTGGACAGGATTTAGAAATGAAGAATGAAATAGAAAAAGTATTATAGTAATATAAATAATAGGTGGTTATGTTTTTTCAGTGGGGAATAGAACAGGAAGCGGCAATCTATTTGAATGCTTCTATTGTTGGACTGCAAGCACGCCGGTCTTATGTTGATTCTTTTGTTTCTGGTACTTCGGCAAACTTGAAACGGATGAATATTGCTTCATATCCTCATGCAGAGGTAGTTGGGGCTATAGTAAAATGGACAGAACAAGCTGTGCAAGATAATGGATGGAACTTATGTGATGAAGATGGAGTCGCTTGGTTTATAGGACTTTATTGTAAGTCATATATAGCTTCAATGCCATTTGCAGAAACTGATTATAATACATTGTTTAAAGAATGTTTTATTAAATATTTTGAGGATAAGTAAATATGTTGAATAAATTGAATATAGAATCTGTAAAAAGTAAGGTCTCTAATCACTTAATGTCATATATGCCTTGTATGATAAAATATAAATCAAGCATTCAAAGAGAAATACTTTCTTTGTTGACATATTCGGACACCTGTGATATTAGAGATTGCCGATTTAATGCAGAAGTTGTTGAGAAGTTGGTTGCTTTGGGAAAAAAGCATTATGCTAGTTCGGACAAAACGGACGAAACGGTTTATTGTATATGTATGGCTATAGGTACTATCATTAAAGAATATGATTGGGGCGTCTATTATATACAATCAGCGGGCATGTGTGAAATTGCAGCTAAAATACAAACTGTTTTTTAGAGAGTTACATATTCGTATCATATAAATAAATGATATGGCTTTGTAGCTTTTATGAATATAAAATACAGGTGTTTATGTCAAAGTTTAAGATCCCAGGAGTTTCTTTCTCCTTAAGCCGAGCACTCGGTATCACGCAGGCTAAACAGAAGTTTGCTCGTGAGACGGGGATTCCAACCTCTAAGGCTGGATTAGAAAGGAAAGTTGGTAAGATGGTATTGAGTGCTATCTTCGGTAAGAAACGATAATGTTTTTATGAAGAAGAAAGTGTATTTGTTGCTGCTTGTCGTTGCCTCGCTGGCTTTGCCAAGCTGCAAGTCTTCTCTCAAGTCGGAGGAGAGTGTGAGTAATATAAACAATGTGCTTCAAGATAGCGTTGGGGCAATCTTGGAGAAGCATTTAGTTGTGTATGGTGCCATGGATGGGGTGGCTATTGTCATGGAAACGGAATCTGGGAAGATTCGCACCATGGTAGGATTGGAAGCTAAGGGGGATTCTACTTATGAAAGAGTGGATTCCTTGGCTGCAAGTAAGCATAGCTCTGCCTTGATGAGAACGGTCTCTGTATTGGCGGCATTGAATACAGGCAAGGTGAAACCTGATGATATGTTTGATTCTGGTGTTGGTATTTTTGTTTATGACAATGACACCATCTATGATCATAACTGGCGAAAAGGGGGCTATGGCGAGTTGACTTTGCGCCAGGCTCTCGCCTATAGTTCGGACATAGGTATCTTGAAAGCTGTGGATGAGGCTTTTCCTGACAAGAAGGACTTCTTGGCAAGTGTGAGGAATATGTCTTTCGGACAGCCTTTGGAGGTGGAAGGTATGAAACTGGATTCTTGTGTGCAAGACTCAGAAATGCCTTGGTGTTACTATGCAATGGGATTTCAGGAGATAACGCCCCTGCAGATGTTGGCTTTCTATAATGCAATAGCTAACAAGGATAGTATAGCTTCGCCATCAAGTATTGTAGATATTCGTGGAATGTTGGAAGGTGTGGTCTCGAAAGGTCTAGCTAAGCGTGCGATGTCGGATAAGGTTAAGGTGGCAGGTATGAATGGTACTATACGTAATGAGGATAGTACGTTGACAGCCGATTTCTGTGGCTATTTTCCTGCCGATAAGCCGAAATATACGATACTCGTGTCTGTGCATCGCAAGGAGGTTCCTGCAGCGGGAGGAAGAATGGCAGGGACGATATTCAGGGAGATAGCTGAAATTATAGACAGGTGTAAGGATACTATAAAATAGTTTCATACATTCTCGCAGTCATTTCGTACAGACAGCCCATTGCCTTCATTGTGGTTTCGAAATATTCCATTATCTTTGTGTTTGAAAATAAAAGAAAAAGAACGATTATGATGAAGAAAGGATTGAAATATACTTTGGTTTCCTTAGGCAGCCTGGGTGCTTTGGCAGGTGTTGGCCTGGGAATCATGTATGTGGTGTCGCCATATAAGGTGAAGCGATGGGTGGGCATCGCTTCATCTTATTCTGATGTGTTCGTTGATAGATTGAAAGGGCAACCTTATACTCGTGGCGGATATGAC
>ENA-UERK01001725-UERK01001725.1-human-gut-metagenome-genome-assembly--contig:-NODE-1725-length-15378-cov-3.936475_pt1 | contig 15378 bp, 8 predicted proteins | sample MGYA00242957_ERZ507957 | MGnify/ENA primary metagenome ERZ507957 (study PRJEB26167, sample SAMN06115538) | human gut metagenome | host: Homo sapiens | place: China:Heilongjiang | collected 2015-11-06... | reverse complement strand
AAATAATGAAATTCATTTTTATTTTTGAAAATCATATTGACAAAATCGAAATTGTAAACTAATATTGAATTGCGAAACTCGATAAATAAATGTCGAAAATAAAATTTGATTTCAAAAGGAGAAATGGTATGCATCAGATCGAACGCAAAAAGTATTGTGTAGATGGCGAATGGCGGGAGTCCAAAACCGAGAAGTGGATGCCTGTTACTGATTCCAGCACCGGCGAAGTAATTGCCGAGGTTCCCTGCTGCACAGTTGATGAGGTAGACTCCGCGATTGCCTCTGCGCAGGCAGCTTTCCCCGCATGGTCCCAGAAGTCTCTCAGCGCCCGTACTCAAATGATGTTTAAGTGGAGAAACGTCCTGCTGGCTCATCTGGATGAACTGACCGAGCTGTGTTCCAAGGAATTGGGCAAAAACCTGGACGAGGCTCGGGGCGATGTCTTGAAGGCGATCGAGCCTACGGAGCACGCCTGCAGCCTGCCCACGCTGATGCAGGGAGACGCATCTCTGCAGGTTACCACCGGGTTTGATACCGCTACCTACCGGATGCCTCTGGGCGTTGTGGCGGGCATCATTCCTTTCAACTTCCCTGCTATGATCCCCTGGGGTTGGGTGGTGCCTCTGGCGATTGCCACCGGCAACACAGTGGTTCTGAAAGCTGCCAGCCTGACTCCGCTGACCTCCATGCGGATTCTGGAGCTGTTCTATGAGGAAGGCGGCTTCCCCAAGGGCGTTGTAAATCTGGTTACCTGCAGCCGTAATGAAGCGGAGCTGTTTCTCACGGACCCTCGTGTAAAGGCCGTGACTTTTGTGGGCACCACCGATGTTGGCAAGCATATTTACTCTGTTGCGTCTGCCAACGGTAAGCGTGTTCAGGCCCAGTGCGAAGCCAAGAACCATGCGCTGGTGCTGGAGGATGCCGATCTGGAAAGCGCCACCAACGCTATCATCAACTCCACCTATGGCTGTGCCGGTATGCGCTGCATGGCGCTGCCCGTTATTGTGATTCAGGAGAGTGTTGCCGATCAGTTTGTAGCTCTGCTGAAGAAGAAAGCCATGGCGCTGAAGGTTGGCTGCGCGTATGATCCCGACACTAAGCTGGGTCCTGTGGTTTCCGCCGCTCATAAGCAAAAGGTCTGCAACTGGATTCAGAAGGGCGTGGATGAGGGGGCAGAGCTGGTGCTGGACGGCCGGGATATTGTGGTGCCCGGCTATGAGAACGGCTACTTTGTCGGCCCCACGATTTTTGACCATGTAAAGCCCGGTATGACCATCGGTGACCGCGAGGTTTTCGGCCCTGTGACGCTGATCAAGCGCGTCAAGGACTTTGATGAGGGCTTGGCCGTTATGAATGCCAATCCCTTTGCTAACGGCTCCGTGATCTTCACGCAGAGCGGTTATTATGCCCGCAAGTTTGAATTCCTCACCGACGGCGGTATGGTGGGTATCAACGTGGGTATCCCCGTGCCCAGCGCGTACTTCCCCTTCTCCGGCAATAAGGAATCCTTCTTCGGCGATCTCCATGTGCTGGGTAAAGACGGCGTTCGCTTCTATACCCGGGCAAAGACGGTCACGAAGCATTGGTATGACGAAAAATCCCATGCCCGTGCGGTCAGCACCTGGGAAGGCACTGTGGAGCGGTAATTTCTTGCCGCCTCGGCGTCTGTGCCTGAAAATCCGCAGCAATGCGCCGGGTCTTATTGTGCCGAAATCCCAAACAGATCCCCTGCTGGCCAACGGAATTCAACCGTGCTATGTTTAGCAAGCGGTTTTCAGTAAGCGTAAAATCTAACCACGTATAAAAGGCCGCCATCTCAAGGAGCCGTTCGCTCACTGAGATGGCGGTCATCTATTTTTGCGGCATATAGCATTCTTCCGGGGCTCTCGCGGGAAGCAGCTTTTCGGCCCATGCCTCATCTGTTTCGCTTAGACCCGGCGCATTTTGCAGGAGCCAGAGCAGATAGCGGTACGGATCTAAACCGTTCTCCTTCGCCGTTTCGATCAGACTGTAGATCACACTGCTGGCCTGCGCGCCACCGGGCGTATTGGCAAAGAGCCAATTTTTTCACCGTCCCCTTGACGGGGTGTGGTTCACACAACGTTCCGTTACGCTTATCCTCCCCGGCCTTTCGGCCGGGGAGGATTCTTATAAGAGGTCTTGATCTCACTTTTCCGCGTACAGCCGCCACAGGAACGCGGCGATCTGCGCTCTCGTGCAGTCGTTGGCGGAGCCGAACAGCCCACCGCCGATGCCGTCGGTGATGCCGTGCTCCTTGGCCCACGCCACAGCCTGCGCATAGTAAGCGTCCGCCGCTACGTCGCTGAACCCGGCGCTGCCGTTCACAGCCGGGCTACCCGCCGCGCGGTACAGGAACGCCGCGGACTGAGCGCGGGTGCAGGCGGCATCGGGGCTGAACAGGCCATTGCCCGTGCCGCCGGTGATGCCATTTTCAACGGCCCACGCCACCGCCTTGGCGTAGTAGCTGCCTGCGGAAACATCCGCAAAGCTGACCGTGCCCTTCGGCTCGGGAGAACCGGCGGCACGCCACAGGAACGTGACGATCTGGGCCCGGGTGCAGTTCAGATTGGGACTGAAGGTGGTCTCCGTAGTGCCCTGGGTGACCTCGCGCTTGAGCATCCACTCCACCGCGTCCACGTAGTAGGCGCTGTTTGCCACGTCCGCAAAGGGATTCACCCAGGAGAAGGTAGGCTCCACCGTCACCTTGTCGGCGGGCATCTCAAAGGTAAATGTGCCGTCGCCATTGTCCTTGACGGCCAGCTGCTTGCCCTTGGAATCCCGGACGATCACCTCGTCCACCTCGTAATGTTGCTCCGGCTTCACGGTGATGGTCACCTTATCGCCCTTGGCCGCGCTGGTCTTGGAGAGGGAAACCGTCCCGTCAGGATCCTTGCTCACCTCCGCCTTGACGGGGTGGGTGGAGGGTCTGGAGCTGCCGCCGCCACCGCTGGAGGGGCGGGTGTTGACGGTCAGCTTGCCGTCCTCATAGCGGATGGTGTAGTTGTCGGAGGCCGTCGCGCCGCCGGCAAGGATCTTAACCTCGCCGGTCTTGGTCATGTCAGGGGTGATCTCGCTGCCGTCCGCGCCGACGTACTTCACCGTCGGCTGGGTCGTCAGCTTCTCCTCGCCCACCAGACCGGAAACAGTATAGCTGTCCTCGCTCAGCGCAGGGACCTTGTCGCCCACATAGGCGCTCTGATCCTTGGCCTTGACGGTGATGACCGCCTTTTTGATGACGAATTTATAGGTCTTATCCGCCGTGTCATCATCTTCGCCGGCCCACTTGGTGTTGTTCTTGTCCTTCAATGCCACAGTGACGTCGTAGCCAGTTTCGTTGGCGTTGGTCTGCTTGTTGCCGGTGATGGTGTAAGCGCCATCCTCCGCCAGAGCGTAGATCTGCTCCGTGCCGTTGTAGGTGAAGACCGTGGCATCCGCCGTGGGAATGGTGATCGGCTTCTTCTCCACCGTCAGGGTGCAGGTCGCCGCCGCCTCGTCATAATCCTCCGTGGCGGACGCCTTGGCGGTGATGACCGCCGTGCCCGCGCCCTTGATGGTGACCTTGCCGGTGCCGTCCACGGTGGCAACCGCAGGCGCACTGCTCTCGTAGGTCACGGTGCTGCCCTCGACAGCGCCGACCGCGCCAGCGGAGAAATCCGGGTCGCCATAGGTCTTGCTTACGGCAGACGGAATGCTTTCAAAGCGGAAGTCGCTCTGAGCCAGCTTATCCGCCACCGTATAGGTACCGGCGCGGAAGTCGATGGTGTAGTTTTCGTTCAACGCCAGATCGCCCTGCGTGATGGAATAGCTGCCCGCGGCATCCGAACGCGCGTTGGTCTCCAGCGTGCCGGTGAACTCGTCACCGGCGGCCAGTTCCGGGGTATAGGTGTAGGTCAGTTCCGCCAGGGCCAGGCCCACACGGGAGGTTTTGTTCTCCGCCGTTACGGTGATGGCCCGCTTTTCGATCTTGACAGCGATGCTCTGAGCCGCTACATCCAGATGATTCTTGTCACCCACGACCTTGTAGGAAACGGTATAAGTCCCAGCTTCCTTGCCCGTGGGCGGAGTTTCGGTGTAGTTCGTGCCGTCCAGACTGTACTGCACCGTGCCGGTGCTGCTGGTAGGCAGAGTCCCAAGCAGCGCCTGCTCCTCGCCGTTGTAGACTAAATCGGTCTTGGCAGCCGGATCGGTCACAGCCCCGGCGGCCTGAGAGATCGAGGGCCTGATGTAGGTGAAGCACTCACGGTAATTTTCGCCGCCAGACGTCGGCGTAAAGACCGCCCTATACACCTTTGTATTACCGACTTCCGGGATTTCATCCATGCCGTCGCCGTCAAATTTCCATGTGCCGGGTACGATTGTTACCTTGCTGCTATTATAGTAGACCGTAGTGGAAGAGACAGGGATATCTTTTACCTTGGTGCCGTAAGACGCCGTGGCCGTCATCCGATCTTCTCCGATAATTCTCAGCGTTACGGGATTGATGGAGAAGCGTACTGTAATCTCACCCGTATAGTTGCCGGTGCCGGTAATGATGATTTTCGCCTGAGAATCCGGCCCCAACTTGGTGGCGTTGATGTTATTCGCATAAGCAACGGCGTAATCCGTCCCCGCCGTCAGCGTATTGCCATCCAGCACAACAGATGTTACCGCTGGCTTCTTCTCGCCGCCATCATAAACTTGTTCGCTTTGGTCCCTCGTGACTGCGGCGCCCTCAATGGATTTCGGGCTGATGGTGAAATTCACCGTGCCGGTGTGGATCTCGGTGTCGGTTTCATAAGACACGGTCACGGTGTACTCGCCCGCGTCGGTAGGCCGCTTGCTTGACGTGGTGCCGTCCTTCGTGTTCGTGTAGGTGACGGTCACGGCGGGATCGGTAAGCTCCACGCCGGTCGGCAGACCGTTTACCTGCAATTCCTTCGCGGCTTCTCCGAAGGTCCAGTCGTCCATGGTAACGGTAATATCATTGGCTGTGGGCTTTTCTTGCAGAGTCAGCGTGATCCCTACCGGAATAACCTTGTAGTTTCGACTGGTCACATTAACGGTTACATATGCTCGCATACCTACGAGATTGCTGGCCATCGGCTTCATGGTAATCGTTAAAATTTCACCGTTTAACGCAGTATTAGTCAAATCCACATAGTCGGATTGAGAAGTAATGCCAAAAGCAGCGAGTGCCAGAGAGTCACCGTGGCGAACTTTATTCTTCGTCAGTTCCTGACTCAAATCCACTGTAAAGGTTTGGGAAACAGAAGAAGGATGCATGTTGTTTACCGCTACGGGAACCGTTCCGTTGTATTGAGTTGCCTGCTGGATAGTCAAGCCCAATTCGCTGGTAGCCGCATTGGTGGTATCCGTATCATTAAATACCGCTTCGATGATGTAGTCGCCCGCATCAGTTGGGTTTTCGTTCAGCTTTTCACCCTTGATATAGGTATTACCCTCGTTTTTTGTGGCAGTATACCAGTTAAACTCTGCAATATCACTGTATGTACCGCCGGAAATCGTCAAACGGTCAGAAGCCGGGTTGGCAAGCTGGGTGCCGTCGAATGTTTTGCCATACGGATAACCTTGCCAGCTTCGGATCGTCGGCGTCGCCTTGGTGATCTTAAAGCCGCGGATCACGGTCTGGCCCTCTACCGTGATGCTGGCCGTGTAGGAGCCCGGCAGGGTGGGCGCGGTCGTGCCGAGATCCTTGCCGGTCACGCTGTTCTGATAATAGATTTCAATTGTCGAGACCTCCGGGCCGCGCCAGGCGGGCTGTTTGCTGGCTTCTACCGATGCGTTATTCCAACGATCGCCGTACGTTGTGTTTTCGACTTTAAGCCGCACAGAACCGCCGTTATACTCATCGCTGCCAGAGGCGGTCACCGGACAGTTTGGAGCGGTGCATTTTGCCTTGATCATCTCGGTCGTTGCGGTGAACTGCCAGTTGTGGTCGTGGCCGTGGAACCGGATCGCTCCGTTCTCGTCCTTCGTGAACGAGTACCCTTTGTCCGTCACGTCGGAGGAGAAGATGCTCTCATAATCCTCCACCGCCTCGCCGGTGGTAATGACCGCGCTGGCTTCGCCCTGCGTGGAAATGCCGATTTTGGACGCGGCGTCCAGGGTTCCTTCGACGGTGATGGTCTTGCCCGTGGACAGGAACACATTGTAATCGAGGGTGCCAACAAGTGTGCCGTTGTTATAGACGTTTTTATAGTTGCCGGTGACGCTTACCTTACCGCTGACGGTGAATGTGCCGGGGTAGGTGTCGCCGACATTGTTTTTGTAATCGCACAGATACACACCGTAGCCAGCGTTGCCGGTAATGGAGCCGCCGGACATGATGAACTCGCCGCCGTTCACATACACACCGCTGCTGTTGCCGTAAAGGCTGCTGTTGTCCGAGATCTCGCCGCCGGACATATTAAATACGGCGCGGGATGAGTCGGCATAGGTAGGGGCAACGTACACACTGCCTCCGCCGGAATAGCCCATGTTACCAGTGATCTTGCCACCGTACATATTGAAAACGGAGTACGTCGCGACATAGACACCCGCGCCGAACGTACCTCTGTCGTTATAATTACCATCGGTTTGGTTGCCGGTGATGTTGCCGCCGTACAGATTGAAGGTGCCGAACACCATCACGCCGCGGCCTCTCTTCTCGGCTTCGTGCGTGACCGTACCGGCCGTGCCGCAGTCGGTGAGGGTGAAGGTTTTGCCCTTGTCCACCTCAATAACATTAATACCCTTTTCAGTCGCCGTGATGCTGTGACCGTTGAGGCAGAGCACCACGCCGTCTGCCGGATGCCAGGTTTCACTCACTGTGACATCTCTCATGAGGTAGTAGTGGCCGCTCGCTTGCAGACCGGTTACACCCATGACACCTGTCCAAGTCACATTATTGTGATTCCCGTCCTCGCAGGTGCTACCGCAGATGGGGTGCTGGTGTCCGCCCGCCGCCAGCGTCTCAAGCTGGCTGAACCAGTAGGACAGCGCCTCCAGCTTCTCCGTGTTTTTCAGCTGTGCCTGCTGTTCTTCGGTCAGGGTGTCATAATACGCGTCGCAGGCGGCCTGAAACGCCTCGTAGACCGCCATGGCATCCTCATCGTCCATGCCGTCCAGTTCCGCCGCGTCAGGCAGAGCGTCGATCATCGCCTGCACGGCGGCCACGGCCTCGTCCTGCTTTGCGGCAGAATCCTCCTGCTGTTCTTCCTGTTCCGCAGACTGGCCCTCCTGCTTCGCTTCCGCAGACTGGCCCTCCTGCTCCGGGGCCGCAGGCTGATTTTCCTGCTTCACTTCCCCGTTTGCCGGGTCTGCCGCTTCCTCCATGGCCGGGGACGTCTGCGCCGTCCCCTCCGTCTCCTCCGCCAGCGCCGCCGTAATTTCTTCTGCGGCAGATGACGTAAGCCGTCAAGCAGAAGACAACCGCCAGTAGAATGCCGATGACGATTCCGCCCAGGAACATATCGCTGATAGACACGCCTGTGCATACACCAATGGTAACCATCAGGATGCTGGGGGGAATCAGGGGACCTAGGTTGCCGGCCACGGAAATCATGCCGCCGGCAAACTCCTCGTCATAGCCGTCCTTGAGCATCTCCGGATACATGATGCCGCCGATGGCGGAAACCGTTGCCGGTGCAGAGCCGGACAGAGCTGCGAAGAAGGAGCAGGCAACAATGGAGGTAATGGCTAGACCGCCCCGGACCTTGGCGCAAAGAATCTTTGCCACTTGAACGATTCTGGCGGATATGCCGCCGTATTCCATCAGCTTACCAGCCAACATGAACATGGGGATGGCTAAATAGGAGAAGGAATCCACGCCGGCAAACATTCGCTGGGCGATACCGGACACAGACACACCCGCCGTCAGCATGCCGATGCCGGATGCCACACCCAGAGAAATGGCAATGGGAACCCCTAAAAACGCCAGCAGGAAAAAAGTTCCCAGCAGAATGAAAATCAAGCTCATGCAGCACTTCCTTCCCCGTCGGTCTGATCCTTGAAAGCGGTCGGCTTAAAAGCCTGAATAGTCATAAACACCAGTTCTACAATGAAGAGGATTCCCCATACTGGCATGGCCGCATAGACAAAGGCCATATTGATCCGCAGTGCCGTGGAGGTCTGGTTGAATTCGATCTGGGTCTGGATGACCTCCAGTGCCCCCAGGATCAGCACCACCGCAAACACCAGGCACACAATGTTTGAAAAGCAGGTCAGTACAACCTTGGCCTTGCCGTGGAACCGGTTAATGAGCACGTCAATGCAGCAGTTTGCCCCGGTTCGGAACGCGATGACAGATGCCAGGAACACCTGCCACACCATCAGGTAGCGGGCCGCCTCCTCGGGCCAAGCAATGGTTGCCTTGATGATGGTGCGATTAACCACCTGCAAAAACACAACCGCAACTAACAGCACTGTGACGATTGCCACCAAAACTTTTTCGACTTTGTTGATTCCGTTGTAAAATTTCATACTCGCGACTGACATTTTACAAGGCGTAAAGCGGCAGTCTCCCTCCCTTCTCTCTCAGAGAATTTAATAGGCACAATTACGGATGGACTCAACGAGATCCTGAGGGATGGTATCATAGAACTTGGGATAGATCTCATCGGTGATGGCCCGGAATGCATCCTTGTCCACATCCTCATGCACCGTCACGCCGTCCTCGGCCTGAAGCTCATCCAGATACCGGGTCTCTCTTTCTGCCACATCGGCCCGCTGAAGATCCCGCGCCTCAGCCGCAGCCTCCTTCAAAATGGTCTGCTGCTCCTCCGTCAGGGATGCAAAGACCTTCTTGCTCATCAACAGGGCAGTGGCGCCATAGAAATGCTCCGTCAGGCTCAGTTCTTTGCACACCTCATAGTAGGCGCTGCTGTAGTAGGCGCAGATGGCATTCTCGGCGGCATCAATGGTTCCCTGCTGCAGGCCGGTATAAACCTCGCCGGAGGCCATATTGGTGACGATGGCGTTCAGAGCACTGAAGGTGGCAGTCTGGATCTGGTTTTCCATGATACGGATTTTCACACCCTTGAGATCAGCAGGCTTGGTGATAGGCTTAGTGGAAAAGACATTGCGGAAACCGTTTTCCATGTAAGTAAGGCCCACCATGCCCTGACTCTCCAGACCATCAAAGAGGCTCTGGCCGATCTCGCCGTCCAGCACCGCATAGGCATGGGCCTTGGAGTCAAAGAGGTAGGGCATGTCCAGCACGGACATTTGAGAATAGAAGTTGCTGATGGGAGCCGTGGAAACCAGCGCCAGATCCAGATTGCCGATCTGAAGGGACTCCATCATCTCCCGCTCCTGCCCCAGCGTGCCGTCCGTGTGTACCTCCACCTGAAGGGTGCCGCCGGACTTCTCGTTTACCAGTTCGGCGAATTTGTCCACGCCAAAGTCAAAGTGGCTGCCATCCGCCAGCACATGGCCGCACTTAAGCACGATTGTGCCGGAGGGAGCGGCATCCCCATTGCCGCTGGTAGCGGGGGAATCGCTCTTCTGTCCGCCGCAGGCGGTGAGGGAGAGTGTCAGCAATCCTGCCAGCATCAGGGAGACAAGTCTTTTTTTCATGGAAACCGTCCTTTCTTCTCTGTCCATACTATATTTAATGTAGTTTTTTACGCCTTTTCAAGGATAATGGGATGGGCAAGGGCCGGATCTGCATCTGGATAATCCGCCCGGTAGTGACTGCCCCGGCTTTCCTTCCGCTCCAGCGCTGCCCGGGCGATCAGTCCGCCGACCTCTGCCAAATTTTCCAGCTGTACCAGTTCTCCCAGACACCCAGCCGTTCCGCCGCAGGCGATCTCCGCCTTCAGATCTGCCAGCTCCGTCAGGTACTTTTGAAGTCCGGTCTGGCTGCGGATAATCATCAGGGCTTTGTCCGAGCGCTCCTGCAGGGTCTCCAGCAGGTCTCTGCATTCCCGTCTGGTGCCGGAGGTCAGCTGCTCCAGCCGCCGGGCGATCTCTCTTGCCGACGCCTCTCCAGTTGGGTGAGCCTTCAGCCCCTTTGCATAGGCGGCAGCGCTGCGGCCGGCAATATTGCCGAACACCTGACAGGTAACGGACATGTTGCCCCCCAGCCGGTCGGCTCCGTGGGGGCCGGAGGCCGTCTCTCCTGCCGCATAGAGTCCCGGGAGACTGGCGGCGGCATGTTCGTCGATCAGGACACCGCCATTGAGGGCATGGGCAAAGCAGGCAATCTCCACCGGATCCCGATAGAGGTCGATCCCCCGCTCTTTGTGCCACTGATAGGTAACCTTCCACATGGAGGCAAATACCGGATCCCGCCGAAACAGACTGTCAAAATCCGTTCCGCGGAAATTCAGAAGCATGTTGCCGCCGGCGGTTCCCCAGCCGTAATTATACTCGCTCTGAACCGCAATCTCAATATATCGGGAGAGATCTCTTGTGCTGAATGGGAAATGGGTCTTCTCCCGGATAACAGCCTCCGGCGTCACTTCGGCCGGAAGGTATTTTTCCAGCACAGGCTCCCCTGCTGCGTTTTCGATCTGGGGGTTAGCCTCCCAGAGGTAGTTACCGAAAAGGTTGATAAAGGGTGCCGCCACGCCGATCCCCGCCTGAATGAACTCCATGTTGCTCATCCGGGCGCCGGCCCGCCAGGCCATTGCGTATCCGTCGCCGGTAATGTCCCGAGGATACATATTCCGCCGGAAAAGGCGGCTGGCTCCGCCGGTGGCCAGGACAACGCTGCCGGCATGAACAATCACTGGGGCACCAGCCTCATCCAGTGCGTACACACCGCAGACCTGTCCGTCCTCTTTCAGCAGATCCACCGCCTGCAGACCGCTGAGAACCGTGATGTCCCTTCTGGCCACCTCCTCCCGGAGGGCCCGAAGGATGGGCTTGAAGTGGTTTTCCACCACATGGGAGCGAGGCCGGGTGGAAAAGCAGGCCTGATACACCTTGAAGTGTCCATCCTCTTTGGCAAACACAGTGCCGCCGCTGATCTTCTCCAGATATTGCAGGGCGCTCTCCGCCTGTTCCGCCAGAATCCGGCATAGGGGCAACTGTGCAGTACCCAAGGCGGCCATCTCCATATCCCGGTAGAATTCCTCCGGGCTGTCCTCAGGATCCAGGGCTCCGTCCGGCACATTGAAGGCCCCCACCTCTGCCACACTGTAATAGGTGGCGCCGCTTTTTCCTGCCTCACCCTTGGAGAGGATGGCGGTTTTTGCGCCCTGCTCACAGGCGCTCAGGGCGGCCCGCAGGGCTGCGCCGCCGCCCCCCAGCACCAGTACGTCAAACCTAAGTTCGCTGCTCATACCCACGCTCCGTTCTTACGTAAACAAGGCTGCGTCCATCTCCTTGGGGTTGGACACCAGCACCGGGAAGGGAATCAGATCCAGAATGTCCTTCTGAATGTCAATGCCGGGGGCGTATTCCAACAGTTCAATGCCCTTGGGGGTCAGGTGGAACACCGCCCGCTCCGTCACATAAGTGACGTCCTGTCCCTTTTTCAGAGCTTCCTGACCGTTCAGGGTAATCTGCTCCACCTTTTCCATCAGCTTGTGGTACTTGCCCTCCTGAATGATCTTCAGGCGACCGCCGCCAATCTCAATTTTTGCGCCGCCGGCGGTGAAGGAACCGCAGAACACCAGCTTCGGCGTTTTGTGAGCAATGTCGATGAAGCCGCCGCAGCCGGGGATGATGCCATTGAATTTGCTGACATTCACGTTGCCGTATTGGTCAAACTCACCGAAGCCCAGGAACGTCTGAGTCAGACCGCCGCCCCGGTAATAGCGGAACACATCGGTGGAATCAATGATAGCCTCGGGGTTTACATTGGTGCCGAAAATGGCCCGCTCTGCCGGAACGCCGCCGATGGCGCCGTGCTCCGGGAAGAAAATCGTGTCCTTGTCAGAGTTCTCTTCCACTTGGATCATAGGAATATTGATGGGAATGCCTACCCCCAGATTCACCACTGCGGACTGCTTGGTGATCTCCTGAGCCGCCCGGCGGCTGATAACCTTGGCAGCGTCCAGCGGCAGGGGTTCCAGCGCAGAGACGGGAATGCGAATTTCACCGGTGAGGGCCGGGTTCATCCGCCCACCGCTGGGGGCCTGATTCTCATCCACCACCACCATGTCTACCATGATGCCGGGAATCACTACCTTCTGGGGGTCAATGCTGCCCCGCTTCACCAGACGGCTGACCTGAACGATCACCTTGCCGCCGCTGGCCCGGGCTGCCATGGCCAGTGTCCGAACGCCCAAGGTCATGGGCTCATGCTCCAGGCTGATATTGCCGAATTCATCGGCTGTGGTGCCCCGGAGGATAGCTACGTCAATCTTCGGATTTTTGTAGCAGAGCATTTCCTCGCCGTGAATGGTATCTCGGGTGCAGAAGGTGTTCTCCGCAATGCTGTTGACGCAGCCGCCCTCCACATCGCAGTCTACAAAGGTTCCGAACCCCACCTTACTGTATGTATAGGGCTCGCCGGCAGCCACGTTGGCCATAATCTGCAGCACCGTGCCCATGGGAATCAGGTAGGCGGGGATCTTGTTCTCTCGAATCATGGAGGTCATCTTAGAGGTCTTCAAGTAGCTGTAACCGCTGCCGATGACCTTTTTCGTCATACCCTCGTGGGCAAAGTGCTCCAGCCCCAGACCCACGCCCATGCCGTGGATTACGGTGTGGATCTCCGTCAGGTCTCTGGGATGGCCGGTTTCCAGAAACCGCTTCTCCAGATTAGCCAGTAGATATTCGGGAAGCAGGATATTCTCACAGCCGCAGACAGTAACGGTGCTGCCGTCCGCAATGGAGGCAATGGCCTCTTCCACACTTACAACTTTACTCATGCTTTATCCCTCTTTCTGTGCGGTGCGTTTCATCATAATGGCCTTCGTGCCGCTCTGGCAGACGGTACCATCCTGCTTAATGAGCTCAAAGTACAGCTTGAGCACTCCTCGATCCGGCTTGCTGCGGCTGGGAATCACGTCCTTCACCGTAATTTCCGCGTGAATCGTGTCTCCGAAGAAAATAGGCGCCTTGAATTTCCATTCCTCAATTTCCAGAAACGCGATGGCACTGTCCGTGATCAGATCCAGTCTGTCCAGAAACCCGTGAGCCCAACTGATCCCCAGCAGCCCATGGGCAATCCGCTGACCGAACTGGCTATGCTTCATGACCTCGGCATCCGTGTGATTGGGGTGCATATCCCCTGTCATGCAGGCAAAATTGACGACGTCGCACTCCGTCACCGTCCGTGCGGCAGATACAAAGTGTTCTCCCAACACATATTCATCCAAGTATTTGCTCATGCGTTTTCCCCCCTCCCGTTGTTTTTGAATCCAGAACTTGTTTCTGTATCTAGATAATATAGCAGGAGAGAAAAAAAGTCAACACTTATACAGTGAGTAATTTATACAAAAATGCCAACGAAATTTCATTCATTTGACCGATTGTACATTCAATAAGTTGAGAACTCACGGCAGTCAAGGATACCGGTCTGCGGTTTTCCCGGCCAAACAAAACAAAAGGGCTTGCCGTCTGCAATTCACAGATGGCAAGCCCTTTTGGCGGTTTGAACATTTTTTACTACTAATTTATTTGTTTAACTCATTTGAATTCCTTCATAGGCCCAGAAGATCTTCAACTGGGAATTAGTTTACGGGCGGACCAGGTTCTGCTCGATTTCCTGGGCGCTTTTCTTCATTTGACCTGCGATACGCTCATATTCTTCCATGCTAGAATCTGTCACCACGGTGCCGATGCTGATTGCCCCCATCAAATCATCTCCACGGTATACCGGCACACCGATACCCAACACACCTTTGGTGCCCTCACCATGGTCCACAGAGAAACCCCGCTCCCGGGTTTTCCGGAGTTCTTCCAGGTATCCCTCCCGGGTTGTGATCGTGCTGTCGGTAAAAGGAGTATAGTCAATGCGGGAAAGATACTGTTCCAACTGCTCCGCTGGCAGCCAAGCCATCAAAGCCTTCCCCGCAGCCGAGGAGTGCAGCGTCAAAGGCCGGCCTACCGAGGTGGTACGGATGGATATATTCCCGTTCTCAGCCTTGAACACACATATAGCGCTGCCTGCATCCAGAATACAGAAATGAACAGAAAACTGTGTCTCATCTGCCAGCTTTGTCAGGGGACCGCGCACACACTCCACAATGTCATTCTGCTTAGGGATGCCACGCAGCAGCGGAAGGATCCCCATTGCCAAACGATACTGCCGGTTGTCCAGTCGTTCAACATAGTGAAACATCTCAAGAGTTGAAAGAGTCTGGTAGGTTGTGGATTTAGAAAGCTCCAGCGCCGTAAAAATCTCACTAAAAGATGAATCCGGGTGCTCTGCCAGAAAATTCAGTATTTTAATGGCTTTTTCCACCGCACCAACGCAATATTGTTTCGGCATAGTATCTCCTTTTCACAGTTTGTGAACATGTACCATTTTGATCGTCAGAGACAAATACACCGGAAAATTCGCTGTCAGATGCCCCCGTCTTTGTCAATCGATGGCAAAAATTCTTTACATTAATTAACAATAGCAGATTTTCCGAAACCGGTCAAGGCATATCTCGCAGTGAAATTTATCCTTCTGACTCTCACCCGAACAAGCCCGCTGTCGGCCTTCCTACCCTGTATCAGGCAGCTTGAAGGCCACGCAGCTTTCACCAGTTTCCGGTTAAAATACGCAAAAGTGTTCGCGTCGGGCGTAACTAACCGCATGGTCGGGAACGTCCAACGCGAACATCTTCAATCATCCACACAGGCTGAGTTCGCAGAGGTAGCATATCAAAACGTTCCATTACGCCTGTCTCATAGCTGTTGCCAGCTTTGACGCTTATTCTCCCCGGTTCGATCAAACCGGTGAGAATTCTTTTAAGAGGTCTTAATCTCCCTTTTCCATGTACAGCCGCCACGGGAACGCCGTGATCTGCGCGCTCGTGCAGTCGTTGGCGGAGTCGAACAGCCCGCTGCCTGTTCCTTTGCTGATCCCGTTGTCAGCGGCCCACGTCACGGCATTTGCGCAGTAAGCGTCCACTTAATTGTTGGTGCAGTGGTCAGAAGCCGCCCCCACCCTGCCGGCAAGGATCTTAACCTCGCCGGTCATGGCCATGTCAGGTGCGCTCTTCTTTCCGTCCCCTCGTTTTTTTACCCCCAGACCTCCATCATCACGCCGCCGGTGACCGCCTCCCAGCGGCGGGCCGTCAGGTCCGCCGTGGGCAGCACCGTCACCGACAGGTGGGCCGGTTTCAGCCGCTCCACTGCCCGTTTCAGGGCCGGAATGTCCGCCGGAACACGCCCCTCGCCCACGGTCAGCGCCGTGACGCTCCAATGGGCGAAGTCCTCCTCCACCTCGCCCCGGTCGCCGCCGCCCAGCGTGACGCACAGCTCCTTCAA
>ENA-UERK01001724-UERK01001724.1-human-gut-metagenome-genome-assembly--contig:-NODE-1724-length-15379-cov-3.101817_pt1 | contig 15379 bp, 9 predicted proteins | sample MGYA00242957_ERZ507957 | MGnify/ENA primary metagenome ERZ507957 (study PRJEB26167, sample SAMN06115538) | human gut metagenome | host: Homo sapiens | place: China:Heilongjiang | collected 2015-11-06... | reverse complement strand
TAATGCTCAATAAGGAATGTAATATACAATGGAATAATTGTAATTCTGTTTAAAAGAATAAAATACACATAAAATATCTATTTATGACACATAAATTATGTTATTGCTGGGGACGAAATATTGTATGCAATAACAAGGGGGGTATATATATGGTTTGTTGACCTGTTAAAACATTTATTTCAAGGTTCCTACCTCTCTGTATTCAGAAAATATGAGAGCTTTGAATGGTCTGCTACGGAAAAATGGTGTTATGTTTTCCATCCCGTACAATGTCTCGTCGAGAATCGCGTCGTTTATACGATGCTGTTGCGCCGTTTCTTATATTGTGCCGATTTTTCTTTGGCCAATGCCTGCATGTCAACTGCAACATCGACTTCGTCTACAATCTCCACTCCAGTCATCGTTTCAATAATGTCTTCCATTGATACCACACCTCGAAGACAGCCGTATTCGTCAACGATGATGGAGATATGTTCTCGTTTTTCGAGCATCTTTTCCCAGATGTGATACAGTGATTCTCCCTCACCGAAAGAAAGGATGGGGCGTATCAAGTCAGACAGCTTTGTTTGGAATTTATCTTCCGACAGATATTTCAGCACCATGTCTTTCAACACATACCCGGTGATGTATTCCTTGTCTTTGTCATATACTGGTATGCGCGAGAAGTTCCATTCCTGCTGTTTGTAGAAGTCTTTGACCGTGAGATTCATGTTTGCTGATTCCACGACAATGAAAGGTGTCATTGCGTCCTTGGCCTTGATGCCCGACAAACGGATGCAGTTCTTGATGATTTTGCTTTCAGACTCACGGAAAATACCTTCGGTTGTGCCAACGTCAACCATTGCAGATACTTCTTCGCGGCTCATAGAGCTTTGTTTGCCCTTGGGCGTAAACACCTTCGTTATGAGTTCGGAAAGTAGCACAAGCGGATAAGTGATGACAATCAATATGCGGATGATTTTCGTGGACGGCATTGCGAGTGAGCGCCAGTAGGAGGCCCCGATGGTTTTCGGGATAATTTCAGAGAGCACTAGGATGAGCAACGTGAGCACGGCTGAGACGATGCCAAAATATTCTTCGCCAAAAAGTTTGATGGATTCAGCGCCGACACCAGCAGAACCGATGGTGTGAGCGATGGTGTTGAGCGAAAGAATTGCACCCACCGGACGGTCGACATTGTCTTTATAGTCTTTCATCAAAGAGGCCGTTTTGTTGCCTTGGCTTTCCTTCATCGTGATGAAAGACATGGGGGTTGAGAGAAGCACCGCTTCAAGAACGGAGCATAGAAAGGACATCGAAAGTGCGCCTAAAAAATATAAGATGATTAAGCCCATTAATTATAAGTAGGTATTCAAAATTTATAATATCCATGTAGGGAAAATCCAGTTTGATATGCTTGACTGCATTTTTTGTCATCCCTATGCGCCTTCTTTTGCGCCTAAACGTTGAGCGTCAAAGTGGTATCGCGCCATGGAACCAAAACGTTTTGGAAGGTTGCCCATCCGAAGTTCAAAGTTAACTATTTGGCGGCGATTCTGACCATTTTACAGGAGATAATTATTAATATTTAGTAGTCTGGTTTAAGTATTCTTTGGTTCATGCCTTCAATCTCACATTCAGCTGTGGATTGCGGGTTATTGCTGTCCTGTGGTATAGTGCAAATGTTTTTATGTTTTTTTCGGGGTTCTTATTGATTTGCTAGTCCCCGCATGAGTATTATTACTGCCTTCAAAGCCCCGCTTTTTGCTATGCAGCTGTAAGTTGGCCAATTCCCAAGCCAGCATTTTTGTGAATTATCTGTCAGAATAAAAAACAGGCTCCCATCTATTCAGTTTGTGAAAGATGGGAGCCTGTTATGGTCATGCCAAGCAAGATGGTAGGGAAATGTCCCAAGTTGTCTCTTGTTGGCTGCTTGGCTGATTTACGGCATTATTTATTAATACTCCTGCCAGCACTTGATGTCGAGTTCGTCGAGCTTCACGGTGCAGAAAGCGTAGATGAAGGCCGATGCCAGACGTGCGTTGGTGATGAGTGGTACGTTGAGGTCGATGGCTGCACGGCGAATCTTATATCCGTTGCTCAATTCGCCAGATGAGAGGTTCTTCGGCACGTTGACCACCATGTCGATTTCATGGTTGTGGAGCATGTCGATAGCTTGCGGATGTCCCTCTTCGCTTGGCCAGTAAACGAGGTTGTTCTTGATGCCGTTTTCTGTCAGATAGCGACTTGTTCCGCCTGTTGCGTAGAGCGTGTAGCCGTGAGCTTGAAGCATCTGGCAGGCAGCCAGCATTTCGGCTTTCTGCTTGCCGTCGCCGGTTGAAAGCAGAATGTTCTTCTTCGGGATGCGGTGGCCAACGGAGAGCATAGACTTGATGAGCGCAGTTCGTGAGTCTTCGCCCAGACAGCCAACTTCGCCCGTTGAAGCCATGTCGACACCGAGGACTGGGTCGGCCTTCTGCAAGCGGTTGAATGAGAATTGAGATGCTTTGATGCCGACGTAGTCGAGGTCGAAGAGGCTCTTGGCCGGTTTCTCCACTGGCAGGCCGAGCATGATGCGAGTTGCCAATTCGATGAGGTTGATTTTGAGAACCTTGCTGACGAACGGGAAGGAACGTGAGGCACGCAAGTTGCACTCGATGACCTTGATGTCGTTTTCTTTGGCGAGGAACTGGATATTGAACGGACCAGAGATGTGAAGTTCCTTGGCAATCTGCTTGGAAATCTTCTTGATGCGGCGTGCCGTTTCAACATAGAGTTTCTGCGGTGGGAATTGAATCGTGGCGTCGCCAGAGTGTACACCAGCAAATTCGATGTGCTCAGAAATGGCGTAGGCGATGATTTCACCGTCTTTTGCAACGGCGTCCATTTCAACCTCCTTGGCATGCTGCATGAAGCGGGAAACAACCACTGGGTGCTTCTTCGACACGTTGGCGGCCAATTTGAGGAAGCGTTCGAGTTCTTCCTGGTTTGAACATACGTTCATCGCAGCGCCAGAGAGGACATACGAAGGACGTACAAGTACAGGGAAGCCAACGCGCGAGATAAACTGCTGGATGTCGTCCATAGAAGTCAGTGCGCTCCATTCCGGCTGGTCAACACCGATTCTGTTGAGCATCTCTGAGAACTTTTCGCGGTCTTCAGCGTTGTCGATATAGCGTGCTTGCGTGCCGAGCAGGTTCACGTTTTCAGCATCCAGGCGCATTGCCAGGTTGTTAGGAATCTGTCCACCCGTAGAAACGATGACACCATAAGGCATTTCCAGTTCGATGATGTCCATCACGCGTTCGAAGGTGAGTTCATCGAAATAGAGGCGGTCGCACATGTCATAGTCCGTTGAAACCGTTTCCGGGTTGTAGTTGATCATGATGCTGCGATAGCCTTCGCGACGGATGGTGTTGAGCGCCTGAACGCCACACCAGTCAAATTCAACGGACGAGCCGATGCGGTATGCACCAGAACCGAGCACCACAACCGAGCGCTTGTCGTGTTCAAACTGGATGTCGTGTGCAATGCCGCTGTAAGTTACATAGAGGTAGTTGGTCTGAGCTGGATACTCAGCTGCCAACGTGTCAATCTGCTTTACAACGGGAACGATGCCAGCTTGTTTGCGGCGTGCACGAACAGCCATGATGGCCTTTTCGATGTCCATGTCTTGCTCCATACCAACGGCGCGTGCAATCTGGAAGTCGGTGAAGCCCTGAATCTTGGCTTTTCGCATCAATTCGTTGTCGAGCACGTTGATGCTGGTGCAAGCGTGGAGTTCCTGGTCGGTTTTGTGGATGTTATAGAGTTTCTGGAGGAACCAGCGGTCGATTTTCGTCAGATCGTGAATCTGGTCGATGGTATATCCAGCCTTGAAAGCCTTTTCAATGACAAAAATACGCTTGTCGGTCGGTTCGCGCAGAGCCTCGTCAACGTTGTCAATCTTGATTTCCTTATTGTCGACAAATCCGTGCATGCCCTGGCCGATCATGCGGAGGCCTTTCTGAATCACTTCTTCGAAGGTGCGGCCGATGGCCATCACTTCGCCGACGCTCTTCATGGAAGAACCCAATTCGCGGTCAACGCCACGGAATTTTCCCAAGTCCCAGCGAGGGATTTTGCAGACAACGTAGTCGAGTGCTGGTTCGAAGAAGGCGCTTGTTGTTTTCGTCACAGAGTTCTTGAGCTCGAAGAGGCCGTAACCCAATCCCAATTTGGCGGCAACGAAGGCCAAAGGATAGCCCGTTGCTTTTGATGCCAAGGCTGAAGAGCGCGACAAACGGGCGTTGACTTCGATGACGCGGTAGTCTTCAGAATTGGGATCGAAGGCATACTGAACGTTACATTCTCCGATGATGCCCACGTGGCGTACGATGCGGATGGAGAGCTCGCGGAGCTTGTGGTATTCAGAGTTCGTGAGAGTCTGCGATGGTGCGATTACGATACTTTCACCTGTATGGATGCCGAGCGGGTCGAAGTTTTCCATGTTGCAGACCGTGATACAGTTGTCGAAACGGTCGCGCACCACTTCGTATTCAATTTCCTTCCATCCCTTCAAGCTCTTTTCAACGAGCACCTGTGGAGAGAAAGAGAATGCCTTTTCAGCCAGTTTGTTGAGCTCTTCCTCATTGTCGCAGAAGCCGGAACCCAAACCGCCGAGGGCGTAGGCAGCGCGGAGAATCACTGGATAGCCCAGTTCTGCTGCAGCCTGACGTGCTTGTTCGATGGTTTCGCAGGCTTCGCTCTTGATGGTTTTGACGTTGATTTCGTTGAGCTTGCCGATGAAGAGTTCACGGTCTTCCGTGTTCATGATGGCTTCAACGGGTGTGCCAAGCACCTGAAGGTTATATTTCTCCAAGATGCCGCTTTGGAAAAGTTCCACGCCGCAGTTCAAGGCCGTCTGTCCGCCGAAGGCGAGCATGATGCCTTGTGGACGTTCCTTTTCGATGACCTTTTCAACGAAGAAGGGAGTGACAGGCAGGAAGTAGATGCGGTCGGCAACACCTTCTGACGTCTGTACTGTGGCGATGTTCGGGTTGATGAGAACCGTTTCGATGCCTTCTTCCTTGAGGGCCTTCAGTGCCTGAGAGCCAGAATAGTCGAATTCGCCCGCTTCACCGATTTTAAGTGCGCCAGAACCTAAGAGGAGAACTTTCTTTATATCGTTTGACATATTATCTTGTTTTAATGTGGTGTGATTTAGATAAGCAGGTGGCAGGAATCTTTCTTGTATCTGGAAAGCTCCGTTGCTTCGCAGATATGAAGCGGATTCTCTTGTCCTAATTATTCCTTATATATTAGTCGTGCCCACCAGCTTAATGGTCATTTGTTTACAGCAGTTTTACGAAATCATCGAAGAGGAACTCCGTGTCGACAGGACCGCTGCATGCTTCCGGATGGAACTGTGCAGAGAACCAAGGATTCGTTTTGTGTCGAACGCCCTCGTTAGATCCGTCGTTCATATTGATGAACAATGGTTCCCAATCGCTTGGAAGCGTGTTGTTGTCAACGGCATAGCCGTGGTTTTGGCTGGTGACGAAGCAGCGGTTCGTGCCCACCATACGCACTGGCTGGTTGTGGCTGCGGTGTCCGTATTTCAGTTTGTAGATAGACGCTCCGGCCGCTTTTGAGAGCAACTGGTTTCCCATGCAGATGCCCATGCAGGGGCGAACGTTTGGATTTGCAAGGAACTTCTTGATGTTGGCAACGGCATCAGCGCAAGTGTCGGGGTCGCCAGGGCCATTGGCCAGGAACAGACCGTCGAATTCCATGTCGTTGAAATCATAATTCCAAGGTACGCGGATGACCTCTACGCCGCGGCGGATGAGGCAGCGGATGATGTTGTTCTTCACGCCGCAGTCAACGAGAACCACTTTCTTTTCAGCTCCCTCGTTGTATCGGATGATTTCCTTGCATGAAACCTTTGCCACATAGTTCACACCATTGTATTCTGCAGTCGGGATATTGTTGGGCTCATCGTCGAAAACGATTTTTCCCATCATCACGCCATGTTCACGGAGTACCTTCGTCAGCTCTCGCGTGTCGATGCCTGTGATGCCTGGCACCTTTTCGCGCTTGAGCCAGTCGCCGAGACTTTCAACGGCATTCCAGTGGCTGTATGTCTCGCTGTAATCACTCACGATGATGGCCGAGGCATAAATTTTGTCGCTTTCCATAAAGGTGGCCAATTTGTCGTCTCCAACCGTGAAAGGAGGAACACCATAGTTGCCGACCAAGGGATAGGTAAGCGTCATCAACTGTCCTGCGTATGAGGGGTCGGTGAGGCTTTCTGGATACCCCATCATGGCGGTGTTGAACACCACCTCGCCCGCTACTGGGCTTTCGTAGCCAAATGACTTACCGTGGAACTTCGTTCCATCGTCTAAAATAAGTGTTACGTTTCGCATATATATAGTTTGTGTTTTTTCTGGTACGGCATTCCCAGAGATGCAGTCTTCTGAAAGCTGCCGTTTGGTTATTTCAATTGTAAGTAATGGTAAAAAATAACTTGTGCAATTTTAAGGGATAAGGAGTTATATCTTATGCCCTGTCAAAATTGCCAGCTTATTCTTTCACCATTAGTTAAATATGAGTTTCTGATCGTCGGGCGATTCTTTCGTACTCCATTCTTATGGACTTACCTGTTTCGCGTCAGCGTAAAACCATCAGTTCTTGTTTGGAAAGTTTGTCTCGTAGTAGTCGATAAATGCCTGGTTGACTCGCTTTGTGCCGCCAGGAGTCGGATAATCGCCACTGAAGTACCAGTCGCCTGGACTTGTCGGACAGGCTTTGTGCAGTCCCTCCAGACTTTGATAGACGATGTGGATTTCGGTTGTTACGCCGTTGGGGCGCAAAAGTTCCGCCATTTTCTTTGAGATGTCATCGTCTGAAAATGGAGCGTACACTTCCTTCACAAAGTTCTTTATCTGTTCCTTCGGCAGGTTCTCCTGTTCCTTGCAGCGCCTGTAAATGTCTTTCAGTCTTGTTTCCCCGCCTTGTTCCAAGGTGAGCGCAATGGCAGCCTTAAAGGCGATGAACTCATCCATGTGCGACATGTCGATGCCGTAGTAGTCCGGGAATCTTACTTGCGGCGACGAGCTGACAACAACGATGCGCTTCGGGTGTAGGCGGTCGAGGATTCTGATGATGCTCTCGCGGAGCGTTGTCCCGCGGACGATGCTGTCGTCAATCACCACCAAGTTGTCCTTTCCGGCTTCAACGCTTCCGTAGGTGATGTCATAAACGTGTGCCGCCAAGTCGTTTCTGCTGTTACCTTCAGCAATGAACGTTCGCATTTTGATGTCTTTCCATGCGATTTTTTCCGAGCGGATGCGTCGGTCGAGAATCTTTGCCACCGTCTTGATGTCGGGGTTTGCCCCCAAGGCGGCAATGGCTTCCGTTTTCTGCTTGTTGAGGAAATTGTCGAAGCCTTCCAGCAGTCCGTAGTAAGCCGCTTCGGCCGTGTTGGGGATGTAGGAGAACACCGTTTGGTCGAGTTCGCCGTCCACCGCCTTGAGAATGGGCGCCACCAAAGTGCGTCCCAGTGCTTTCCTTTCTTGATAGATGTCTTTGTCGGAGCCGCGTGAGAAATATACCCTTTCAAACGAGCAGGCCGCCAAGTTCTTTGGTGTGAGAATCTGTTCCGTTCTGAACTTGCCGTCTTTGCTCATGATGAGTCCTTCTCCCGGCTTCAGTTCATGAATCTCTTCTGCTTCAAGGTCAAGCGAAGTCTGGATCACCGGACGCTCAGAAGCCACCACCAGCAGTTCGTCGTTTTTATACCAAAAAGCAGGGCGGATGCCCCACGGGTCGCGAAGCGTGAACATTTCGCCGCTGCCAGTGACGCCACACAGCACGTACCCTCCGTCCCAAATCGGCGCTGCCTGTTTTAGAATATTGGCCACGTTGATGTGGTCTTCGATATATTTTGTAATCTCCGTGCCTTCCAGCCCCATCTTTTGCGCCTCAACAAAATTGCGCTCGCTCTCTCGGTCAAGCCGGTGTCCCAGTTGTTCGAGCAGGATGTAGGTGTCCGACACCATGCGCGGGTGTTGTCCCTTCGAAGCGATTTCCTCAAAGATTTCCTCAACGTTTGTCATGTTGAAGTTGGCGCAGATACATAGGTTTTTGGCGCGCCAGTTGTTTCTTCGCATGAACGGGTGTACATAAGAAAGGCCACTCTTGCCGGTTGTTGAATACCGCAGGTGGCCCATGTAAATCTCTCCCGCAAAGGGAATATGACGGCTGGCGAATTGTGCATCCGCCAGTTGCTTGTTCTCAAAATTCTTGAAATTGCCGTGAACGGCCTTGAAGATTTCTTCAATGGCCGTTGTGCCCAATGCCCTCTCGCGGAAGAAGAATTCTTCTCCCGGCGCGGCGTTCATCTTGACGCTTGCCAAGCCTGCGCCTTCCTGTCCGCGGTTGTGTTGTTTCTCCATCATGAGATAGATCTTGTTCAGTCCATACATCCACGTGCCATATTTCTGCTGATAGAAATCCAACGGCTTCAGCAGTCTGACCATGGCAACGCCACATTCGTGTTTGAGAGGTTCCATTGTATGATGTTTTATGGGGAGGACAGGTTTGCCTGTCAGGAGAAGGGAATTTACGCCAACCTTCTTATGCCCCTTAGAGTTAAACGGTTTTTGTTGCAAACGCTCTTTGCTTTCTGCCCGAAGGCCGTTCCGTTTCAGCGTTTGGGCAAAGTTACTAATTATTTTCCGTTTATTGTCATATTGCATCGCCGTATTGTTGCAAACCATGCCCCACGGCATTGTTTTCTCAGAATCCATCGCGCCATTCAGTCTGAAATTCGTATCTTTGCAGTTTCTTTGGGGCGTACGGAGCGTTCAATCGTGATGATTTGCGATTTGCGGAAGTTCGCCATGCAGCTTTGCTATTGGCTGTTTGATGTCCTTCCAGCCCCAGCTAATATATCAGAAATGAATCCAAAAGAAATGAACATCTCTGCGGCGTTGTTTGATCTTGACGGTGTCATCATTGACACGGAGCCGCAGTACACGGAGTTTTGGGCCGCCATGGGGCGTGAGTTCGAACTGCCCGATGCTAATTTTGCCGCGGCAGTGAAGGGGCAGACCCTTACCTATATTTTCGACACCTATTTTCCTGAGGTCTCGCGGCAGATTTTTTTGCGTGAACGACTGAACGAATTTGAGCGCCACATGATTGCGGGAGAAGGGTATTCCGGCCGCAGTCGTGACCAGTTCCAATCAGGCGAAGATGGCCCAGGTCTATGCCGCGCATCCCGAACTCAAGCAACTCTTCACGGCCATTCTGACTTCAGAAGACACGCCGCGCTCAAAGCCCGCTCCCGATTGCTATCTCATTGCCGCCGAGCGCTTGCAATGTCCCATACGTTCGTGTGTTGTTTTTGAGGATAGCATCAACGGTCTGCGTGCCGCACGTGATTCGGGCGCCTTTGTCATCGGTTTGTCCACCTCCAATCCCGTGGAAATGATTGCGCCGCTGTCCGATAAGGTCATCCCTCATTTTGAAGGCTTCAGCCTCTCTTGATAATAGAACATATAAAATGTGGAGCGTTCTAAATCTAAGAAAATTAGAGCTGCCCCATAAAAATACACAAAAACAATGTCAGCATATTTAGTTGAAGATACCCGGAAGGTGACAGCGCCGCGCCTCCGTGAGATGAAAGCAGAGGGCAAGCAGATTGCCATGCTCACGGCGTACGACTATACCACGGCTTCCATTGTTGACGGTGCTGGAGTTGACGCGATACTCATTGGCGACAGTGCTTCCAACGTGATGGCTGGAAACATGACAACCCTTCCCATTACAGTTGATGAGATGATTTACCACGCCCGCAGCGTGGTGCGTGCTGTGAAGCGTGCCTTTGTCGTTTGCGACATGCCTTTCGGTTCCTATCAGGTGTCAACGGAAGAAGCCATGCGCAATGCCGTTCGCATCATGAAAGAAACAGGCTGCGACGCTTTGAAACTCGAAGGCGGCGAGGAAATCCTTCCTGCCGTGAAGCGCATCATCGCCTCTGGCATCCCTGTTGTTGGCCATTTAGGACTGACACCTCAGAGCGTCAATGTCTTTGGTGGTTTCGGTTTGCGTGCGCGTCAGGAGGCTGAGGCTGCGAAGCTGGTGAACGACGCTCATTTGCTCGAAGAGGCCGGGTGTTGTGCTTGTGTTGTTGAGAAAATTCCCGCAGCGCTCACGCAGCGTCTGGTCAAAGAACTCTCCATTCCAGTGATAGGTATTGGCGGCGGAACGGCTGATGGTCAGGTCCTGGTCGTCAACGACATGTTGGGAATGACCCAAGGTTTCAGTCCGAAATTCCTGCGTCGTTATGCCGACTTGCACACCATAATGACGGATGCCATCGGACAGTATGTTGCCGATGTGAAGTCGTGTGATTTCCCGAATGAAAATGAGAAATATTAATCTCGTTTATTCTCTCGGCTTTTCTTTGCTCTCGGTGAACGGAGCAGTACATTAAAAGAAATAAAGCTGCAGATTTTAAGCGCATCACCATTAAAATAAGAACGCCTTAACCGTTGTCTGTTAGCGGTTAAGGCGTTCTTTTTATTGCTTCAAACTAAAGTGTACGTGTGACAAGCGTGTCAGCCCCTGTTATCCTGCGTAAGAGTGCATTCCAGACAGGAAGAAATTGACACCAAAGTAAGTCATGAGCACAGTGAGAAATGCCAAGATACAAAAGCCGTGGAAGCGTTTTGCGCTGCGCAACCAGGGGAGAGAATGGCTGTGGAAGCCGATGGCATAGACCATGAAGGTAATCAAGGCCCATGTCTCTTTAGGGTCCCAACTCCAGTAGGCACCCCAAGACTGGTTGGCCCACACGGCGCCCAAGAAAATGCCAATGCCGAGGAAGAAGACAGCAGGGTAGAGGAGCAGGCGTCCGAAAAGCATGAGCGGTTCGGCTTGCCGAGAAATGCACAGTCCGAGGATGCCTGTGAGCATGGTGAAAGCCAGCAAGGCGTAGCCTATCATTATCACGGAGACGTGCAGGCTCAACCAGGGCGAGGCGAGAACGGGCATGAGGTTTGTGATTTGCGGATTGCTCTGGCCGAGGTGTGACACCAGCAGGGCAAAGCCTCCCAGAAGGAAGCCGAAGGGAAGCAGAATGCGGAAGCGATGGTGGAAGATACTTGAAAATGCCAGTGTGCAGAGCGCCATGAATTGCATCGTTTCAAATCCGTTGCTCATGGGAATGTGGTCTGCAATGTACCATCGCAGCGCGAAGGCGACGCCCAACGCGGCAGTGGTGAGAAACAGCATGGCGGGGAGAATTTTTTGGTCGAGGACGTTGGTCTTGAGGTTTCGGATGCTTTTGTATGCCGTCAGCGTGAAAGAAATCAGGGCGCAGACGAAGCACACGATGAAGAGAATTTTCGTCGTGGGGATGCTGTTGTAGAGAATTTCAGCTTTGACGCGTTGGGGGCTCAGCGGTTTAACACTGCCGTCTTTTGGCAACGGCTTGATGAGCGTGCCGTTTTGCAGCATCATGATGAGCCCCACTTTCTCATCGGTCTCCGCAATGGCCTTTTGCAGCGGATCGGCGGATGGGGCAATCGCGTTGCCGTTTCCGTTCCAATATCGGCGAAGGATATATTCGTTGCCGCGGAAGAGGTCGGTCAGTCGTGCATATTTTCCGTCAAGGCCCAGCAGTTGGCGCAATTCTTTGTTTTTGATGAGAATCATGGGTTCGTTTTGCCAGACGTCGGGGCGCAGGAGCCATCCCGAGACGACTTGTTCTGGCGACAGGCCGCCATAGCTGTTTTTCCCGTAGAGTTTCAGGATGAAATCGTGTGCCAGGGTGTTGAACGGGGCAACGCGTCCGTTGTAGACCACCTGCTTGGCAGCCAATGAATCGGCCTTTTCCCGGTTGAACGCCGGGAGCGAACGGGAGGCCGCGGAGAGGCTGGGACTCACGGCTGCCAGCATAATGATGAGTGTGCCTTTCCGGAGCAGAGGGTTTCGCAGAAGTCGTCGGAATTCTTCGCGGCGGTCAATGAGGACGAGGAGCATGGAGATGGCCAGTAGAATATAGCCCACATAGGAGAGTGTAGCTCCCCACGGGTCGTAGTTGACTGAAAGCCAACTGCCCTGTCCGTCTTCATCATAGGACGATTGGTAGAACCTGTATCCTTCGATTTCCAGAATCTTATTCATTGAGACGCTGCATTTCTGCTTGGTGCCTTCGCGACTGATGACCGTCAGGTGTGAAAAATAGTCGGCAGGCGTTTCCGTTCCGGGATAGCATTTGATGTCAAAGCGGTCCAGCATGACATTGAAGGGGAGGGGGAACGTGCGGCTCAGATCTTCGCTTTGGAAATTCCTGACGGGGACGCCTTGCGAGAGATGGAGTATGCCTTTTGTCGAGGTAAAATAGGTCAGCAGGCCTCCTCCCAGGATGACGGCGAAGGAAAGGTGGAGCATAAGAAGAGGGAGACGGTGCCATAGTTTTCGCTTGACCAAGGCGTATATCATTAGAAGGGTGGCCAATGCCCATAGGGCTACAAACCAAGGCGTGTGATAGATGTGGTCTGACACAAAGGCACTCCCTTGATGGTGTTCAATGATGGTGGCGCTTGCCAAAAGAATGAGCAGAAAAACGTATGTGAAGATGATCAGATGTTTCATGAATGTGGCATGGAGAAAAGCAGCGACACGAAGTTTGTTTTCTCAGTTAGGTAAACAAAACTTCGTGTCGCGCATTTATTAGTAAGGGTGTCATACGTCAGATTCCCAAAGTGTCAGGAAATCGTTAGAATTTCGGGAAGGCTTCGTTGGTGATGGCTTTGGTGGCCATACATTCCATTTCAATGAGCCATCCCGGGCGGCATACGGGAGCGAGTACAATGACTTTTGGAATGTCGGGGAAACGACGGTTGAACATTTTTGAGACAACGGCATGGTCGGCGGGGTCTCTCAGATAGACAATCATTTGGCTGACATCATCAAATCCGCATTCGGCCTCCTTGAGCAGAGCATCGACATTTTCCCACATGCGCTCCGTTTGCTTGCGGATGTCGCCAACGTGCAGGATGTTTCCTTTGTTGTCAATGCTTGCCGTTCCAGAGATGAAGACTTGGCGACGGTCACCATAGTCAACGCGTGTGCCCCGTTCGAAACTGACGCCATATTCATAGGTGGGGTTCAGATGAGTTGGCGCGTAAAGATGCTTCACTTGTTTATCGTAGTCAATGCCCACGACTGCATAGTTGTCGAGTTGCACCAGTGTTTTGGGGTTGGCGTTGCGGCCGCCGATGCCCGTGCTCGCAATGAAATGTGTCTTTGGTGTGAGGTTTTGCGTGTAGAATTCCTCGTTGCGTGCTGAGACGACTCCTGCATAGTTGGTGTCGACGTTTTGGACGAAAAACCAGGTGCGGATGCAATTGTTGGCCAAATGGGCACCGTTGTTGAGCAGTTGCATGACATAATCCTTCAGCAGTAGGCTGGTTTGCCCTTCCGACGTGTCGGCTTCAGCCGTAGCACCACCTCCCCATAAGTGGGTATATGCACCGTGTTTCACGCGATAAAGCCCGTGGGAGAAGTTTTCTTCGCAGATTTCTGTTTGCAGATTCACCCAGAGTGCGATTTTTGTACCGTCGAGCGGCGCTTGTTCAACCACGGAACAGGCACATGCGGGAACCTCCGGCACTGTTGCAAGCAGTGTGTTGTATTGGTTGGCGGCATCGCTCAGAAAATAGCGTTTGATTACTGAGGAGGCACCTTTTAGTGTCGTTTTAAGCAGAGAATAATAGTTGTTCAAAACAGCGTTGAGCTGCTCTTGGAATGTTTGTTCGGGATGTGTGGCATGAATAATCACGTGGTATTCTGTCACACCATCTTTTGTCTCAAATTTAGAAATTTCAGCCAAGGAGTCCTCGGACTGAACGGCTATTCTTTCCTGTATGTTAGTCATTCTGTTAGTGTTTCTTGTTATGTTTACAAAGGTACGAAAAAACAACCAACTACAACTGCTTTTTTTCTCGCCAGCATGTAAAATCACTATATGTGGGGATGTCTTGCCCCATTTTTTGTTGACATAGAAACTGCCGTATGGCCATTCCTGTGATGAGGCAGGCGGCAATACGGCAGATGTTTTTTGCAGTGTTTGTCTTCTCGCTATTCTTTGGCACCGTTGTTTATCCAGTCTTTGATGAGCTGAAGTCCAACAGGGTCTGTCACCATGATTTTCGAGTGGTTGTGCTTCCAGTTTTCGCTCACCTCTGTGGCAAGCGCTTCATAAAGAACGCTGTTTGCAGCGTCGCCCGGCGTGACACGGTTGTGACCTTCCACCAGTTTGGCTGGCATATTCTTCATGCTTGCATAGCTCTCGCCTTCGTTCAGGTTGAGCGATGCCGCCCAGGCGCTTCCGCTGTGGCAGTGGGAACATTGTTTGTCGAAGATTTGTTTCTGTATGCTGGCAAACATGCTGGCGTTGAGCGTGCCTGTGTTGATGCGAATCGTGTCGTTCGTGTTGGGCGCGTCGATGGTGAAGAGAGAGATGACGCGGCGGCGCACACTGTTGACCACGCAGACCTCCAAGGTCTTCACATTGTCGGGGATGCCCGAGAGCGTGACATGCTCTTCGTTATTTCTGCATACGGACTGTTGTCAGAGAAGCCGGCAATGGAGATTGAATAGCCAGACGGCCATGATTTTTGTCCTTCCAGTTTGACTTCCACTTTGGCAACGCGTCCCTTTTCTTCGAGGTTGAAGTCTTCTTCTGCAATGCGCCCGTCGTCGCATGAGGAGAGAAGCGTTGCACAGAGTAGCAGCACATAAGTGATTGGTTTCATTTGAAATGGCTAAATGCACGTTGTGGGCGTGGGGTTAGAAATAATATTGCAGCTGCACGGTGGCAGAATGCGTGGCGAGACCGAGGTTGTCGTTGTCGCGGTCGAGTTGTGTGGCGTGTCCCTTTCGGCCCGTGTATTGATACATACCTTGGAGCTTGAGGTTGCAGTTTTTGAAGAAATAGTTTACGCCAACTGCCGGCATATTCAGGAAACCGTCTTTGCTTGTGCTGTTGCGGTTCATGAAATCGTAGCGTGCTGCGAGCTGCACCTGTGGCGTGATGAAATAGCCGCCTTGCAGATAGCCGCCAAGATAATTATAGTGTTCAGAGATTTTCTGACGTTTGGTGAATCCCACGTTCATCCAGTAGGCTTCAGCTGCAAAATACCAGCGATGGAGGAGCATAGCAAATTCAAGTCCCATGCGGGCATCGTTGGTGCTCTCGTTCTCGCTTTCCACGTTCATAGAGCCCGATAGCCCGACGAGCATTTTCTTTTCGTGGAGCATATTGGGGTTGCCTTGCGTTGAAGGCATCGTTCCCCAGGGCATGTAGGTCAGTCGGCTCGCGTAAAGCAGTGACGGGATG
>ENA-UERK01001721-UERK01001721.1-human-gut-metagenome-genome-assembly--contig:-NODE-1721-length-15404-cov-4.631891_pt1 | contig 15404 bp, 9 predicted proteins | sample MGYA00242957_ERZ507957 | MGnify/ENA primary metagenome ERZ507957 (study PRJEB26167, sample SAMN06115538) | human gut metagenome | host: Homo sapiens | place: China:Heilongjiang | collected 2015-11-06... | reverse complement strand
GTTGATAAGGACAGCTTCTCCGACTTCACGAAGGACGGCTTCTACTTCACCGTTGACGGCATGTATTGTGCATACAACTACAGGCTCCGCAACGAACTCGGCAAAGTTACCGAACCCGCAAACGACGGTATTTTCACCATCAAGGGCAGCGGCAGCAATGCAGCAATGAAGGACGCCGAGTCCCCCAACGTTCTGCTTCTCGGACCGTACTACGGCTATGACTCCAACTTTGACGATTCCTACAAGAACGCAACTCAGCCCATTGCGGAAGCAACCGGCGGCGATTGGGAACTCATCCAGGGTCACGCCGCAACCGGCCCCGCAATCGTTGAAGCATTCCCCGATTACGGCTCCGTTTTTGTTGACAGCCACGGCACCGCAAGCGGTTCTTCCACCTATATCTGCCTCACCACCAACGAAGGCATCACTCAGGAAGACTACAACAACGGTTGGGCAGTCAACTCCGGCAGCGCAGCATACATCGACGGCCGCTACATTCAGCATCATCTCAACGGTGCGCATATCAGCAACCCGTTCGTATGGCTCGGCATCTGCGAAGGCATGAAGCTCAGCGGTCACGGCGTCACGGCTAACGCACTCGTTGAAGCAGGCTGCGGTGCAGTTTACGGTTACTCCCAGAGCGTAACCTTTGTTGCCGACCTCACCATGTACCTCCCCTCCTTCACCGGCTCCCTTATGGAAGGCGCAACCATTGCGGATGCATTCCAGACTATGAAGGATGAATACGGCGTACCCGATCCCAGAGGCGATGCTTACCCCATCATCGTAAGCCCCGTTGACCCCTACCCCGCAAATCCCGACAGTGAACAGACCGTTTACTGCGAATGGACTCTCTTCGGCAATGCTGAACCCGTTGACATCACCGGCTTCAGCCTTGACACCGAAAATGTCGAAATCTACGTCGGCAAATCCGCTGCCGTTATGTTCAACCGCGTTCCCGACAATGCCAACAACTACGAAATCGTTTGGACCAGCTCCAACGAATCCGTTGCAACCGTTACCGGCAACAAGCGCAGAGCAACCGTCACCGGTATCAGCGCGGGCACCGCAACCATCACCTGCACCGTTATGGTCAACGGCGAAGTTTTCGGCAGTGCAAACGTTGCAGTCACCGTTAACGTTGACACCACTCTCATGGAAGCACTGAACGTTGAAGGCGGTGCGCTTCAGTTCGGAACAAGCGAACCCTACGGTTTTGAGGCCGTTACCGAAGGCGACAGATTCCTTGCAAAGTCCAACAATGCAAGCATCGGCAACTCCACCGCAACCCTAACCACCACTGTTCAGATGGCAGCAGGCGACACTCTCACATTCGACTACTACTACAGCAGTGAAAACAATTATGACTGGTATCGCTTCAAAGCAAACGGCACCGAAGTTCAGAAGCTCTCCGGCACGGGCATATCCGATTTCGCATCCTATACCTACACCGCAGCTTCCGACGGCGCATACACCTTTGAATGGTCCTACAGCAAGGACAGCAGTGTAAACGGCGGCAATGACTGCGTCAAGCTCGACAACGTTGCATTCTCCGGCACGATTGAACCTCCCGCACCCGAGCTCAACGAGGTTGCTTTCACCATCTCCGCTGACGGCGTTCGTTTCGGCGATGTCGCAACGGTTTCCGTTGACTGCGCACCCGTGACCGCGCCTCAGATCGCACATCGCGGCAGGATTGAAATCAACTTCCCCACTGCATTCGTTGCCGGAGGTTTGGGTATTTATGCTGAACTTATACCCGGCGAACTCCTTGAGCGCATTGAAGCTGCCGGCGGCACCTACACTCTCGGAATCAATGAGCTTGAGCCCATTGAAAGCACGGGCCACGGTCGATACCCCGAAAGCATCTTTGTTGAATTCGAATGCGCAGCAGGCGTTGAAATGAGCGGCAATCTGTTCAACTATACCGCAACCGTCAGCAATACTTTCGGAAGCGAGACTTTCCCGTTTGAAGTTGAACTCACGATTTACAGCAGCAGCTTGACCTATATTGAAAACGGCGTAAACTATGAGGTTCCCGTTTCCGTGAACGACTCCGTTTTCGAAGTTGCGCCCCGCCTCGGCGATGTCAACCTTGACGGCAGCGTTACCATTGCGGACGCACTCGAAGTAATGCGTCATGCAATCGAAGTGCTTACCCTTGACGGTGCATCTCTTGAAGCAGCCGATGTGAACGGCGACGGCGTCATCGGCCTTCCCGATGCAATTCTTATTGCAAGAATCGCAATGGGTCTTTAATGTTTCTTTGATTCCGGATTACCCGATTTCGGTTAAATAAATCGGAACCGGTGCGGCCGAGGAATAATTTCTGTTTATTGCGGGAATTGTTTCTCGGTCGTTTTTTGTTAAATCTGTTTATTTTTAATCATCCAAGTTGTATTTTTGTTCTTTTCTTGGCTTTTAGTTAGTGTAAAATAATTCCGGGAGAAATAACGAGCCCCGGGCCGCCGGCAGGCGAGGCCTCCGCCCCCCGCGGGGGGCGGAGCGGCAAATAAAAATAGCGGGGACGCGTCTTTCGTGGTAAAATTTGTTTAACCAGAACAAAACTACGAAAGTGAGGCGCGTCTCCGTGAAAGACATTATAGCACAAACAGCAGGTAGATTGGTAGAGGAAATTTTCAATACGATCGAAAAAGTGGGGCTATCCAACGTGGGAAAGACGGCGGAAGAGCTATTTGCCGTTTTGAAGAACGGGACGTTGGAGCTTTTATCGGCTGCGATCAGCGAGATGGATGCCGCCGTTCTCTCGGCAAAGAAAGAACGTAAGTCGGACGGACTTACGGTAAAGGAACGTAACGTTCCGAGAACCTTTACTACGTCGTTGGGAGAGCTGCATTACAAGCGAACGTATTTCTCTCTTAAAGACGGTCCAAACGTTTATCTCGTTGATCACCTTATCGGGATAGAGCCGAACGAAAGACTGTCGAAACAGCTCTGCGCGGAGCTTGTGCAATATGCCGCTTCCATGTCCATGCAGAAGGCGGCGAAGGCTGCAGGAGGTCTTGTCAGCCGTCAGACGGTGGATAACAAGCTCTTAGCCATGAAAGAGCCTGTGACGGAAATCAAAAGGGTCAAAGATACTCCCCCTGAGCTCCACATATTCGCCGATGAGGATCACGTTCATCTGCGTCCTAAAAAGAGCGCGTTCGTGCCTCTTGTCACCGTAACGGAGGGCATGGATGTTTCCGACAAAAAGCGGCACAAAACGGTAAACCCCGTGCATTTTCAGGGCTTTGGGATGAGTAATGAAGCATTCATAGAGAATGTCACCGCTGCCATATACGAACGATACGATATGGATAAGGTCAAGAATGTTTTTATCCATGCCGACGGCGGAAACTGGATAAAAAAGCTCGGAGATCTCATGCCCAACGCCGTATTCGTAATGGACGGATTTCACTTGGAGAAATACTTCAAAAAGCTGTTCAGACTGAATGGAGCCTCATCCTATTCGGGCGTAATACGTAAAGCGGTAATGAAAAACGATTTTGATTCCTTTATACGCTTCTGTGCTTCGATAGATGAGAAGCAGGATGGGAGAGGTAAAAAAGCTCTTGCGGAGCTTGTCAACTACTTTCAGAACAACTGGGACTCTATCGTCGAACGTCTGAATGGCGGTCATCCGGGGAGCTGTACGGAACCGCTTATCAGTCATGTACTCTCCGAAAGGCTTTCAAGGAATCCTCTCGCTTGGAGCAGAGAGGGGCTGGAACAGATGACGATGCTCCGCGTCTTTACCGAGAACGGCGGCAAGGTTACAGCCGATCATATCCGCGTTTCAAGGAGCAGAAAGGAACGCGCAAAGGATCACAACGCCCGTAAAAACGGGCTTGAGCTATACAACAAATACGCCGAGGCGCAAATCAAGGAAGCCTTAGGCGGTCATCACGATTGGAGCGTCTTCGCAAACGAGCATACTCCCGCAGGTCTGACCTACGGCAAGCTCACCGGCTTAACAGTCCTGCTCAAAGCCTGTGCCGAGCTTCAGCCCATTGATCCCTGCGCTTGATTTCTCCCGGAAGTTATTGACACGAACCCTTTGCCGCGGAGTGTTGGCATATTGCACCGTTTTGTGCTATAATATTTTTATCAACAGCCGCCTTTGGGACGGTTGATGCTGGTTAAAGGATTTTTAACATGAAAAAACAAACTAAATCCGCAGTAAATGCCGGTTTCGTGCAGGGAGCTGCAATTCTCGGCATTGCGGGGCTTTTGGTCAAAATCATTGGGGCGGTGTACAGAATTCCGCTTGCAAACATTGTCGGCGAAAGCGGCATGGCGTATTACGAGGTTGCTTACCCTTATTATTCCTGGCTGCTCGTCATATCCTCTGCGGGACTTCCGACAGCAATTTCCAAGCTTGTTTCCGAACGAATAGCACTGGGCGATATCGTCGGAGCAAAACGTGTATTCCGTTCAGCGTTGCGCTTGCTTTTTGTCATCGGAATTGTCACTGCCGTTCTTCTGTTTGTTCTTTCATCACCGATCGCAAACCTTTCCGGTGCAGCACCGGCAAGGTATTCCCTTATGGCATTGTCGCCTGCACTGCTCTTTGTTTCCGTCATGTGTGCCTACCGCGGGTATCTGCAGGGAATGCAGTGCATGACCGGAACAGCAATCAGCCAGATCGTTGAGCAGCTCATCAAACTCATATTCGGGTTCGGCCTTGCGTTTTTATTCGTCAAAACACGCCCCGATGCCCCTGAGTTGGCGGCAATGGGAGCATTGATAGGCGTCAGCGTTTCAGAGCTTGTTGCGCTTGCTGTCATCAAGTTTTATTATGATGCTCGCATTCGCAATCGCTCTCTTCCCGTCTGCGTTTCAACAAAAGGCGCAAAAAGCGGGCTTCGCGGCTCAATCATCAAGCGTTTGCTTGCAATTGCAATTCCGATAACCATCGGCGCATCAATAATGCCTGTTACGGGAATTGCCGACTCCGTGTTCATTATCAATTTCCTTGAAAAGCACGATATTGCAATGGGTATTGCGGAAGAAATCGCAAACGAAAATGCGCGTGTTGCATACACTGTTCTCCGCAGCTACGTCACTCCGCTTATCAACATGCCGGCCGTGCTGACACTTTCGCTTTCAATGAGTCTCGTTCCCGCAATCTCCCAGGCCGTTACGCGCAAGGAAAAGCGCATTGTTAACGCCGCAAGCAGAACGGGCATCAAGCTTGCCATGTTTATCGGTGCACCGTGCGCAGCAGGACTGTTCATTCTCGGCGGTCCGATAATGTCCCTGCTTTATTCGGCCGTCCGCAACAATCAGGACAGGTTCATCCAGGCTCAGCAGGTTATGTATATCGCTGCCGTCGGGGTTCTTTTCCTTTCACTTGTTCAAACTCTCACCGGCATAATACAGGGTCTCGGCAAGCCGCGCGTTCCGGTTTATTTTCTTGCTCTCGGCGGCATTGTTAAAGTGGTCAGCATGTTGGTTCTTATGCAATTCACAAGCATGGGCATTCTCGGGGCTGCACTGTCCACCGTGCTCTGCTATGCGGTTGCAGGGATTGCCGATACTGTTTACGTAATCCGAAAAACACGAATGAACATAAGCTATACGGATACATTCGCAAAACCTCTGTTTTCAAGCATTGTCATGGGCTTCGCCGTCTTCGCTGTGTACACTCTCGGTTCAAAGCTCGGACATCCGACGCTTGCAACGCTTGCTTCGCTCTGCGTCGGCGTGGCAGTATACGGAGGACTTATGATCCTGCTTCGTCCGTTCAGCAACAGTGACCTTGAATTCCTTCCGAAAAAGGATCTGTTCAGGCGTATTTTCCGTGTTATCTGATTCGAATTGCATACACACTTAACGGGTTCATTTTTTGGTTAGGAGGAAGCAATGCCGGACTACAGACGTATAATTGAAGAGCGGGAACGTCAAACGCTTTCGCCCTATGCAGCCTTGAGTGCAGAAACACGCGGTCGGGAATATCCCATTGACCCCTGCCCTGTTCGCACCGAATTTGTACGTGATCGCGACAGGATAATTCATTGCAAGAGTTTCCGCCGCCTTAAGCATAAAACGCAGGTGTTCCTTTCACCCGTCGGTGACCATTACAGAACGCGGCTTACGCACACATTGGAGGTTGCTCAAATCGCCCGAACGATTGCCCGCGGACTTCTGCTCAATGAGGATTTGACCGAAGCCATAGCCATGGGGCACGACCTCGGGCATACGCCTTTCGGCCATTCCGGCGAAAGCGTCTTGAACAGAATCGTTCCCGGCGGCTTTGAACACAATAAGCAAAGTCTTCGCATCGTTGAAAAGCTTGAAAACGGCAAAGGACTCAACTTGACTTTTGAAGTTCGCGACGGGATTCTGAATCATAAAAAGAGTGGGCATCCTTCAACGCTTGAAGGTGTTGTTGTGAGCCTTGCCGACAGAATTGCCTATGTTAATCACGATATAGACGATGCCGTTCGCGCAGGACTTCTGTCAAACGATATTCTTCCCAAAAGCTGTATTGAAGCCATAGGCGCAACCCACGGCGAACGGATAAACACCCTCGTTCTTGACATTCTTCAAACAAGCAGCGGCAAGAATCATGTTGAAATGAGCGGCGAAATCAGCTCCGAATTTGAGAAGCTCCGCCAATTTCTTTTTGATAACCTGTATCATGATTCCGCCGCAAAAGCCGAGGAAGGCAAGGCGGAAGGTGTTATCGAACGGCTGTATTATCATTATCTCAAACATGTCAGCGAGCTGCCGCCGGAGTTCACAAAGTATATTGATGAGGACGGCCCCGACCGCATTGCAGCGGATTATATCGCCTGCATGACCGACAGATACGCCGTGCGCGACTACACGCGCCTTTTTGTCCCCGCCGACTGGGCCTGATTTGTCGAATTTGATTTGCGTACATTGAACACAAAAAGAAAGGCAGCTGCAAGTCGTTACCTTTCTTTTTTTATATTCCAAAAACGGTGAATACAAATTGGTATTTGTGCTGTTCAGGCCCAGATTTCAGTTCATTGCCCTTGAAAGCAGAAGTTTTGCCGCTTCGATATAGCCCTGCTTTCCCATTCCGCATATCTGCGCAATGCAGACAGGTTCAATAACGCTGACGGCACGAAAAGGCTCACGGGCATGAATATCGCTCAAATGAACCTCCACAGTCGGCAGTCCGACCGCCTCTATTGCGTCGCGGATTGCATAGGAATAATGCGTGTATGCTCCCGGATTGATTATGATTCCGTCAAACTCGTTCATTGCGGCATGTATTGCATCGATGATATCACCCTCGTGATTGGATTGGAACGCTGCAAGTTCCGAACCGCAGGATATGACATAGCCATTCAGTTCTTCCGTAATCGTCTCAAGTGTATCCGTTCCGTATACATTCGGAGAGCGCATCCCTGTCAAATTCAGGTTTGGACCGTTAATAACAACAAGTTTCATTTTTTTGCGCCTTTCGTATTGTTAGCAACATTATAGCACAATTCGCTGCGTTATGGTATAATCAAAAGCATGAAAAAGAACTTGAACAAACTGCACCCGAATACATGCCGAGCTCTGCCGGAAGCTGCTGAGCACGGTACGGCGTTCTATGCCGTCATAGGAGATCCGATTGAACACAGTCGTTCCCCGGAAATATACGCGCCCATGTTCGGACAATTCGGCATCAATGCCGTTTTTTTGAAAATCCGCGTAACAGAATCGGAATTATGCCGCATACGCTCAATCGTGTCTGAGCGTTCACTGAGCGGATTTGCCGTTACAATGCCGCATAAAAAGGCAATTATTCCGCTGCTTGACGGGATTGATGAAACTGCCGCCGAATGCGGCTCGGTAAACATCGTTACAATAAGCAATAACGGAAGCACCTTAGTCGGACACAATGCCGACGGCGACGGTTTGATAAACGCGCTCAGGGAAACCGGAGCTGGGCTGAGCGGCGCGCAAGTTGTCATTCTCGGACACGGCGGCGCGGCAAACGGCGCAGCCGCTGCGCTTCTTCGCGCCGGAGCCGAAATCAGATTCGTTACCCGTGATAAGAAGAACGGAATTGACATGCTTTCCGCAATTAAACATGCTGAAACAGAATCCCGTCTTCTTTCTTCTGCCGACATTCTGATTAACGCAACTCCTATCGGTATGCATAGCATGAACAGCGACTGTTCCGATTATGAAGAGACCTCATTTTTGAATTGTCTTAAGCCATCTTGCATTATTGCAGACATGGTCTATCGAACAAACGGCACAAAGCTCGTGCAGGATGCCGTACACTTAGGCTTGACCGCCTTCGGCGGAGAGCGAATGCTCTTTCATCAGGGGAAACTGGCTTTTAAGCTTTGGACCGGGCTTGAATATATCCCCGAAAGCTGAATTATCGCTGTTCGACTTTAAGGTTAAAGCCATGTGCTTCTTTCAGATTCAAACAATTACGCAAAAGCCCGCCGCAGTCAATGTTATTCCGTGCGGCGAGCTTTTAACCAATCAACAGTTTTCAGCCTTGTGAAACAATTTCATCGCAATATGTTTCAAATCAGAATTCGACTTCCAACGGTTCATTTGTGAACGAGCTGAACACTGCCTTTGCATTTTTGATGTAAAGAGCCTGTGTGTTTTCGTCGTTTTCATCGTACATTGCACGAAGCGACGGATAAGCATCCAGCATTGACCTGCGTGCTTCAACCCTGTTATCTTCAACAAGTTCCCCGCTCAGCCTAAGCCATTCACCCGTTTCTGCTTTAAACGCACAAAGCTCAAACTTGGAATTCGCTGCAAGCTGTTTTGAAACATCCTTCGCTCTGCCCGTTTGAATATACAGTTTGCCGTCAAAGATATGAATCGTGCCGAACGGACGTACTCTCGGCTGCTCGCCGTCCGATGTTGCAAGGTAGTATGTCCCTGTCTCCTTCAAAAACCGGCAAACTTTTTCCATTGCTTCGCGCGATGCAGCCGTTGCGCGGGTGTTTTCAGCATTTTCGTTCATGTACGCTGCCTCCTGATTAATTATTTTACAACGATGTTCACGATGTTGCGAACGGCAATGAATTTCACAATATTCTTGCCCTCGACCCACGGCAGAACTTCTTCATTTTCAAGCACAAGTTTGCGCAAAGCTTCCGTTTCCATGCCGACAGGTATGCTCATCTTTGCACGAACCTTGCCGTTGATCTGAACGGCAATTTCCATTTCATCCTTTACGAGAGCTGCCTCATCGAACTTCGGCCACTCAGTTTCATAAATCGGCTTGTCGAATCCAATGACGCTGTTCATTTCCTCCGTGATATGCGGCGCAACGGGATTCATCAACACAAGCAGTGTGTGCAGCTCATCACGAGTGACATCGCCTTTTGCGTAAATATCGTTTACAAGGCTCATCATCGCCGCAATCGCGGTGTTGAACTTCATACGTTCGTAATCTTCACTTACCTTTTTGATGCAGCCGTGGACTGCCGGAGCAAGCTCCCTGCGAATGCCCTCGCCTTCCGTGAGCATATCCTGCAAACGCCACACACGCTCAAGGAATCTGCGGCAGCCCTTAACACCCGCCGTGCTCCACGGAATCGTTTGGTCAAATGCGCCTATGAACATCTCATACATGCGCACGGTATCTGCACCGTATTCATTCACAAGGTCATCGGGATTGATAACATTGCCGAAAGATTTGCTCATTTTTCTTCCGTCCTCGGCAAGAATCATTCCGTGGCTGGTGCGCTTCATATAAGGTTCCGGGCAGCTTACAACACCGATATCATACAGGAATTTATGCCAGAATCTTGAGTACAGCAGATGCAGCGTTGTATGCTCCATTCCGCCGTTGTACCAATCCACGGGCAGCCAGTAATCGAGCTTTGCTTTATCCGCGATCGCGGTATCGTTATGCGGATCGCAATAGCGTATATAATACCAACTTGAACCCGCCCAATTGGGCATTGTGTCTATCTCGCGTTCAGCAGGTGCACCGCATTTCGGGCAGGTGGTATGGATCCACTCTGTCGCCCTTGCAAGCGCGGATGAACCGTCTTCAGCCGGACGGAAGTCATCAAGTTCGGGCAATTTGAGCGGAAGTTCATCCTCCGGCACGGGAACCCAACCGCAATGATCGCAGTGAACCAGGGGTATCGGTTCTCCCCAGTAACGCTGACGGCTGAACAGCCAATCGCGGAGCTTGAAATTCGTCTTTTTCTTTCCGATGCCCTCTTCTTCAAGCCAATGAATCATTGCGTTCTTTGCGTCCGCAACCTGCATTCCGTTCAGGAAGCCGGAATTTACTAAGATACCGTTTTCGCAGTCCGTAAATGCCTCATTTTCAATGTTTCCGCCCGACACAACTTCAACTATCGGCAGTCCCATCTTCTTTGCAAAGGCATAATCCCTCGTGTCGTGTGCGGGAACAGCCATAATTGCGCCCGTTCCGTAACCCATGAGGACATAATCCGAAATCCATACGGGAATCTGATTGCCCGTTGCAGGGTTAATTGCAGTGATGCCTTCAAGCGGCACGCCTGTTTTTTCCTTTGCAAGCTCGCTGCGCTCGAAATCGCTCTTGTGCGCCGCCTGTTCACGATAAGCGTTAACGGCCTCCATATTTGTAATCTTATCAGCCATTGCGTTCACGATCGGATGCTCGGGTGCAACTACCATATATGTTGCACCGAACAGCGTATCCGGGCGAGTGGTGAATATGCGCAGTCCTTCGGGATACCCTTCAATTTTGAAAGTTACTTCCGCACCGATGCTGCGGCCGATCCAGTTTTTTTGCGATGATTTCACTCTGTCGATAAAATCAACGGTATCAAGGTCATCAATCAGCCTGTCTGCATATTCCGTTATGCGCAGCATCCACTGAGAACGAACCTTTCGCACAACGGGCGAACCGCAGCGTTCGCAGTTGCCGTCAACGACTTCCTCATTCGCAAGACCAACCTTGCAGGAAGGGCAGAAATTGATAGGAAGCTCCGCTTTATATGCAAGACCCTTTTCGAAAAGTTTCAGGAAAATCCACTGCGTCCAACGATAGTATGCAGGATCGGACGTATAGATTTCACGCGAGTAATCAAACGAAAATCCAAGCATTTTCAGCTGATTGTGAAAAACGCGCATATTGCGCTCAGTTACCTTTGCGGGGTGTTCGCCGGTTTTTATTGCATAATTCTCCGTCGGCAGACCGAAGCTGTCATAACCGATCGGGAAAAGGACATTGTAGCCTTCCATGCGGCGTTTTCTTGAAATGATATCCAGCGCTGTGTTGCTGCGCGGATGACCGACATGCAGCCCTGCTCCGCTGGGAAACGGAAATTCAATTAGAGCATAATATTTCGGCTTTGTAAAGTCGTCTTTTGCTTCAAAGCAATGCGTATCATCCCATATTTTTTGCCATTTTCTTTCGATTGGCAAATGTTCATAACGTTCACTCATAGATTTTTATTCTCCTTCTTGGTGTTGTTTCGAATTCAATTTATAAAAAAACCCCCGCTCTAATGCGGCATTGACTGCCGATCCGAAGACGAGGGAAACACACGATAATCTGCCCACGCGGTACCACTCCGGTTGCTTTGCCGCACACTGAATATGCGCAGCAAAACCGCTCAATGCCCTTAACGCGGGCTTGCGTTTGCAGCTAATGCAGGAAAGCTTTTAATATTGAAACATGTCTCCCCTGCCTCGCGGCAAAAGCTCTGCGGTGAGCAACAAACCCCTTGCACCGTCTCGCACCATACCGACGGTTCTCTTATGCCTCTGAGTGTTTGTATATCCGCTTCAAAGCCGGTAGCATTATTAACATGATTTGCACATGACTTCCGTACTTCAGCAATTCGAACTGCGGCTGTCATCCAAGCATACTCTCGGTTAACGGAATGCACTGCCGTTCACCTGATGCAAGTATAATTATAGCCGTTTTTTTTCGTTTGTCAAGAAAAAACCGACGCCATCAATTTTTGAACAATGCAGCTTGGGACCGATTTCGCACAGAACGGTTTGATTTTCCGTTCGGAACTGTTTCCGTCACGCTGCCATGCTCATGAGTTTCTCCACCAAAGAGCGAACCCATCCGATAATTTCATCTGTGTAAAGGTAACACAGCACTGCCGCAGCTGCAAAAAGCACCGCCGCTGTAAGCAGACCGATAAGCGCGGCACGCGCGTACGAACGACTGTTTTTGTTGATGCCCTCCGCAAATGCAAAAATGAACAGCACAACTATATTCACAATCGGAATCATGAACAGGAGCTTGCGCCAAATAAAGCTCCATGTACTTAACGGTTTCACCGGCGGCTGAACCGCTGCTGCAGACTCGCAAGGTGCAGCATTTTTATTCTTTTCTGTCGAAATTCTGTTTGCGGGCTGCGCTTTGAGATTATCATCGTTTGCCGCGCTCATTCGTTCGCCGCTGTTTTCGTCTGCGCCGGCGACGCCACTGTTTTCTGCAACGGTATTCCCTGAATTTGTTTCATGCGTTCCGTCCGCTGCATCCGATGTGAAAACCGCATCCATTACGGATGAGTCATCATTATTACTGTTCTCAGAAGCAGTCATTTTTTCCTGTTTAGGCAGATTATCGAGTCTTCCGCCGCACCCTGTGCAGAATAATGCCCCGTCAGCCGCCTCTTTACCGCAATTTGGACAAATCATGTTTCACGTTTCCTTTCGATTTTTCGTTTGGTATTGACTCTGCAAAACAAAACCCGATGCAATGCCGCACTTTCATGAGTGCTTTGATTGGTTCTGAAGTTTTTCAAGTACACCCGGATACTCTCTTTGTGGATTTAAGCCCGAATCTGTGAACTTTCTCCGCAAAAGGTTACTTATCAAGGTTTACTCCGTTTGCCGATTACACAATTTTCTTGCGTTTATATGTTATCACACTTTCATGTCCTTGTATACAGTCTTTTGCAAAATAACGAAAAGAATCCACATTTTCAACAAAAAATCCGCGGCAGAGTCAATTTCGTGCAAGTTTATTACACATATTTGTGACGCAATGCCCGTATCCTCGGAACGTGGACGCTCTCGGTTTTCAAAAAACTCTGCCTCGGGCAGGTTCAATTCCGAACCCGCCCGCAGCAGAGCCGCTTGTTATTCAAATCAACTTACGAGTTCCTTTGCAAGATCCGCATTGGCTTCCTTTTCAAGCACCGTGTATGCAATCTTGCCGACAAGAGTCTTCGGCAATTCCGAACGGAATTCGATAGTATACGGCATTGCGTATTTTGCAATATGCTTTTTGCAATAGTTCAGAATATCCTGCCGCAGCTCCTCAGAAGGCTCGAACCCGTCCCTCAGGACAACGTATGCAAGCACTTTTTCCATCTTGTACGGATCTTTTACGCCAATGACGCAGCTCATCTGAACGGCATCGTGTCCGTCTATGATGTTTTCAAGCTGGGACGGATAAACGTTGTATCCGCTTGTAACAATCATTCGCTTAATGCGCTGTTTGAAATAGATGAATCCGTCCTTATCCATGCTGCCGAGGTCGCCCGTATGCAGCCACACATGGCCGTCCGAATGCGTGCGCAATGTGTTTGCATTCTCTTCCTTGTGGTTGAGATAACCTATCATTACGGAAGGTCCGCGAAGGCAGATTTCGCCCAGTTCGCCGTAAGGAACTTCATCGTTTGTGCCGACAGCGCAAATCTGATAGTATGTGTCGGGATAAGGCAGGCCGATGCTGCCCTCACGCTCCTGATTGTAAGGCGTAAGACAGCTTGCGGTAACGCATTCGGTCGTTCCGTAGCCCTCACGAACATGAACTGTTGCACCGTGCGCTTCAAGGAATGCATCGAATCTGCGTTTCAATTCAACCGAAAGCGAATCACCGCCCGAGAATACGCCGCGCAGGTAGTCGAGTTTCTCGCCGTCAAGATAAGGATTGCGCGTTATCGCTTCAAACAGGGTCGGTACACCCGCGATATAATTGGGCTTTTCCTTTTTGATGAGCTCTGCATATTTCTTAACATTGAACTGAGGAACAAGAATGCTTGTTCCGCCGACTTCAAGCATCGTGTGTATGCAGACGCCGAGTCCGAAACCGTGGAAAATCGGCATTGCCGCCAGCATTCTTGCATGACGCACAACGCTGTTGCACATAGCCGCGGTTTGCAGTCCGAGAGCATTAAAGTTCATTCCGCTGAGCTGAATGCCCTTCGTGACACCCGTTGTTCCGCCCGAAAACAGTATGACAGCCGTTTCATTCGCCGGCATATGAACGATATATTTTGCAAGATCGACTTTTTTTCCGTTCCCGATAAAATCTTTCCAGAAGATAACGGAAGGATCCGCCTTGTTGACTTTGTTCTTTTTTGCATTCATCAGCTTGAATGCAGCGGACTTGACGGCGCCGAGCTCATCTGCTGCGGAAGTTATGATAACCTTTTTGACAGGATATGTTTTTTCAACCTCCGCAACTTTTGAATAGAACTGATCGAGCGTCAGCAAATAGTCACTTTTTACTTCCTTAAGGTAGTAAATTATTTCGCTGACAGCCGAAAGCGGATGAATCATGCTTGCGACCGCACCGATTCGATTGAGTGCGTACATGCAGAACACCGCCTGCGGAACGTTCGGCATGCAAATTGTGACCATATCACCTTTTTTTACGCCGAGAGCTACAAATGCTTGATTGATTTTTTCAACAAGAACGGTGTAGCTGAATGTTTTGCCCATGAAGGAAATTGCAGGAAAATCCTTTTCCTTTTCTGCCGTCTTCAACACCGCATCCGCAATGCTCACATTCGGATACTCAAGGTGAAAAGGAACGTCACCGTAATTTGCCAGCCACGGTGCGCCCTGTTCCAACGGGTTCATTTGATTGTTTTGCATATTATTCCTTTCGATTTTTGGGAAAAATCGAAATACGCAGCAACACACGGAGGACAATGCGCGCATTTCTGTTTTGCGTCATTGTCCGACCGCTGTGCCGTTGTTCCGTTGTTGTTTGCGTTTGTTCAGAACTCAACAGGAGTCTGAATCGGCAGATCCAGCAATTCCGGCTCGCTGAGCAGTTTTTTTAGCAGCGTTACACTTTTTGCAAAATAAACGCCGTCCGCAATGCGTTCATCAACAGTCAGCCCGAGTCTCAGCGCGTCACGCATTTCATAGCTTCCGTCAGCGTTGAAGAACGGGTGCAAATGTTTTTCATCAATAATAGCAAATAAAGAATTAGTGCCCCAGTTCGTCAGGTGATGATAGCTCGCATGCATCTTGATGCTTCCGAGATTGCTTATAAAAACGGATGAATTGTATGGGTCATCCTTTGTAAGCCATGTCGGAACCCAACCGTGATAATCCAGCCACATCAGAATGCCGACCACGATTCGAAGAAGAAAGCGCGGCATTTTTGTCAACGTTTCCATTGCGTCGGTCGTGCCGTCCGTCTTGTCGTGCTTGCGCACGGAAGTTACGAATTTTTCAACTTTATCGTG
>ENA-UERK01001708-UERK01001708.1-human-gut-metagenome-genome-assembly--contig:-NODE-1708-length-15470-cov-23.483986_pt1 | contig 15470 bp, 19 predicted proteins | sample MGYA00242957_ERZ507957 | MGnify/ENA primary metagenome ERZ507957 (study PRJEB26167, sample SAMN06115538) | human gut metagenome | host: Homo sapiens | place: China:Heilongjiang | collected 2015-11-06... | reverse complement strand
ATACAGACACAGCAAGATATGATGATACAACACTTAAATACCTTAAGTATGATGTAATTACAGATAGCAATGACAGAGAAGTTCTTGTTGTTTATTTTGACTTTGCAAACAATTCAGAAGATAACACAGCTTTTGCATATAATTATAATGTTACATGTTTTCAGAACGGCAAAGAACTCGACTATCCGTTAGTTAGTTTTGACATTGACGAATACAATAATATTGCAAGAGAATTACAGGCAGGTACAAATATTACAGTTGCAAGGATATATATACTAGAAGATAAAAGCAATGTTGATTTAGAAGTAACGCCACTGGGAGACAATAAAAAACTTATGAAATTAACATTAGAATTACAGTAAAGGGAATATGTATGTCAGTAAAAAAAGAACTGAATGAAATGTTAGAAGCAATAGGAGTGAAGAAGAAACAACAGCCAGAACCTCAACAGTCATTAAATCCTAACTTTAAAGGAGTGTACAGAGCGACAGAAAACGGATTGATTGAAGTATATTGTCCAAGATGTAGTAGTTGGGATTGTTCTCACACGCAGATTACAACAACTGTACCGCAGAAATCCAAAACAAGATATACTATTAATCTGAATCCTTTAAGACCGTTTACACTGGTTAATAAGAAAGAGAAGATTAAGCAACAAGGTGGAACTTATTCGCAACATAGGTTTGTGTGCAACAGATGTGGGCTGATTTTTTGGTAAACAAAAGGCTGCCAGCCCGACAACTGACAGCCAAAAGTCACAATACCGCTTAAACAAGCAGCACAGATATTATATAACACTAATTGAATTAATGCAATAGAAATATTAAGGAATGTATCAGAAATGGTGCATTCCTTTTTTATTGCACAGAAAGGGGCGTACATGGCTTATAGTAATTCAATAATAGCAGTGAATGGCAATTATGACTTTCCATGTCCTAGCAATATGACATGGGGAAAACAAGATATAAGTAAATCAAGCAGTGGACGTTCACAGTACACTGGGCGCATGAACAAAGAAAAACTTGTCGAAAAAAGGAAATGGACACTGCAATGGAACGGAGTAACCAAAGAAAAGGCACATGTGATACTTAACATGTTTAAAGATGAATATTTTAACGTTACTATTTATGACCCTTTAGAGGGGGAAATAACAACAAAGGAATATTACTGTGGAGATATGACGGCACCAGTTTATGTTTGGTTTAAAAACAATCAGGCTTATCAAAATGTAGCTTTCGACATAATTGAGAGGTAAGATATGCAAACTGCAACAAGTGAATTTAAAGAATGCATGAATAATGGACATCCCGAATATGGGACAGCAAGAATTACATTGACAGATGGAACAATAATAGATGTTGAAAAAGACGATTTCCTTATGGACAGCAATGGGTTTAGCATTAATCGTTCATGCTCAAGTACAAGTAGGTTTGAAATTGGAACGGCTGTATCTTCATGTTTAACAATGAGGCTACTTAATTTTGATGGCAGATACAACCCTTATGATTTTAGCAAAGCAAAGGTTACAAAAGTATCTATAGGCATGGAACTTCCGAGCGGAATAACCGAAATAATTCCACAAGGAAATTTCATTGTTGATGCTCAAGATTTTAATGGAGGAATCGTAACTCTTACTTGCTATGACAATTTAGCTGAATGGGATGTTAACTACACAGGAAATAAAAACGGAACAGCTATTAATCTTATAACTGCTATGGCATCAAAACATGGGGTAGTTCTGTCAAATAACAATTTTAACAATTTTAATTATGAGATTAATATAGCAAATGATGTTAAATGCACAGACAGACAGATGCTATCGTATATATTATCCATAACAGGCAACAATGCAAATATAGACAAAAACGGATATCTTAAGATATGGTGGTATAGCACAAAGAGCGACGATATTACATTACTTAATGCCAAGACAATCAAAGCTCCATCTGAAAACCAAGTTGACGCTGGAGATATTACCGACATAGCAAATGTCAATAAGATGTATATTGGATATGACACATATACTAAAGTACCTAACAAACTTGATATAGTTAGTCTGTCGAGTGTTGATGTGGCAGATGTAATAATAACAGGCGTTAAAATAACAATAAATGAGACAGAATATATAGCTGGAAATAAAGAATATGCAATCAATATAACCAATAATCCACTTGTAAACAAAAATAACGCGCAAGAAATTGCCAACAATGTATGGAATGTTATCCGAGGAACTTCCTTTAGAGCAATGAATTTTTCTGTGTTGTCTAATCCGCTTCTGGAATTAGGGGATAAAGTCGTTATAGAGCTGGAAGATGGTGTATATGAAACTTATCTTACTAATATTCAGTTTGCAATTGGCTATGACACTAAGATTATAATTGGAGCTGAATCGCCAAGAAAAAATTCAAGCAATAGTTCTAATGTCTATACTGAAATTGCCAGACAGCAAGTAAACGAAAAAATAACAGCTTATGATGCATTAAATAAGCAATTAATCAACCTCATAACAATGTCCATGGGATTGTACGAAATCCGGGAAAAGCAAAACGATGGAAGTGAAATCATATATCTTACAAATAAACCGACATTAGAGGAGAGCATTGGCGGTACAGTATGGAGAATTGCACTAGACGTGTTCACTATTACTAATAATTATCAAGGCAAAAATACAGAGTGGAAAGCTGGGTTCGATTCACAAGGTAATTTACTTGTTAATGTATTATCTGCAATTGGAATTAGCGCAGATTGGATTCAGACAGGAGAGATGAGTGCTAATCGTATATATGGCGGAACATTGACACTGGGAGGTTTAGGGGATTCTAATGGCAATCTTTATTTATATGATTCACAAAGAAAGCTTATTGCTAGGATGGATTCTACAGGGGTGCTTTTAGATGGAGCAACTATAAAAATAAACGGAAACAACTTCACATTAAAGTCCGACAATACGACAATACAAGAAGATGGAACGATTATCTGCAAGAACGCTCAATTGGAAAATGTAAGTGCTACAGGTAGTTTTACTTGTGAAAATGACACAACTGATGCTATTCACATGGTCGGCACATTCATTGGCGGAGAACTAAAGATAGCGGCATCGGATTCTTCTTATGCGATTTTACAGGGGCATTTATTGGAAATTTACGATGGCACTACTGCCAATTTAGCTCAAATTGGCAGAAATGGAATCCTATTTCAAGATAGGCAAACAACATCAAGAGTATGGATGGGCATATCAAACTCCTCATCGGGATATCGAGGAGCCTTTCTTCAATTAAGAGATGAAGGAGGAAAAGACCTTGTTAATATAAACACTGCTGATTGGATAATGAGTTATGGACGACCGGAATCTGATGATTCAGGAACCGGGTGGAGATATTTTGATACTAAATTCTACATAAATAGACCGACTGGATATAGATTTGTTATTACATCTGATAAGCATGGTGCATACTATCCTGATTGGGATATTACATTGTACGGAGCGGTTTTAGTACAGTATTCGATGTATGTTAAAGGCGGAATCTCTCAATCCTCTGCCGCGGCGACAGATTCGGATAGAAATGTTAAGAAAGATATTAAACTTCTTAATACCAGCAATTCAGCAAAATTTATTTATAGTTTAAAGCCATGCGAGTTCAAATATATCGAGGGTACATCAGACAGACTTCATCACGGTTTAATTGCGCAAGATGTGAAAGAAAGCATGGGAGATGATGATTGGGGATTATTTATTGACAAGTCTGTTAGCAAAGAAAAATATATTGACAAGATAGCTTATGCGAATGGAAAAACAGAAGAAACAATCACAGCGAAATACGGATTGAGATATGAAGAATTGATTGCTGATTTAATTGCAACAGTTCAAAGCCAGAATGAGCGAATAACAGCGCTCGAGAATGAAATGAGTAAACTCAAGGAGGTAGTATATGCCAATTCAAACGATTAATGCTAGGCAGAAGCAGCTTACTGGAAACTGGTCGAATTTTGACAAGTCTAAACTTGTAAGAGGAGAAATATTCATTCCTAACGACCATAACCCCGTTGCCAAAACAGCAGATGATAAAATACAAGAATTTGCATTGCTTCAAGATATGAACACGTATGAAGAAAAGGTGGAAGAAGCAAATAATGCAATTGCAAGCCTTGAAGCAGCAAAAGAAACAATAATTACAGAAACAAAGAAATATGCAGACCAAGCTAAGGCAAGTGCAACAAATGCATCTGCATCTGCCAGCAACGCTAAGACTAGTGAGGACAATTCTGCGTTAAGTAAACAAGAAGCGCAAAAATACGCTGAACAGGCAAAGTCTATCAGTGAAAGCCTTAGCGGAGCATTAAGACCTCGTGGCACAATTAATTTTGCAGACTTGCCTAGCACTGCGGACGCAACATCGGGCGATATGTATAATATTTTAGACCAATTTACCACTACAACCGATTTTAAAGAGGGCTCAGGCAATATTATCCCAGCTGGAAGCAATGTGTATTTGACAGTAGATAGAATGTGGGATGTGTTGGCAGGAACTCCTGTTACAGGAGTCAAGGGCAATGCTGAAACTTCATATAGAAGAGGAAATATTAACATCACCAAAGCAAATATTGGCTTAGATAGAGTTGATAATACAGCTGATTCAGACAAGATTGTAGCTGATATAGATATGCCGGTAGGAACAGAATATATAAGCAGTATTGGAACATCTGACAATGGCGCTGTAATACCGACTTATTCTAGAGTTGAAGCAAATTCCGATGGCAATAGACCATCTAGAGGAAGTATTAAATCTTTTATAACAGGATTAACAGTAAACATCTTACAGCCTATATTATCTTCTTTGAATATTTTTGTTTCCAAACTCGGCGCACAAGATATAAGTGATATAGGGGATGGAAGCGTCACAGGCGCAATCAGTTCGCTGAACAGCAATTTAGATAACATATCTAAATATGGATATTCTACTACAGGTTGGACAGATGTTTTTAAACAAATAGGGGCTATGAACGATATCGGTGTAGGAATGACTAACCTACATAACGCAATAAATACAACATATTCGTCTAGTGGTGTATATGATGTCTATGCAAATGGTCCTGTGTTGGGAGTTGTATTAATGCGTACATCAGCGGAATTCTACAGCGGACTTATTGTGTTTTATCGAGAGAAAGCAATTGCTTACAGCTTTGCACGCGCGGACGGATATTTTTATGCAAGAAGAATTTAACATTTTTATTATGCCAGCCTTAGGGCTGGCTTTTTAAATACAAGAAGCAATTCGCAAGGTTGGCAGTGCCGCATAACACTAACAATATAATATTAGCAATCAAGCACCTTAGTAATACTAGGGTGCTTTTTTGATACACATTTTAAATTAGGAGGTAATTTATGAGTAAATTATTTGGAATCGACACATCGAAGTGGCAGGGAGATTTTGACTTTCAGAGAGCTAAAGATAATGAGGGTGTAGACTTTGCCATTATCAAGGCAGGCGGAGCTGATGATGGTTTTTATAAGGATAGGGAATTTGAAAACAGCTACAGTAAACTAGAGAATGCGGGCATCCATAAAGGAGCTTATTTCTTTGGTAACGCATTAAGCACTGATGAAGCTGTAAACGAAGCCAGATATTTTGCACAGTTATTAGCAGGCAAATCATTCTGCTATCCAGTGTTCTATGATGTTGAAGCAGGCATGGTTACTGGCAATGACCTTACAGACATTATTATGACATTCCTTGATGAAATGAGAAATGCGGGATATAAAAATATCGGCTTATACTCATATGAGAACTGCATTAACAATTATGTAGATATTTCAAGAGTAAAAGAAGCTGGATATGCCGTTTGGGTTGCTAAGTATTCAGATGCAGAGCCTAGCATTGCTGTTGATTATGATATATGGCAGTTTGGCGGCGGCGTTAATTATCTTAGAGACACACAGATTAACGAACAGACAGTAGACCAGAACTATTGTTACACTGATTATTGCACAGACCATGTTGTCGAAGAAGTAACAGTGCCGGATTATCAGCCAGTACCAGACACTAAGTACCATAAGGGCGACACAGTTAAGGTACTCAACGCCGTTCAGTATGATAACGGCGAGCCATTTAGCACTTACTATGATAAGTACAGTGTCTTATCGGCTAGTGGCAGAAGAGTTGTTATCGGTGTTGACGGCGTAACTACTGCTGCTATTGATGAGGATAACATCAGCCTTATTAAGTGCATTTATGACAATGGCAATGATATCAACACAGATACAGTAAGCCGTGGTGACGGCAAGAAAGTCAGAGTGCTTGATAACATTGATTATGACGGCGCGAGATTCGTAACATATTATGATGAATATGATGTAATCGAAGAGGACGGAGACAGAATTGTTATAGGTATCGGTACAACAATCACAGCCGCTGTCAATATTGTTAATCTTGAATTTGTCGGCGGCGCAAGTTCTGATGATACACCTACAGATATCCCATTCAGCGAAGATATTGAAGAGGGTAGCACAGTAAGGTTTATTGGCGATACTGATTATGACGGCACACCTATTAAGGCTTGGTTTGATGAGTATACAGTATCAGAAAAAAGCGGAGACAGAGTTGTACTTGTGCATGACGGAGAATTATTCGCGGCGGTTAATGTAGCCGATTGTGAACTTATTTAAAAAACAAAAATACAGGTCTTGCTTTAATGTAAGACCTGTATAAATTAAAAACTTATTTTCTTTCTTTTAGCATTTTTTCAAATGATTCTCGGCGTTTTTTTACATTTTTAAGCCATTCAGATTGAGAATTTGACGATACTAGCTTGTTATCTGAAAGTGAAAGTGATACTTCAACGCCTGAAAAAGCGGCAGAAAGCGTTTTATCATCAGCCTGTTTTTCTGCCAAATTTGTTAAATTTTCCATTTTAGCGCTTGCTTCTTTTGCACTTAAAGTTCCATTTTCAAAATCATCAATAATTTTAATTGCACTACTTATCATTTCTCTATCATTCTTAGAGTATTTATATCCATTAAACACTCCTAGATAAGCAAGCAATGTTGCAACAATGATAACAAGAAAAATCATTGCAATAACTAGGCTTGATTTACTTATTTTTTGTTTTTCTTTCATAAAATAATCCTCCGTTTTTGTTTGAATTATAACACATATGTTTTAAAATGTCGAATTGTGTCGAAATTTGCGATATCTTTAAGTTGATTTTTATATTATAAGTATTTATAATAATAATTGTCCGAGAGAGTTCGGACGAAATCTTCAAGTTTTGGCTAGGCGGCACTGTTTGATTGGCGTTGGCAGTGTCGCCGCTGAAAACTGTTAATCTACTGGGGGTAGATTGACATGTAAGAACAGATGTTCTATAATAACACCATCGCTACCAGTGTTATATCGTGCAATAAGGGGGATATATGGAGAATGAGGAATATAAACAGAAGATAATTGAACTAATCAATAAAACGGATGATTTATGGATACTAAATCAAATATATAGATTTATCTGTAACATGATAAAAGAGAGGGGGTAACCCTCTCTTTTTTACTTCTCGTCTAGTAATTTCTTTGCGATAGCTTCCAGACATTCCCAATCTTTAGGTTCAAGCCTTGCCAATGCACCAACAAGCTTCTTTTCAAAGCTGTCATCGTTTAATTCCATAACTTCATTAACAAAAGCACCAATTTCTTGTTCTCTTGTACGGGATTTAAACATCTTTCCATTGCCGGTTCGCAGCCATTCTTCATTTACATTAAGAATAGAACATAAAACTTTAATTGATTGTTCTGAAAGATTTCTATTGCCATTTTCAACTAACGAAATGTAGTTTTTGGTAAGCCCTAGCTTTTCAGCAAATACATCTTGCGACATTTTTAATTCTTTTCGCAAGGCTTTTATCCGCTCATTCACACTTCTCACCTCCTTGCATATATACAATAACATTAAAGTCACACAATGTCAAACTTTTTTCACTAAAATATGTTGACAGGTATTACTGGGTATGATATTATAATCACACAAAGTCAAATAGAAAGGAGATGAAAAAATGAAGAAACCGTCTGTTTCAGATGTTGCATTAGTGCTATCAATATTTGTTTTACTGTTTCAGATTTTTTGTCATTTTATTTTACCAAAGCTTTGACAAAATCAATTATTTCTGAATGATGTACAGCAAATTCCATTAAAGCACAGATGATAGAAACAATCACAGAAATCCAGCCTTTAACGTCAGCTTTACTTGATGTTTTTAACGCAACATCAGCTTGTGTTTTAGAACTTTCAGCAATTTCCTTTGCTGAATCAGCTTGGGATTTAGCGGATTGAGCCATATTGTGAAGTTCCTCACTTGTCTTTTCGAGATAAGCAGACTGACTTTCTAAAAGCTCAATCGGAGATTTACCTTTTTCATATGTAGGTATTTTGATATTAGGTTTTGGCGGTTGTGGAAATAAGTTGTCCATATTTGGATATACAGGTTCGTATCGCATAATAATCTCCTTAGTTTTTTAAGGAATTATATCACAGAAAGGAAGTGAATTAAATGAGTGAAAAGGAAAAGGAAATCATCAAGAAGTTATCCGATACAATACCAAAACTTGATGATAGCAAGAAAAATTACATTCTTGGTGTTGCCGAGGGAATGGCAATGGTAAGAGAGAGCGAAAAGACAGAAGGAAAGGAGTAACGAGTGGAAAGAGAACTGAAAGAATTAATCCAGATTGAAAAGAAAAGAAATTCCTTGCTTGAAGAAATCAATCGGTCATTGAAGAAACTTGCAAGCAAGGAAGATAAAGAGTATCAGAGCAAAGTTGGCAAATCGGCTTTTAATCTTGATTGAGCCAGTTATGGTAATGTTCCAGCATTTCCATAATGCCAATTTCCACCCACGCACGACGAATGAACTCGTATTCTTCAGCAGTGTCAGTAAAGTTTTGCTTTTCAGTAGCAGACATTACCTTCTGATGAATTGAAGAATGAATTTCATTGCCATTAGAGTTTACAAAAGCTTTGAAATCTTCAAAATTTTTCACAATCTCACCTCTTTTCAATATTAAAGATAAGAGGATTATAGCACAAAGTACAAACAGATTAGAATTTTTGATATTGATGCAATAGAAAAGTGATGGTAGCGGTAAATAGTTACAAATCTCTTATAATGTAGTACTCATTGGTTCTTTAAAACAGGAGTGGTGCCCTGCTTGCATCGAGTGTGAATTACCTACCGATTGGCAGTTTTGTCTTTAGCATATTTATTTAATTCTATTGATATAGAAATAAGAGCGTACAGGGTGCAGAAGTCTACGCCACAGAAGTATGAGCCAACCGCTGATACGCACAATGCTATGACAGTATCCATACAATCTCCTTTCGGAAAGTGTCTACCATCACTTCTCTATTGTATCAATAAATATAAAGTTCTACAAGTTACAGCAGATAGGAATGAGCAGAATCGCTCAAATGCACCTTAAAAGGTCAAAATATATCACACACAAATACAAAAGGAAAGGAATGCGTTTATGGAGCTACAGATTTTTAGCAATTCAGAGTTCGGAGAAATCAGAACCATTACTAAAGATAATGAAACATATTTTGTTGGAAAAGATGTTGCAAAAGCACTAGGATTTACAAATCCAAGAGATGCAATCGCTACTCATGTGTTTGACGAGGATAAGGGAGTAGACACTATCGACACCCTTGGCGGAAAGCAGAGTATGACTGTTATTAACGAATCTGGTGTTTATGCCTTAGTTTTTGGGAGCAGACTTGAATCCGCTAAGAGATTTAAACACTGGGTTACATCAGAGGTACTTCCATCAATCAGAAAGAATGGCGGTTACATAGCAGGGCAGGAAACAATGTCTGATGAAGAACTTATGGCAAAGGCACTTCTTGTAGCCAATAACAAAATAGCTGAAAGAGACAAGATAATCAAACAGAAGCAGGCAAGAATTGAACAGATGAAACCTAAAGAGATTTTTGCAGACGCAGTAGCAACAAGCCATACATCAATCCTTGTTGGAGATTTAGCAAAGTTGATTTGTCAGAATGGTGTGCAAATCGGGCAGAAGCGATTATTTGTATGGTTAAGAGATAGGGGCTATCTGATTAAGAGTGGCAGTTCTTACAATATGCCAACGCAGAGGTATATTGAGCAGGGGCTATTTGAAATCAAGGAAAGCAACCTTGTTAATCCAGATGGAAGCGTAAGAATTACACGCACACCAAAGGTAACAGGCAAAGGACAGGTTTACTTTGTTAATAAGTTCTTGAAAGGAGATAACAGTGTTTCCATTTGATGATTCATTAACTTTTGATGAAATACAGGGCATTACAAAACATGAAAGCAAGAGAGTTATTGCTGTTACAGGCGGCAAGGTTAGCGACATAGGTTTAATTAATGAAATCTGTATGGATTTATATGCACAGGTAGAACGCGAAGTCGGGTGTCGTTTTAGTTGCATTAAGCGTGATGATTTAGCAGATATACATGAGTTCATTGATTCTTACGAACCGCCATTGTGCCTAATGAAAAGGATAAAAGAATATGAAAGAAAAGATAATTAACATATCCGCAACACTGGCAGGAATCAGCCTTATAGCGTTGATTCTAAGACCGGTACAACCGCAAGCTAAGATTAATCAGCAGAGTGCAGTGTTAAGTGAATGCTACAACTCACATGTTGATTATAAGGTTGAAACCGGAGAGATAAGTGTTGATGAATATGAGTTGTCGCTTATGGCACATTTACTGATGGGCGAATGCGGAGCGACATGCAACGATGATGAAATGCTATATCTTGCAGGAGCCGTTGTTTTGAATAGAGTACAAAGCGAGTATTTCCCTAACAGCATTGAAGAAGTTATTTATCAGCCAGGACAATATCAATGTACAGAACTTATAAACAGCGGATTCTATAAAGAACCAACAGAAAGGTGTTGGGGAATAGCAGAAGAATTATTAATAAGCGGATATGACATACCTAACAATGTGTTGTATCAAGCTGAATTTAAACAAGGCAGTGGTGTTTATAAGAAAGCGCAGAATATGTACTTTTGCTACAAGTAAGGAGTGTTTATGGAAGCAAGGATAAGAGAAGAAATGTTCAACTTGGGTATTCTATCCAATAAAAGAGGTTACATCTACATAATCGAAGCTGTTAAACGGTTCAATTCTTCTATAACAATGGAAGAAATTTACAATAACATTGCTAGTACAGTAGGCAAGTCAAGATGTGCTGTTGAAGGGTCAATTAGAACAGCGATTAAATCAGCTAACCATGATTTATCAGCATGGAAGAATTATGATTGTCTTACAACAAAAGGATTTATTACAACAATGTATTACAGGTGTAAGGAGAATGCCAATGAGTAACATAAAAAGAATTATTAAGCTGAACAGAAACAGACAGAGAGCTATAAGGGAAAAGGATTTCAGAAAGTTCTATACTTTCAGCTGCAAAATCCATCTGATTGAAAGAATGGATAAAGTGCCAATAGGAAGTTACATATTAAAGTAAGGAGAGAAAGAAATGGAAAATGCAATTAATAACAACAATATCACATTAATAGGAGTAGTTGAGAAAGAAGCGGAATACTCACATGAAGTATTCGGCGAGGGATACTACATATTCATGATTAAGTGTTTAAGAACAAGTGGCAATGAAGATGTGTTACCAGTGATGATATCAGATAGACTTACTGATATTAAAGAGATTAAAGTAGGACAGGCTGTCGCGGTTTTAGGGCAGATAAGAAGCTTCAATAAGCATACTGACAATATGAAGAGCAAGCTGATTCTAACGGTTTTTACAAGAGAATTTGAAGTGCTGACACAGGATTCAGAAGAATTACCATTTGAAGATAATACCAATATGGTTACACTTGACGCTTATATCTGTAAGCCACCTATATACAGATGTACTCCAAAGGGCAGAGAGATTGCAGATATCTTAGTAGCGGTAAACAGACCATATGGCAAGTCAGATTACATACCATGTATAGCATGGGGAAGAAATGCAAGATTTGTAGGCGGACTTGAAACAGGGGAGCATATCCAGATTCAGGGTAGATTCCAGAGCCGTGAATACGCTAAGAAGATAAGCGACAATGAAGTTGAAACAAGAACCGCTTATGAAGTATCGGTAAGCAAGATTGATTATGCAGAGGAGGGCGAAGCTGATGCGTAGTGATATTACAGTTAGAGAGTTAGCAAGTATGGCTATTGATGAAGATGTGGTATGCCAGATATGGACGCCGCAACACGGAACAGTATTTAACGGTTCGTTTGAGGAAGCTAAGTATTCAGCCTATGCGGATAGGGAAATTGATAACTTCCAAGTTGAAGATGGCATATTTGTTATGAATATTTAATAAGGAAAGGTATTGTTTATGAAAACATTTTTAAAAAAAGCAGTTTTAGAAAACTTTATGTGCTATGCACACGCAGAGTTTGATTTTTACAGCATAACAAAGATTATAGCTGAGAATGGCGTAGGTAAGTCAACAATAGCCACGGCATATCTGTGGTGCTTGTTTAACTGTGATTATGAGTTAAAGGATAATCCGGTTGTCAGAAGAGAAGTTAACGGAGTATCTGTTGATGACATGGATGTATCAGTTGAACTTACACTTGATGTTGACGGAAAAGAAGTCACTATGAAGAAAGTGCAGAAGCGTACAAACAGCAAGGATGGCAGCAGTTACAAGGATGATAACAAGTATTTTGTCAATGATGTGCCTAAGACATTAAAGGACTTCAACGCATATCTTGACATTGATATGAATGTGTTTAAGATGTGCAGCAACATCAATGCATTTCTTAATCAGAAGCCGGCTGAAATGAGAGAATACTTATTCAGTCTTGTTGAGAATGTGACAGACCTTGATATAGCACGTTCTAAAGCTGAATTAGCCGAGTTAGTTCCTTTACTTAATAAATATACAGTTGAAGAATTATCTGCTATGAATAAGGCGACAAATGCTAAGATTACTAAGGATTTGCCTATCCTTGACGGACAGATTAAGGAAAAGGAAAGAGATATTCAGATTAAGTCTGACATTGATACATCTGACCTTGAACTGCTTAAAAACAGCCTTAAAGCACAGATTGCTGATTGCGTGGCGAAGCAGACTGACAATGACAAGCTGTTAGCTGAATATGAAAAAGCAAGTGCCAATATACTTGATTTGAAGTTTAAGCAGGGAGATTTATCACGCAAGGCGAATGAGGAGAATATCAAGGCTAGGAGAGGTCTTGAATCGCAGATTAGCAACCTTAACTATGTGATTAATGACACAAAAAAATCAATCAGCAACGCAGAAAATGTAGTTAGTTTTGATAAGGACAAGATAGCGGAATATCAGAAAACACTTGATGATAGCAGAACTGAATGGAAAGCTGAAAAAGAGCGTGTATTTGACGAGAACAGCCTTATTTGCCCTTATTGTAAGCAGGAATACCCAGAGGAAAAGAAAGAGGAATTAAGGGCAGATTTTAAGACACATAAAGAAGCTGAACTTAATAGGATTACTGGCAAGGGCAACACAGCTAAGAATATGCTTGATGAAGTCAAAGGATTGTTAGTTGAAGCTGAACAGGAATTGACTGACAGGAAGCAGAGGTTAGAAAAGCATTTAGTTGACTTAGCAGACCTTGAAAAGCAGTTGTCCGAACTTCCGCAGGAAATTGATGTGACAGCCACAGAGGAGTACAAGGCACTTGAACAGCAGATAGCTGAAAAAGAACAGGCTATGCACAAGGCTAATGACATTTCAAGTATCAAGGCTGAATTAAAGGCACATGAAACAGTCTTAAGGCAGCAGTTAGCAGAATGTGAAAGCCAGATTGCAAAGTCTGATACGGCAGCAGATGAACAGCGACTTGAAGAATTAAGGGCAGAACAGCGTACACAGGAACAGAATAAGGCTAATGCTGAAAAAATCCTTGATTTGCTTGATGAGCTGGACAAAGCAAAGAATGAAACATTGTCTGACAGTATCAACAGTCATTTTTCACTTGTTAGGTGGAAGCTGTTTGAACTGAATAAGTCTGGCGGTTACAAGTCAGTTTGCATACCTACAGTTAATGGAAAGTCAATTCTTACAACTATGAGCAATAAGGGTAACAGGATTTTAGGCAGGGCTGATATTTGCAACTCAATTCAGAAGATTAGCGGTATGTCAGTACCTATTATCTTAGATGATAGTGAGAGCCTTGACAGCACTAATCAGAAGAAAGTTGCTGAAATGGTCGATAGCCAGTTGATTATGCTGATTGTCAATGATAGCGAGAAATTAGAGATTGTGGAGGGATAATATGCAATGTGAAGACGCATATGTACTTACAGTAAACGACGAAGAAGCGGAAGTTATCAAGCAGTTTGTATCGGCAATGGAGAGAGTTTCTATTGGCATAGACAATGATGATGTTTGGGATATCATGGAAACCATCGCAAACAAACGGACTTCTGGTAGCGTAACAGGCATAATGATTATATATGAAGAAAGTGAGGAATAATATGAATGATAGATATATCGTAGAGCGTGAATTTGAACACGCAGGATATAAATGTGTTGTGGTATTTACACACATGGGACATAGATGCGGATATGTCGGGATTTCAAAGAATCATCCATTATACGGAAAGGATTACAGCGATTACCTTGAAATTAAGAAAGCAGATGTCGGAGACAGAGAAGTAAGTGGGATTCTTCCTTTGCTTGGTGCTTGGCTGGATGAAGATGAAAGAATCCGCATTGAAGCATATTTTCAGTGTCACGGTGGCATTACATATGCAGGCGGTGGAGAACATTCAAGCTATCCAATCGAAAGCGATTTGTGGTGGTTTGGTTTCGATTGCGGACACGCAGGAGATAAGTCGGATTTAGATTATGCGATACAGAAGTTTCCAAGCCATAGAAAAGAGTATGAACTACGAAAAATGGTTGAAAGTAAATATCCGATTGATGATGTTATCCGCACCGAAGAATATGTTGCGGAAGAGTGTAAGAAGTTAGCGGAGCAGTTAAAAGAGTTTGAAGAAAGCGAGGAATAATTATGGCATATAAAGCATTTAACCCAGATTTTACTTGCAAAGGTAAACATTACAAAGAAAACACAACATATGAAGAAAACGGAAATGAGATATGCGAAGCTGGTGTAATGCACTACTGCGAAAATCCATTTGACGTACTGGATTATTACCCTCTTGTAAACGATAATGGCGAGATTTCACAATTTGCAGAAGTTGAGCCACTAGGAAAGGTTTTTGCAAAGGGAAATAAGAGCGCAACTAACAAGCTTCATATTAAAGCCAAGTTGGGCTTAAAAGGTTTTATTAAGGCTTGTATAGATTTTACCCTGGAGAAAACGAAGATTGAGGAAATTGAAGATGGCATAGAAAATGACAATGGCAATAATTCCGCAAAGATAGGTTCAAGTGGAGATTCCGCAAAGATAGGTTCAAGTGGAGATT
>ENA-UERK01001702-UERK01001702.1-human-gut-metagenome-genome-assembly--contig:-NODE-1702-length-15576-cov-21.023550_pt1 | contig 15576 bp, 15 predicted proteins | sample MGYA00242957_ERZ507957 | MGnify/ENA primary metagenome ERZ507957 (study PRJEB26167, sample SAMN06115538) | human gut metagenome | host: Homo sapiens | place: China:Heilongjiang | collected 2015-11-06... | reverse complement strand
CCAATGGGTATCTGTCCTGCGAGAGTGAAGAAACTCCAGATTTCTACTAATATCTGTGGTGAGAAGTTGAAGAATTGCGGCTATCAGTTTAAGTGGAGTTTCGAGGAAGCTCTTGCTGACTGGTTTGAGGATAATGACAGACAGGGTTTAAAATAATAATCAATAAATATGAAAGGAATCGTATTAGCAGGTGGTAGCGGTACACGTTTGTATCCTATCACAAAGGGTATCAGCAAGCAGCTGATACCTATCTTCGATAAACCGATGATATATTATCCTATCTCGGTATTGATGTTGGCTGGTATCCGTGAGATTCTGATTATCTCAACACCATTCGACTTGCCTGGCTTCAAGCGTCTCTTAGGAGATGGCAGTCAGTTTGGAGTGAAGTTCGAATATGCCGAGCAGCCTTCTCCCGATGGTTTGGCACAGGCTTTCATCATCGGTGAGAAGTTCATCGGTAATGATTCGGCTTGCCTCGTCTTAGGCGATAATATCTTTTATGGTGCAGGATTGAACAAGATGTTGCATCAGGCAGTTATCGATGCAGAGCAGAATAACAAAGCTACTGTATTTGGTTATCGAGTAAGCGATCCTGAGCGATATGGCGTGGCTGAGTTTGATGAGCAAGGCAATTGCCTGAGTATCGAAGAGAAGCCTCAGCATCCAAAGAGCAACTATGCTGTGGTAGGCTTATACTTCTATCCTAACAAGGTGGTGGAAGTAGCTAAGCATATCAAACCATCTGCTCGTGGTGAGTTGGAAATCACTACAGTAAACCAGGAGTTCCTGAAGGATAAGCAGCTGAAGGTACAGACCATGGCAAGAGGATTCGCCTGGCTTGATACTGGAACCCATGATTCCCTTTCTGAGGCTTCCACCTTTATTGAAGTCTTGGAGAAACGTCAGGGCTTGAAGGTAGCTTGTCTGGAAGGTATTGCATACCGTCAGGGATGGATTTCTGCTGAGCAATTGAAAACGAATGCTCAACCAATGTTGAAGAATGACTATGGCAAATATCTCCTTTCCATTCTCGATGAGAATGAAACTTCTTTGATAAAGAATCTTGAATATTAAACTTTTTTCAAATCCCTCCGTCTCCCTTTCCAAAGGGAGCTCCACTTTCTCCCCAAGCCCCTCTTCCTCAGGAAGCGGGGATGTAACCGCACACTTTTGGCGTGCTCGGAACCGCTACGCTCTAAAGTTAGCGGACCGTCAGAGGTCTCGCCAGTTTTTGCGGGATGGGACCGCAAGGTTGAGGGATTCCTAAAAAATAAATTAGTAAGTATGCATAATATATTAATCACAGGCGGTGCTGGTTTCATCGGCTCACACGTTGTAAGACTTTTCGTGAACAAATATCCTGAGTATCACATCATCAACCTCGACAAGTTGACTTACGCTGGTAACCTGGCTAACCTCAAGGACATAGAGGATAAGCCTAACTATACTTTCGTAAAGGGTGATATCTGTGATTTCGGCCTGATGTTGAAGCTGATGCAGGACTATCAGGTGGATGGCATCATCCATCTCGCTGCTGAGAGCCACGTAGATAGAAGTATCAAGGATCCATTCACTTTCGCTCAGACCAACGTGATGGGAACCCTGTCTCTGCTCCAGGCAGCAAAGATTTACTGGGAGAGTCTTCCTGAAGGATACGAGGGTAAGCGCTTCTACCACATCTCTACTGATGAGGTTTACGGTGCCTTGCAGATGACTCACCCTGAGGGCGTTCCTGCTCCTTTCACTACCAAGGCTTCCAGCGATAAGAACCACGAGGCTTACGGCGAGGAGTTCTTCCTGGAGACTACCAAGTATAATCCTCACTCTCCATACTCTGCATCTAAGGCAAGCTCAGACCACTTCGTCCGTGCTTTCCACGATACATACGGTATGCCTACCATCGTGACCAACTGCTCTAACAACTACGGTCCATACCAGTTCCCTGAGAAGTTGATTCCGTTGTTTATCAACAATATCCGTCATCGCAAGCCATTGCCAGTATATGGTAAGGGTGAGAATGTGCGCGACTGGTTGTATGTAGTAGATCATGCCCGTGCCATCGATATGATTTTCCACAAGGGTAAGATTGCCGAGACTTACAACATCGGTGGTTTCAACGAGTGGAAGAACATCGATATCATCAAGGTGGTTATCAAGACCGTGGATAGATTGCTCGGTCGCCCTGAGGGTGCTGACTTGGATTTGATTACTTATGTAACAGACAGAAAGGGTCACGATATGCGTTACGCCATCGATTCTCGCAAGCTCCAGAAGGAACTCGGTTGGGAGCCATCTCTCCAGTTTGAGGAGGGTATCGAAGAAACCGTAAAATGGTATCTCGAGAACCAGGAATGGATGGATCATGTTACTTCTGGGGAGTATCAGAAGTATTATGAGGAAATGTATTGTAAATAGACCCTCCTGTCCCTCCCTTGAGGGAGGGGCCTTACCCTATACCCAAGCCCTAAATCCCTACCATAGGGATTAGGGATGTAACCGCCCTCCGGTGCTCGGAACCGCTACGCTATAAGGTTGGCGGGGCATCAAAGCCCTCGCCATGGTTGTGCGGGATGGGACCGCCTTGCTAATGGTGAAGACCGCATGTGTTGGTCTTACTACGGCTTGTTATAATGGAATTATGTAATACTGATTTTTTCCATCCGTCACTAAGGACGAGGCGTTTGGATTGGTCATGACAGAAGCTATTGTGGAACTCCTGCTGTCACCTTTACTCTTCCTGGGTGTCGCTGAATGGCGAGACTGGCAGAAAGAGTGTGAAAGAACTCTTCATTGTGCCAAAAATGCTAGAGAAAATGGAGGAGTGCTATGTCGAGATAAAAGAAAACAAATGAGGTCGTTCAAATCGAACGACCTCAGAATTCTGTATGTGTTCTTCTGTATGAAGAACACAAATTCGCTAGCGAAAAACGTGGGATGCCGAAGCTGTGATGAATTAAAGGGATTCTAGGCAAGCCGCTGAAGTTCTTCTTCCCCGTCTATTAGAGGTGCCTCCTCTACGCTAAGACTCCCTTCAAGATATTAATCAGATTGCCCTCCCGCAGGAGTTCAATCTGAACATCGCTTATTTTGAGTCGCTACCCCCATAGTCCGACTATGGGTGCAAAGATACATAAATATTATGGAATATCCAATAAAAATTAAAGGAAAAACGATAAAGCAAGTTACAAAACTTAATTTATCCCATAAAAATCTAAAGACAATACCTGATAATGTATATCAGTATACAAATCTAGAAAAGCTCGATTTAAGTTACAATAGGATAGAGGTAATTCCTCAAGAAATATTGAAACTCAAAAAACTTCGAACCTTAGATTTGGCTTTTAATAATTTAAAGGTACTACAAGGCGCCTTATTTAAACTGCCCAAGTTGAAGATTTTGAATCTGCATGGTAACCAAATTAAGCATTTACCCAAGCAAATACTTGATTCAAAGATTACTACACTCATTCTTAGTAAGAATAAAATAGAACATCTTGATGAAAGTTTGATAAGCGGTATCACAAAATTGGATATTGTAGATAACCCTTTGACCAGTAAGAAGGAACAAGGAAATGTCAAGATTGAACAAAATAAGGAACTTGTGAATGCACCCATTAAAAAGAAAACTATAATGAATAAAAAGAATAAAATTTTTATCAGCTATTCTCATGCTGATAGTGCTTATTTTGACCGACTGATAACACATCTAAAAGTGCTGAAAAATTACAATGGAGATTTTGAAGAATGGTCTGATCAAAAAATTCTTGCAGGTCAAAAATGGAAAGAAGAAATTACAAAAGCTTTGAAAAAAGCAAATATAGCAATATTATTAGTTTCGACAGATTTTTTAGCTTCAGATTTTATTCAAAGAAATGAGTTACCTCCTATTTTGAAGAAGGCTGCAGAAGAAGATACAACAATTTTGTGTCTGCTTGTGGAACCTAGTCTTTTTGAAAAGACGGAATTAGGAGATTTCCAGGCTATTAATGATCCAAAGACCACACTGTCTGAGCTTGATAAATCGGCTCAGGAAAGGATGTATTTGAAGCTAGTTGAAGAAATTGAACGTATAACTGGCTCTTGTAGTTAAAATATTTTTTTATAAAGGATTTCTATAATATGCATATTTATGAACAGAAATGATAAGTTTGAACTTTTCTTCTCAGAAAATGAACAGGTTTCAAATAATAATTCTTGGAAAAAGATAGGGGATAATTATGAGCAGTATAGTATAAACAGTTCTCATAATTATATAACCAATGCATCTTGCGGTATTAATTCTAAATAAATTTGTCTTATGAGCAATTGGAGTGATATATTGACAGAAGTAAATCAATCTTTGCCAACAAATATTGATTTGCTTAATAAGAAAAGAAAGGAGTATATGGATAAAATAGTGGAAGTAACAGGACGTAATGTTATAAGCTATTATTCTGGTTGGCTTAAAAATCCCAATGCGCCATTTATTTCAATCAATGATTCAGACATGAATGCTTTCATGACTAACGTATATAAACTGGATAGAAGTAAAGGGCTTGATTTAATATTGCATACTCCTGGTGGTGATTTAGCTGCTACAGAAAGCATTGTGAATTATCTTCAGTCTGCTTTTGGTGGGAATGTGCGTGCTATAATTCCTCAAATATCAATGTCTGCTGGTACGTTGATTGCAATGTCGTGTCGAGAAATATTGATGGGACGTGAGTCTTCTCTGGGGCCGATTGATCCTCAGCTTGGAGGAATTCCATGCCAAGGTATGCTAGATGAATTTGACAAGGCTGTAAATGATATTGCCAATAGACCTTCTTCCTTAGGCTTGTGGCAGGCAATTATTGGTAAACTAAATCCAACTTTTATTACCAATTGCGAGAATTCGATAAAATGGTCAAAGGAATTAGCCAAATCATTCCTGTTAGAAAATAACCCACAGCTTAATATGGACAACATATATGAGGTATTTCTCAATCATCAACATAGTTATTCACATTCTCGTCATATACCTAAGGATCAATGTAAGGCTGCTGGCTTGAAGATAGTAGATCTTGAATCGGATCAAAACTTACAAGATGCAGTATTAAGTCTTCATCATTGTTATATGATCTTATTTGATAAGATTACATGTTCTAAGGTTGTAGAAAACCAAATAGGTGGTTGCTTTATACAAAATTATTCTGAAGGGGGAAAATAGGTATGGCTATATTTGTAAACACAACTCAGCCAAGAAAACTCTTGGAAGACCATGAGTTCGTATGGTGTAATGCGTGGCTTGCATTTTCAGAGACCTCCGTTTACCCAGAGCAAGCTTGTGAGATGCGTGAAGGGTAGAGTGCTGGATGTTGCCGTGGATATCCGTAAGGGTTCGCCGACATACGGTAAGCATGTGGCTGTGGAACTGACTGAAGATAATCATCGTCAGTTCTTTATTCCTAAGGGTTTTGCGCATGGCTTCGCCGTGTTGTCGGAGACTGCAGTATTCCAATATAAATGAGATAACTTCTATCACCCTGAGGCTGATGGAAGTATCTCGATACTGGATGATTCTCTCGGTATCGATTGGCGCATTCCTACGGAACACGCTAATCTTTCGGAGAAGGATACGAAACATCAGGTATTGAAGGACTTTGAAAGTCCTTTCGAATACTAAAAGAAAGAGGCTTTCCTAAAAATATTGAGGTGATTTTTTTCGAATCCCTCCGTCTCCCTTTAGCCAAAGGGAGTTCCACCTCTAACCAAGCCTTCCTCCTCAGAAGGAAGGATGTAACCGCCCTACTCGGTGCTCGGAACCGCTACGCTATAAGGTTGGCGGGGCATCAAAGCCCTCGACATGTTGTGCGGGATGGGACCGCTTAGGGTAGGTGGGAACATCTTCTACGTTTTGGATTTTGGAGGTGTTTCTGAGAAATCTGGAGTATTTAGACATATAGATGTTTATAAGTGATGTATAAGACCTTGGTATTATCTGAGGAGAAAGTGTTCAATTATAATTTTGATTTGTGTACTTATGATGGATAAAAACTATCTATTACAGAAAATATACGAAGCCTATCGTAAGTTTAAGAATTATAGCTATTATGATAGTGCTTCCTTGTATTCTCGAAAGCGTGTAGCCGATTTCGAGGAAGATTTGTATGGCTTAAAGAAAAGCCAATTCAAGAAGAGGTTTGCTGATAAATTAAATGGATTGTACGAAGTTCTTTTGGGAACAAACGAACAATATTTTCAGCGTTTGCTAGACGAGATAGATTTTTGTATACTACCAAAAAGTATGAAAAAAAATGATGGAGGTCAAGAAGATAATGAAATTAAATTAATCAGTAATCATATTCAAAAGGAAAAACTTGAAATTGACAAATATAACATATTTATTGATGCTCCAATAGAAATACAATTGATAAGTACTTTGTGGGTTATGTTTACTGGTGTAAGACTCTCCAAGCTGATAAGTTCGCATAATTATGCTTATAAGCTTTCGTTGACTTCACCACAAACGGAAAACCAACAAACAAAAATTTCATCAGGACTGCATATCTACAAACCTTATTTTCAAGGGTATCAAGATTGGCGAGACAATGCTTTGAAGAAAGCAGATGAGATACTTGATAGCCATAAGAATGTGACCATTGTTAGTTTGGATATTACAAGATATTTTTATCATGTTAGATTGAATCTTCCTGAGTTTGTGGAAAAACTATTGGAAGAAAATTCCATTGTATTTTCAAATGAGGATGAACGAACATTTTCGAAGAGGCTTACAATACTATTATCGAGAGTGCATGAAGCATACACAAAAAAGTGTGAGGAGTATTTACCTTCTGATGTCGCACCGCTAGAAGGTAGTAAAACTATGTTGCCTGTTGGGTTAGTTTCTTCTGGTGTTATTGGTAATTTATTTTTAATTGATTTTGACAACAAGGTAATAGAGAAAATTCATCCTGATTTTTATGGACGTTATGTAGATGACATGCTTTTTGTTATAGGTGAATCAAAAGCAGACAATGCATTAGAATTTCTAAACAAGTATTTTGTTGAGCCTCGAATACTTGAACATGATCATGAAACATTTAAAATACAGGCGAATGATGTATACCTTTCCATTCAATCTAATAAAATTATCGTGGAAAGCTTTGAACATACAGGTTCCAAGGCTGCATTGATGAAATTTAGGCGTAATATACAGCGTCAACGAAGTGAATTTAGATTTTTGCCTGATGAAGAAACAGTAGAGCAAGATTTTGATGAAGCTGCTTTTTCTATGCAATATTCTGGTTCGGTGAACAAATTGCGCAATATAAAAGATTTTTCGGAAGACAAGTATGGTGCTTCTACATATTTGGCTCACATGATATTCTTGGCTTGCTATAAGTCGGAAGAAAACAAGAAACACAAAAAAGCCATAGTACAACAGATTCTCACCTATTTCAAAGGTGCTGTTGCTCTGGAATATTATAGTCTTTGGGAGAAAGTATTTACATATTTTGTAATAACAGAAGATGTCGATTCTCTCAACAAGTTTCAAAAGCAAATCTTTAACGCAATTGAACAGTGTAATTTCGATAATGCGGAGATACAGGACGAAATAAGAGAAAGCTTAAATGAAACTTTACGATTGTCGGAAGCAATACCTTTGTCCATGCATTTGGACTTTATCGAAGCAGAAAATGATTGGGAAGAGACCACAATAAAAACGGCTATAAAACTGAGATATGCCGGCATGTTTCGCCATCAGTATTTAGGGATTGGCGGACTCAACCTGACAAAATGTTTGTTGAATAAAGACTGCAATCTCTATCGTAAGGATTATGAATATAAAATAGAATTACTCAAAGAAACAGGTGTCATCTATCTTACACCTTTATTTGTTCATCTTGATGTTATCTGCCATATTCATATTTTTATAAAATCGGACGAGTATAGATATTCTAAGACTAATTCGATTAATAATTTCCTTTCTGATGCACCAACAGAGAGCTTTAAGCAATACCTTTTCATTAATTGGGATTGGAATAGACTTTTTTATAAACAAAAAATTGGTCTCATAAAGGATTTGATTGCCAGTAGAGAAATAGAATCGTTGAAATATGAACATTCAAAGGTATTAGAGTATATAATTCCTACAGACAAAATAAGTCCGAATGCTAACAAGTCTAATAAGAGAATCGGAATTGCCAATATGAATGTAGATAAAGACATTATTGAAAAGACTGCATTGAATCAGGTAAATCTTTCTTCAGAAAGGCGAAAGGACTTGTTTCGTATCATTAATGAGGCTATCGCCAACAAATGTGATGTGCTTGTCTTACCCGAGTTGTCTGTTCCATATCAATGGATAGATTTGCTGGCTGCTGAGTGTAAAAAGAATCAGATAGCAATTATTGCTGGTTTGACATATCTTGTAACAAATTCTAAATATGCTTTGAACATCGTAGTTACAATATTGCCTTTTACCGAAAACAATTATAATTCTTGTGTCATTATTCCACGGGTGAAGAACCATTATGCTCCTAAGGAAAAAACGCTATTGCGTTCTTATGGTTATCATGTACCTAAAGAAGTAAAAAGCATATATCATTTGTTCCATTGGAAAAAGTCCTATTTCTCTGTTTACAATTGCTTTGAGTTGGCAAGTATAGAGGAAAGATGTTTAATGAAATCTAAAGTAGATTTTATAGTTGCGACAGAACTTAATTCTGACACTAACTATTATTCTGATATAGCTGGTTCATGGGTGAGAGACATCCATTCGTTCTTTATTCAAGTAAATACATCTGAATATGGTGATTCACGAATCATGAAGCCAAGCAAGTCTGTGGAAAAGAACATGGTGGTAGTAAAAGGAGGCAAGAATTCCACGATATTGATAGACGATTTAGATATTGATTCCTTGAGAAAATTCCAACTGCCTGGTTATGCTGGTCAAGATGCCAAGGGTATTTTTAAGAATACTCCACCACTTTTCTGTCAAAAGGATGTAAAGACGAGAATTGAGGATAAAGATTTTAAATAAGCACAGTTATGACATATAAATTTTCAGATATTTTACGAATGATAATTCCTGGGTTGTATTTCATTACTCTCAGCTTGGGAATCAGTGTTGATTTAGAAATCATAAGAATAGATGAGGAACCCCCATTTTTTAAGCTTTTAACTTCTACGTTTGCAAATGTCATAGTGATATTATTGCCATTTCTTGGTTATATAGTGGGATATATCATCAATATTTGCTCCAGCTATATGGAACGTCTCGTTTATCGAATAAAAAAAATGAAAAGACCTTCACAGATAGTATTGGGATTCAATGAAGACTATAGACTGAAAGATGTTTCTAAAATTTTAGCGCATTATGGTATAAATGAAGTCAATGAACAAACTGCTCATAAGGCATTTCTTTTGGCAAAAGAAGAGATTTCTCAGTCTGATAGGATAAATACACATTTTGAGCAATCTACTTTTGCACGAAATATTGCAGGCGTTCAGTTGTTATACACATTGATAGCTTTTGTATCCATGTTCTTTGGAGGATTATATTCGCTCATCAGTTTTGTGATCTCTGCGGTTCTCTGCGTTATTTGCTTATACAACTGGCGTAGACAGAGTTGTGTATATGCTAAATATGTCTTTTCTGAATTGGAGAAAAATATGTAAAAAACTGAATTAGATGGAACAGACGGATGATGTATTGAAGCCATATTATAAGACCATACGTTCTTTGCTAAAATTGCGTAATGAAAAGGATATACTTCATATTTTTAGAGAAGAAAATATGGAGTGTGTATGGTATAACCACGACAATTGGAATGGTGGTATAGACTTTTATCAATTGCAAATAAATGTCAGTCCTTTTTTGTATGACAAGCTAAATCAAGAAGATGTACATAAGAAATTATTGGAGCTATTCAAGCAAGTAATACCTACAGAATCAATTGTAGTGGATGGTGTGAATATTGTGCCAGACGTTTCTGTAGATGCAAGAATGGAAGAAGCTGTCAATTATAAAAGTAATTTAAAGATATTTGTTGCTCACATTGATTATCCTTATATTTTCAACCAGGATGTAAAAGTTTCAGAGTATCCTTGTTTGTCTCTACTTTCCAATAATTGGGATGACTATGATACGGAAGCCTCTTTTGGGCTGAGCTATTATGATGCTCTAGGCAAAAGAAAGTTCATAGGTAAACTGAAGATAATAGGAGATGTACAGAAAGATAAGGATGGACATTCTCGTATTTATAAAAGTTTGGTAGATGGCAAGTGTGAGATAGAAAAAGGTATGTGTTCTTTAGGACAGGACCTGGACTATTACCGTCATATCAAAGATTCTTTTGGTGACGAATATATGAATGTACTCTATGCCTTGCGAGACTGCTCGGTTTTTCCTTATTTTGCGAAGCAATTCGAGAACAATACATGGTTATACAAAAAATGTCTTATAAGGACGGACGAGGCTGAAAGGACAAAAAGGGAAGCTCCTTATCTGCTGAAAAATATGGATTTAGAAGACAGATATTCGTTTGATTATCTTTTCAAACCTAATTATGCAGACGAACCTGTAAAAATCCACTTCAATTTTCGTAATGGAGGTCAAATCCCTAATCGTCTTTATGCTATCATAGGAAAAAATGGTGTGGGCAAGACTCAATTTATAACGACCTTGCCAATGAATATCTATAAAAAGGCAAAGGATTTCTTTCACCCCCAAGTGCCAATATTCAGTAAGGTTATTGCTGTATCAAACTGTCCCTTCGACCATTTTGAGATACCTCATCAGACGGTAGAGTTTCAGTATGTTTATTGTGGAATGTCGGTTCTGAGAAATGGATATAAAACCATTCTAGCAGACGAGGATATAAAAGATAAACTTCATGAAAATTTAATAGAGATAAAAAGCTGTAATAGATTAGGACATTTGCAAAATATATTGTCGCCATTGTTTTCAGAAGAGGAACTTGACGATATTATAAATTGTGAACAGTTTGAAAAGGAGAAGGATTGGTTGGACGCTATTGACGCAAAATATGAAATTTTCAGCTCAGGGCAGAATACATTCTTGTATTTGTTTAGTAGTGTTGTTGCGAACATTCGATATGACTCCTTGCTACTATTTGATGAACCCGAAACACATTTGCATCCTAATGCAATAACCCTATTGATGACTGCCATTAATAGACTATTGGAAAGATACCAGTCGTATGGTATCATCGTGACTCATTCTCCATTGATTATCAAAGAGCTTTTTTCGCGTAATGTATATATTATGAAGAGAATGAATAATGTGTCATCAGTAAAGCGCATAGGCATGGAGTCATTTGGAGAAAACTTGACCAACCTCACAGAAGAAGTGTTTGACAATAAAGACATTACTCCTTATTATGTCAAAATGTTGAAAGGATTGATTGATAATGGCCTGGGCTATGAAGAAATAGTGAGGCTGGTACAATCTGAAGATATTCCAGTAAGTCTGAATCTCACAATTTTACTACGAACTCTTATCGAAAATAAAAATAATGAGGAAAATTAAGCATTATCAATACAACTCTTTGGACTTCCACAAAAAAGTTGTGAACAGTAAGCGCAATACCAAAGAGGATGTTGATAAGAAAAAGCGATTGACTGCACTCTTGCCAACATCACAAAAGGCGTTCGCTGATTATGATGCAAAGTTTTCTCGGAATGTTTTGCAAACATTGACACCGATAAGACTTTCAAAACAAGAAGAAGCTGATTACATCGGTCTTTATGATTTTCATTCATCAGTGTTTACTCAATTGTTTGATCGTTTAACAACAAATGATGGTGTAGATGATTCGTTGTGCCCTTATTGTACCATAGGTGAAGCAAGTAGTTTGGATCATATCGTACCGAAGACAGTAATGCCTGTATTTGCTGACCATCCTAAGAATTTGATACCTTGTTGTTCTAACTGTAACAGTAAGAAGAGTAATAAATGGTTTGCTGATAACAACTGGGATTACATCAACTTATATCTGGATGAATTACCAAATAAACAGTTCTTATTTGTGGATTTGGCAATTGATAATAAAACACTGAAAGTAAAATTTTATATCGATAACAGAAATCATATAGACGAGAATCTATTCTTGAAGATTTCCAACCATTATATAAAGTTGGATTTGTGTAGAAGGTTTGAACAATACAGTAATCAAGAAATCTCTGAGGTTGCTACTCTCATCAAAAGTTTTTCCAAATGCGTGAAAGATGATAAGTGCAAAGAGGTTATATTGGATAGCTGTATGGAATTACAGAGGCAATTTGGCTTCAACTATTGGAAAGCGATATTAAGATCTGAATGTTGCAACAATAAGTCTGTTTACCAATTCTTAAAAACGAAATAACATGAATGATGAATTTTATAAAGAGGAATTCTTTTATTCGCAAAATGGAAGTCCTACAGAAATTTATAAGTATTGTCCTTATTGTTTGGATTGCAATGGAGATGATTATAATCAGTTTGTTCTCGTAGTAAATTGTATTATTCCATATATTAGGCTTGCTAAAAAGAGAGGTAATTATATGTCGCCGTGCGGAATGATGGCTTGTCCAGACCCAAATGGTTCTTTTGCCCAATTATCTCCTGAAGAGAAAGAGGAAAAGAATCCCAAAATTGCATTTGGGATAACTGCAGAATTCCTCTCGAATTTGTATTATGAAAAGGATATACATGATTTTAAATATATCCATGGAATTACACGTCAAAAGCTATTCTCGTCATATTTGAATAGGTTTCAAGAGCGATATTTACAAGACCATTCTGGACTATCGGAAGAAACGATTCCTTTAAATATTAAATTGAAGTCTTTTTACATAGACCATTTAGAGCAGGAAGAAAGAAATTGGACCAGATGTATAAAATTAAAGGATTATCCTCGGCTATATGAGTATGCCAGTAATTTGTTTGTTGGGTATAAAACTTATGTGATGAATATAGCAAACAAGAATATTTATGTGGATAAGAATTATTCCGTATTTGATTTACATTATGTGGAAGATGCTGTAAGATTATACCCTGATGTTTTAAAACATTTGGAGTCTGGTATTGATATATTTAGCAAAAAAGAAGACTTAAGGCATGGATTGGATGATATGAGGTTGGCGCTTGAACTTTTATTAAAGCATCTTCTCTCAAACGAAAAATCATTAGAGAATCAAAATAGTGATTTAGGAGTTTATTTAAAAAAGGCTGGCATATCCAAAGAAATTTCAAATACATTTTTCCAAATTAAAGGGTTATATGAGAGATTTCAAAATAATAATGTAAAGCATGATGATAATATTAATATAAAGGAAGTTGAATATATTTACCAACAAACACTTTGCTTTATGAATTTATTATTGAAAGTTCAATAAAAATGCATATATGATCATAGCGCTCAAATGATACCACTTTGTTAGCGTGGTTACAAGTATCGCTTTTCATGTGGTTGGCGATACCTGTTAATAGGGTGACTGTCACGTTATCATATAATTACATGAGCCGTGACTTTGGTCAACTCACCTGTCTTCTTGTCTGTCAGGTAGAGCGCATCGCCAGCGAAGTCGATCTGCCAGTGTTCACATGTAGAAATAACGCAATCAAACTGTATAAAGTACATCGGTATCATTTGAGTGATATAGCCGGTACTGTTTGAGTGATATTATCAGCTCTCGCCTTACGCAATCTTTGCGTTAAAATAATCCAAGAAGTTTGGCTATGTGAGAGGAAAAATGTATCTTTGCATAAGATTGGTGGCATCTCAGCAATTGAAGCGAGCTTCATTGCGTTCGATTTGCACAATCTTTGCATATTCAAATACATTTTAAATGTTTAAAAGGAGAAGATTATGAAAGCAAAAGCGTTAGCATTAAAAGAACCACAGTTAGTGGTTTCTGTATCAGACCCATCTTTGGTCAATAAACTAAAAAGTGCCATTCAAATGCTCAATGGAGTAAGTTCTATTTCGGTTTTGAAACCTAAGAAAACTGAATTGGAACTTGCAGAAGAGGATGTTGTTAAAGGTAGAATTACACAATGGAACTCTGTTGATGAAATGTTTGATACTATTCTTGGTAAGTGATGTATAAATTAGGAACGACTAAAAGATTCGACAAAGCGTTGAAACTTTGTCGGAAGCGTGGCTATCCAATAGAGAAATTACGGAAAGCGATTTCTCTTTTGGTAGAAAATGGTACGTTACCTTCTGAATACAAACCACATATCCTTCATGGTAATCATGAAGGTGAGTGGGAAGCTCATGTTGAATCAGATTGGCTTTTGATATGGGAACAGAATGATATGGAATTGACACTGTTGATGTTAACTACTGGTACTCATTCCGATTTGTTTGGCAAAACGAAAAGATAAAATCCCAATCTGCAAGTTCATAGGCTTACGGATTGGGACAAAAACATTAGCCGAACTGATATCTTTTCTAAATGTGGAAATTCGCTTGTTTCCGTTTTACCTTTATATCAATTATATAACTTTATGAATAAGCAATTTTATATAGAAAGTATGCATAACAATCTGCATATTTTATTTGCAATGGGAGTCATTCAAGATGAAATGTATAAATGTCCATTGTGTATGCAATCTTTTTCTGATGATGAAGTTGTGAAAAACTTAACAGAGGAAGATGTGCCACAAGCATCTCTTGGTGGTAAAAGAATTGCTTTGACATGTAGATCTTGTAATAGTACATGTGGGCATTCTATAGATGTAAACTTGCTAAATGCTATCGTCGGTTTGGAACAAAGAAAGTTTTTTCCTTCGACAGATAGAAAAGTAAACTTGATTCATAAAGGACAAAGATTAGGAGCGAACTTGCATATAGATGCTGATCGCCAACTATTTTTAGAGATAGATGCCAAGCGGAATAATCCCAAGGTTTGGGATGAATATCGAGAAAACATATTGAAAGAAAATGCTCTAATAGATTTGCAAGATGTACCTCTGAAAAGAGATGAAAGGTTTATTTCTGCTGCTCTATTGAAGAATGCATATTTACTCTTATTTGCAAGAACTGGATATACATTCTTAGCAGATTCGTATTATGATGACTTAAGAATGCAGATCAGCAATCCTAAACCATATATTTTGCCTGAGAGATTGTGGACTCTTCAAAATATTAGTGTGGCTGATGGTATCTATCTATGTCGAGATAATAGATTAAGAGGATTCTTTGTCGTTTATACATTGTCAAAAGTGATGCAATATCGTGTGTGCGTATTCATTCCTTCTCCAAATGTTCCATATCTTGCTGCAACCTATCATTTAAGAAACATTTTGGCATGCGATAGAATACTAGTAGAGATTATGCCCTCTTATTTCGATTTTTTAAACGATCGGAATGCCATAGCTAGATTGAGAAAGTGGTGTTATGGATGGGATAAATTTTAAATTCAGTGTTTACGCTCTGTTTGCGTTAAAATAATCCAAGAAGTTTGGCGGTGTGAGGAGAAAATGTATTTTTTTGTGATTTTCTTGGTGGTTTCGAGTAAAAAGCGTAACTTTGGCGGCTGAATGTTGAACTAGAATAAATAGGAGGAAGAATATATGGATACAACAAAGTTAACAAGAGA
>ENA-UERK01001698-UERK01001698.1-human-gut-metagenome-genome-assembly--contig:-NODE-1698-length-15628-cov-3.981802_pt1 | contig 15628 bp, 6 predicted proteins | sample MGYA00242957_ERZ507957 | MGnify/ENA primary metagenome ERZ507957 (study PRJEB26167, sample SAMN06115538) | human gut metagenome | host: Homo sapiens | place: China:Heilongjiang | collected 2015-11-06... | reverse complement strand
ATTCGGCGTTTACGGGCTGAAAACTTACGTTCGCATAAAGACGCATAGAGGAATCCATGAAGAAAATAAAAGCAAACAACAGAAAAATAGCGGTTAAAATATTATCGCTCGTTACGGCGACTGCTATTACCGCGTCGTTTTTCGCGGGGGACGGAAAATCTCAGAATACTTCCGTCTACGCCCGTAAATCCACGCTTTCGGACATAACGGAAGTAACCGCTTCCTACAAAAACGATCTTTCGGCCTATTACGACGAAAACGTTACCTATAAACTCCCCGAAAACGTAAAAGGCGACGAGATTATTTCCGTTATAGTCAAACTTAATACGGACTCCGTACTCGACGCTTACGAGAAGAGTGCGAAAGACGTTTCCGTTTCCGACTACGTTTTAACCGCTTCGGCGGCAAGCGTAAGCAAGAACGTGGAAACCGAACGCAAAAAACTTATCAAAAAACTTTCGGCGTCGGGCATAAACTATACCCTGGGCGAAACGTACGATACCGTACTCGGCGGCTTCGAGATAAACCTTAAAGCCTCCGACTTTGAAAAAACGGGCAAACTTTTAGGCACGGACGCCACGCTTATCGTGGGCGACGTGTATGAAGCAGCGGTTACCACCCCCGTTACCAACGACGTAGACGTGTACGATACGGGTATTTTCGACAGTTCCTCGCTCGAATATCAGGGCGACGGCGTTGTCGTTGCCGTACTCGATACCGGTCTTGACTACACGCATACGGCGTTCAGCGTAAACAACTTCGAGTCGAGCGATAAACGCTTTACTCTCGGCAACGTATCCGAAAAGGTAAGCAAGACCACGGCTGCTTCGTTCAGCGCGGGGCTTACCGGCGAGGACGTGTACGTAAACGAGAAAGTACCTTACGCTTACGACTATGCGGATAAAGATTCCGACGTATTGCCCATAAACAGCGAACACGGCACTCACGTTGCCGGTATTATCGCCGGTAAAGACGATACGATTACGGGCGTTGCGCCGCGCGCGCAACTCGCCATAATGAAAGTTTTCTCGGACGCGCAGACGGGCGCGAAAACTTCCTGGATACTCGCCGCCATAGAGGACTGCGTGGTTCTCGGCGTAGACGTTATCAACATGTCGCTCGGTACTTCGTGCGGCTTTACGAGAGAAGTTGACAAACAAAACGTTGAGAGCGTTTACGATAAAGTAAAACAGGCGGGCATATCGCTTATAACCGCCGCTTCCAACGATTACAACTCCACCATGGGTTCGGAAAAGAACGGTAACAACGGTCTTACGTCCAACCCCGACTCGGGTACGGTAGGTTCGCCTTCGACTTACGAGGGCGCGCTTTCGGTTGCGTCGGTAGACGGCGTTAAAACCCCCTATCTCCGTTACGGCAACGAAATTATCTACTTTAACGAGGCTACCAACTCGGCTGCCAAAAAGAAAGACTTCGTAGCCGAAGTATTAAAAGCGGTAGGCGATCCGAGCAGTTACGAGTTCGATTACGTTACCATTCCCGGTATAGGTCGTTCTTCCGACTACGTTCACGACGCCTCTTACTACCAGGGCAAAATAGTGCTTGTAAAGCGCGGAACGACTACTTTCGAGGATAAAATCAGAGTAGCGTTGAAAGAAAAAGGCGCGGCGGGCGTAATTATATACAACAACGTATCGGGTACTATCTCGATGTCCGCGGGCGCGGACGTCGGCGCGGCCTGCTCTATTTCGCAGGACGACGGCGAAAAACTCGCCAAAAACACCGAAGGTAAAATATACGTTTCCAAGGCGAACACGGCGGGACCGTTTATGTCCGACTTCTCGTCATGGGGACCGACTTCCGACCTTAAAATCAAACCCGAAATAACCGCTCACGGCGGCGAGATACTTTCCGCCGTTCCCGGTCAGGCATACGACAGACTTTCGGGTACTTCTATGGCTGCCCCCAACCTTGCGGGCGCAACCGCGCTTATCCGTCAGTACGTTAAAAAGAACGAAAACAATCGTTTCGGACTCGACGGGCTTACGGGCAGGGAATACGACGTAAAAGTTACCGCGCTCGTAAACCAACTTATGATGTCCACCGCGGATATCGTATATAATAAGAACGGACTTCCCTACGCGGTAAGAAAACAGGGCGCGGGACTTATCAATATTCACAGTTCGGTCAGCACCGCTTCGTATATAACCACTTACGAAAACGGCACGGCTATGGACAAATCCAAACTCGAACTCGGCGACGATAAGGATAAAACCGGCGTTTATACCGCTACTTTCGATATAACCAACGTATCTTCCGCTTCGGTGGCGTACGACGTTACCCACATAATACAGACCGAGGGCGTCAGCGCGACTTACACGAGCCACGGCGACACCGTCGTAACTCAGGAAGGTTACCTTCTTTCGGGTTCGCAGATAAACGTAACTTCGGTTACGGGCGGCGGCAGTCTCAGCGGCGCGCGCGTTACCGTAAACGCCAACTCTACCGCTAAAATTTCGGTCGAGATCAGACTTTCGGAAGAAGATAAGCGTTATATGGACAACTCTTTCGAACACGGAATGTACGTCGAAGGCTTTATATCCTTCACCGCGGCGCAGGGCACTACGGTTAATATGAATCTGCCTTTGCTCGCGTTTTACGGCGACTGGACCGAGGCTCCCATTCTCGACGAAGAGTATTACGACACCAACAAGGACGAAATCAACGCCGGACTCGACCCCGAAGACAAAATGATGCCGGACGCTTACGCGACGAGGGTTATAGGCGGACTTTATTCCGACTATATCCACACGCTCGGCACTTACGGCTTCAAGCAGAATCCTTCCTCCTCGCAGATAGCGGCGGATAAGAATAAGATTTCGGTTTCCATTCCGAGCAATTCGGGTTCGGGTAAGGAAAACGCCGTTACCAAAGTTCGTTCCATTTCGGCGGGACTTTTGCGTAACGTAGGCGAACTTACCGTAACCGTAAAGGAAGATTCCACGGGCAGAGTCGTCTGGACGAAAACCGTGTACAATCAACGTAAATCGCACTCTTCGGGCGGTACGATATACGCGTCTTCCGTAGACCTTGAATTCAGCGCGCTCGAACAAAACCTTAAAAACAACACGCAATATACCGTAACGATGGAAACTTATATCGACTACGGCGAAAATTCGGATCAGAAGAACGCGAGAAACGTTTTCGAATTCCCGTTATACGTCGATTTCCAGGCTCCTACGGTTACCAACGTAACTTACAGAACGGAATACGATTCCACTACCTACAAGACCAAACTTTACGCCGACTTCGATATTTACGATAACCATTACGCGATGGCGGCTCAACTCGGACAGATAATAAACAATCCCGAGTACCCCGCGTCCTCGCCGTATCAGTATACGTTGACGACTTTCGGCAAGTATATGACCCCCGTATATTCGGAGTTCAATTCCACTTCGCGCGTGTCGATAGAAATTACCGATTACGTCGAAGCAATGAAAAAGTCGGTAGGTCCCAAGTTCTCGCAGAGCGGAACGACGATGGAATCGGATAACAATAGTTTTATAATTACTTGTTACGATTACGCAATGAACTCGGCGACTTATCAGATTAAGTTGCCCGACGAAATACTCGCGCTCAACTTCTCTACCGAAGAAATAAAACTCAGCCCCAACGAAACTTACCGTATATCGGACGCGCTTTCGGTTTATCCTTCTTCGAGCTGGCTCGAAACTCTCAACTACGAGATAACCGACGAGAGCGTAGCCACGATAGTAAACGGCACTTTGCTTGCGGTAAAGAGCGGCGAAACCGTTCTTACTGCCATCGGCAAAGGTTCGGACGGCAATCAGATAAGAAAATCCGTTAAAATCAAGGTTCTGGGCGAAGGCGACGAAGGTTATAACGGCGGCTACACCGTACCCGAAGTTAATAAGTTTGCGGTTACGGGTTATAGCACGATTAAAGCGTATTACGGCGTTGTAAGCGACGACCGCGAAATAGGTCCCGAGGGCAGCCGTAACTACTTCGGTACGACGAACACGCTTTCGATGTTCCCCGCCGAAACCGTAAAAATCGATTATACGCTCGACTCTTACTTTGCGGATAAGACCAAAGTAGTGTTTGAAACGGGCGACCCGTCGATCGCGACGGTTGCCGAGGACGGAACGATAATCGCTCAATCCAAGGGCGATACGGTTATTATGGCTACCGTATATTACGACGGCAATATAACCTATTATTCCGATACGATAGCGGTTACGGTAAAAGATCCGTTCAATATAAACAGTATCTACCTTATGAATTACCGCGGACTCGGCGGCACGGTAGAAATACCCGGCGACAGGGGCGTTACCACGATATACGCTTACGCGTTTTCGCAATACGATTACGTTGACAAAGACCTTTCCGCGGGCGACGTTATCGACGAGGAAGATCCTTATTATATAAAGCAGCATTATATCGGTCAGGACGAGAATTTCGTAGACCCGATAACCAAGGTGGTAATACCCGAGGGCGTAACCGAGATTCAGTCTTACGCGTTTGCCAATTTGCAGGGACTTAAAGAGGTTGTTCTTCCGTCCACGCTTACCAAGATAGGTACTTACGCCTTCTATAACTGCAAAAACCTGGTAAACATCAACCTTGAAAACGTCAAATTCATAAACGAAAGCGCGTTTGAAAACTGCGCGTTGACCGACCTTAACTTTAACGTTTTAAACGCTATCGGAAACAACTCGTTCAAGAACAACAAACTTATAAACGTAACTTTGCCCGAAAGTTCGCAATCGCTCGGCATAGGCGCGTTTTCCGCTAACGAGAAACTCGAAAGCGTAACCTTTAAAGCGGACAAGATCAAGATAGGCTCGGGCGCGTTTACGAACTGTCCCAACCTTACTTCGATAAAGATAAACGCGGCGGTTATCGCGGCGCATGCGTTCGAAGGCTGTAAAAAACTTACGAACGTAACGCTCGGCAAGGACGTTGCCGTCATAGGCGAATACGCCTTTGCGGGAACAAACGTTTCTAAATTCATCGTAGAAGAAGGCTGCGCCTACAAAGCAGAAAACGGCGGCGCGCAACTTGTTAAAAACGGCGAACTCGCGATAGTCGCGCCCAAGGCGGCGATAAGTAAGTTTACCACCGAGGCAACCTCGGTAGCAAACGGCGCGTTTTCGGGTAAAACGAATATCACTTCGATAGTCGCTCCCAACGTAACCAAAGTCGGCGCGTATGCGTTTGCCGGTTGCTCGGTACTTTCTTCGACAACGTTCGGCAACCTTAAAGAAATAGGCGCGCACGCATTCGAAGGCACGGCGTTAAGCAATACCGATTTCGCAGGCACTGCGGAAATTATAGGCGATTACGCCTTTGCGGATTGCTCCGGTCTCGAAACCGTAACTATCGGCGCAAACGCGCAAGTGGGTAAATATGCGTTCAGAAACGCCACCTCGCTTCAGAGCGTTACGATAGGCAACGGCGCGGTTATAGGCGACTATGCGTTCCAGTGTGCGGTAAACCTCCTGTACACTTACGAAAATATCGTTACCGCTCTTCAAAAATCGCAAGGCTACGTTACTCGTGCGCAGGTAGAAACGATATTCAACAACTACTACACGACTTATCAGTACGAGATAAAGAACGAAAACGGCGACAAGGTAGCGACCAAGTCTTACAGAAGATATAATATCGAAAGATTTACGAACAGCGCGCTTAAAACCTTAACCGTAGGCGACAACGTACAGATAGGCAATTACGCGTTTACGGGCAACGTAAAACTTGAAACCGTAACTCTCGGCAACGGCGCGACTATAGGCGATTATGCGTTCTTCAACGCTTCTTCGCTCACCGCGATCAATCTGTCGGGCGTAAAGAGCATAGGCGCGTATGCGTTCTCGGGTTCGCAGACCTACGATTTCGCTTGCGAAAACAACGAGTATTCGATGGCTTACGAAATAAGGAACGTAAACGGCGAAAACGTAATTACGGGCAGAAAAGTTTCGGTATTCGCTTCGGCTGTCGCCACGGCGGACCTTACGGGACTTGAAACTCTCGGCGAAGGCGCGTTTATGGGTAACTCCGGACTCGCTTCGGTAACTTTCGGCGACAAACTCACCGTAGTTCCGGGTCTTGCTTTTGCGAATACGGCTCTCAGCGACACCGCCATAACCGATAAAATTTCGACGATAGGCGCGTATGCATATTACGGCACCGCTATAACCGGGGCAAATCTTGAAAAAGTAAGCGTTATAGGCGCGTATGCGTTCGGCGGAACAAAACTCACTTCCGTTACGCTTGCGGACGGAGCGGTCATAGCCGACGGCGCGTTTGCCGACAACTACGCTTTAAGCAAGGTAAACGGACTTGACAAGGCGGTTTATATAGGCGCAAAGGCGTTTGCTTATACCGCGCTTAAAACTGCCGATCTTACTGCGGCGGAATATATAGGCGACTTCGCGTTTGAAAACAGCGCGATCGGCGGCGTAAACTTAGGCGATAAACTCGTTGAACTCGGCGAAAACCCGTTTGCCGGCACGTTGATAACTTCGTTCGGCAAAAACACGGATATAATCTTTGCGGGCAACAAGGTCGGCGAAGAGTTTAATGAAAATTACGACGTAAGCGCGACCGTAAAAGTTATTGACGGCGTACTTTATCAGAATATCGAAACGGGACTCGAACTCGTAAGTTATCCCTCGCTTAAAGAGGGCGGCACTTACGAAGTTGCCGAGGGAACCGTAAGAATTTCCGCAAAGGCGTTTGCAGAAAGCAAAATATACTCGGTAGTAATGCCTCGCACGATGCTCGCGATAGGCGATAAAGCCTTCTATAACTGCGAAAAACTTGCGGCCGTGGCGTTCAAGGGCTATTACGCTCCCGCGCTCGAAGAAGAATACGATTCGTCTTACGTATCAAGCGAAAACGTTCCGTATTCCAAAAAATACGGCGGACTCGGCTTAAACGACTACTATATGTGGAACGCAAGCAGCGACGTATCCAACTACTATTACGGCGCGAACTTCGTAAACCGCGTAGGTAAAATCGAAAGCAGTCTTACCATGATAAGACCTGCCAACGGCAAAAATTACGATTCGCTTATATTCTCGATGTACTTCGATCGCGTGGTAAAAGGCGCGAACGCGGCTACGGACGAAACTCTTAAAGTAATTGCCGAAATCGCCGCTTTACCGTCGGAAATTTCTCTTGCGGACGAAGCGCAGGTAGTTGCGGCGCGTAACGCGTTTGATAACCTCGGCTCGCTCGAACAGCAGGCTCTGGTTGAAAATTACGGCGAGTTGCAAAATGCCGAAAGCATTATAGATTACCTTAAACAAAGACAAGATTCTTCCGACTCCTCGACCGACTCGTCCGATACGGGTTCGGACAGTTCGAGCGGCGATAAGAAGAAAGGCTGCGGCTCCTGCAAAGGTGCGTTCGGCGGCGCGGGCGTTATGCTTTCGTTGGCTGCGCTCGGCTTAGGCGCGTTTATAGTAAAAAAGAAAAAGTCGTAAAATTCAAGCGAGATACACTATGAAAAACAAAAAACTGTTATCCGTTTTAATATGCGCGTTCACCGCGTTGCTGTGTTTAACCGCCGCTTCCTGCTCGGGCAAGAGCGCGGTTGACAAAGCGGAAGCGCAAGGATATACGCTCACCGTTAAGTTCGATTTAGGCGGCGGAGTTATAGGCGGCGACGAAAACGTATCCTTAATGGATATGTATCGTCCCAAGGACTATACCGCCGACGAAAACGGCGACGTGCATATAAAATTGATAGATCCTATCGACGGCTCCAGACCGAATATCGGTTACAATTCGCAGACAAATCCCTATCCGCTCACCAACTCGGGACATTTGCTTATAGGCTGGTACAGCGAGCGCACGCAGACCGAAAACGGCGACTACGAATATTCGGGTAAGTGGGACTTTTCCTCCGACACGGTAAGTATGAAACAGACCGACGAGAAAAAGGAAATCACACTTTACGCCGCCTGGGCGAAATTTTTCGAGTTCGACTTTTACGAGTTGAATAAGAACGGAGAGGCTACTCTGATTACGACCAAAACTCTGGACTATATTCCGAGCAGGGTAACCGGCACGCCGAACGAAGAAAAAACGGGCGTTTATCTTCCTTATACGGAGGACGGCGCAACCGTTTACGAAACGAGTTATGCAAGCAGCGGTTCGTTCGAGTTTCCTCAGATAGAAGGCAAGACCTTTAAAGCGGCTTATGCCGACAAAGAGAAAACTCAACCCATAACCACCGTAAAGGGTTCGCCCTGGAAACATAACGGCTCGGTCGACGAACAAAAAGGCGTTGCGAAAAACAGAGTACAGAATATTTTCGTCGAGTACGACGACGGCGTGTATTACGATATAACCACCGCCGACCAGTTGATAAAATATGCCGATAACAACGCTTATTCGGTTTACCGCATAAATGCCGAACTCGACTTTACGGGCAAAACCTGGCCCGCGGTGTTTACAAACGGTAAGTTTGCGGGTAAAATATATTCTGCCGACGGTGCAGCGCATACCATTAAAGGCGTGAACGCGGTTGTACAGGTTAGCGACGGCGCATCGGGACTTTTTGCCGAGATCGCAGAAGGCGCGGTTATCAAAGATATCGTCTTTGAAGATCTGACAGTAGACTTCGCGGCGGGTACGTTCACCAACAATACCAGATGCGGAACGATTTCGGGAAATATTTCCGACGGGGCTACGGTAGACGTAACTATTTCGGGCGCGACGGTAAAAGTCGGCTACGTGATGCAGTCGAGGGATGCCGAAGATTACGAATTCGACCTTATCGCTTGCGGCAATAAGGCGGGCGTAAGACTCGACAGAAAGAAGTTAAAGTTTATCGTTCATTGCGACGACGATATGTATACTTACGGCAGTACGATACTTTTCGGAGTAGATCCCGCAAAAGTGATCGTGTCCGAGGATAATAAGGTTAAATTCACCTTCTTGACGGAAACGGAAGAACAAACCGCTTACGACAAGACCGAGTTTGAAATAGAAATTTAACGGAGGTTATATATATGAAGAGTAAAACTTTCAAGCGCGTTTTATGCGCGGCTTTGTCCGCTACGCTTGCTTCGAGTTGCCTTATAGGCTGCAAGAAGAAAGACAACGGCGGCGGAAAGAGCAATAAGGACGCGATCGTTCTTATGACGGAAGAGTTAAACGGTTTGTACAACCCGTTTTACGCAACCGCCGGCACGGACCAGGACGTTATAGGTTTAACGCAGATAGGCATGCTTTCTACCGACAAAAGCGGCAAGACCGTTGCCGGTGATAACGAGGCTACCGTAGTAAAGGCGTATAAAGTAGAAAATACCGCTTCGGACGGTTCGGGCGATTCCGTTTATACGTTCGTGCTTAAAAACGGACTTAAATTCTCGGACGGCGTTCCCCTTACCATCAACGACGTAATGTTTAATATCTACGAGTACGTCGATCCCGTATACTCGGGTTCGTCCACTATGTACTCCATAAAGATTAAAGGTCTTAAACAGTACAGAACGCAAGAAAACAAATCGGGACAGGAAGATACCGACAGCACGCTTTATAAAACGGCTGCTGCCCGTGCAACCAACCGTATTTTCCAACTTAAAACCGTTTACGAAAAGAACGGTAAAATAGAAGGTTCGCAGAACTCTTACAGTTTTACTCCCGAGCAGATGAAAACGGCTATCGCTGCCGCGACCATTACTACGGGCTATAAGAACGCGGTTGCCACTGCGGAAGAGCAGAAAACTCTTACCGACGACGATTATCGTAAAAAATTGGCTGCCGATTACGATCTCGTACTCGAAACTTTCTCCAAAGAACTCGAAAACGACTACAAGAACGCGAAAGACGCTTACGACCTTACCGTCGCTCCCTATAAAGAATGGGCGGATAAGTTTGAAAACGAAGTATTTAAATTCTTGTTGTACGAGGGCGTGATTACCCCCGAATACCACGAAGAAAAAGGTAAGAAAGACAAGACCAAGATCGATAAGTTCAACGGCGAAGAAGTCCTTAAGACGGTAACTACCAAAGAACAGGCTATAGCAAAGGTTTACAACGACACCGTAAGAACCGAATTCAATAAGATTATAGGCGGCGGCTGGGGTACTTACAATACCGTAAGAACCAAATTCGTTGCGGAAGCAAAAGACGTTATTCTTCACGAAAAAACCGCAGGCAGCGCAACCGGACTCGTGTTCCCCTTTATCGAAGGCGTAAGGTCTTTGGGACACGTAAGAAAAGGCTCGGAAGATCAGTTGGTTTCTTCTGTGGAAATCGACGGAACGACTTATAAAATCGCTTCCGAATACAATGAGGACGGCACGGTTAAAAATTCCGACGAATACGCAGCGTTGCAGATAACCGTAGAAGGTACCGACCCCAAGGCTATTTACAACTTCGGCTTCACCGTTGCTCCCGTACACTATTACAGCGATCAGACGGTTAATATAACCGAAAACCAATACGGCGTTAAATGGGGCGATTACGATTTCCAGAACGACGTAATTCAGGCTCCGAGCAAAATAGAAGTTCCGCTCGGCGCAGGTCCTTTCAAGGCGACTGACATCAACAACAGCGATAATCCTTCGGGTTCGGGCTTTATAAGCGGCAACATCGTTTACTATAAGGCTAACCACAACTTTATGTTTGACGTAAAGTGCGAAAAATTGCAGATGCAGGTTACGAGCGCGGCTAACGCAATCGATAAACTTGCGAGCGGCGACCTCGACTATATCGTTCCTCAATTCACCAAGAGCAACTCCGACAGACTCGAAGGTATGAAATCCCAGGGCTATCAGGTTCTCGATTCGTGGCAACTCGGTTACGGTTATATCGGTATAAACGCGGGCAAAGTTCCCAACGTAAACATCCGTAGGGCGATAATGTCGGCAATGGATACCAAACTCGCGCTTGCTTTCTACGCGGGCGGTACTTGTAAAAATATCGACTGGCCCATGTCCATGGAATCCTGGGCATACCCCAAGGACGCGAGCGGCGCGTCGGTTCAGAACGGACACGATTACACGCAGTGGAATGCGGACGAAAACGAAGTTATCAAAAAGATAAAGAAGTACATGAAGGCCGCGGGCGTTTCGGAAGGCAGTTCGGAACTTAAAATAAGGTTCACCATAGCGGGTGCTTCTATAACCGAACACCCCACTTACCCCGTATTTAAAAAGGCTGCCGAACTTTTGAACAAATGCGGTTGGGACGTAGAAGTCAAGGCCGACTCCTCCGCGCTTACCAAACTTGCTACCGGTTCGCTTGCCGTATGGGCGGCGGCGTGGGGCTCTACGATCGATCCCGATATGTATCAGGTATATCATAAGAACTCTACCGCTACTTCCGTACTTGCATGGGGTTACGGCGATATAAACGATAACCCGTCGAAGTACGCTTACGAACCGGACGTAATCAATCAGTTGTGCGCGATAATCGATCAGGAAAAACGTAAGGCTATGTACAAAACGGCTATGGGTTACGTACTCGATCTTGCGGTAGAAATGCCCGTATATCAACGTAAAAACCTCTACGCGTTCAACAGTAAAACGGTTAAAGGCTTTAACGAAACCGTAAACCCGTACAGTTCTCCGCTTGAAAAAGTCTGGGAACTCGAACTCGTAAAATAATTCTGATTTAACTAAAATCGGTTAATCAAAGCGGTAAAGACTGCCGCGCAAAATTAAGTTTAATAGTCCTTATGACGTGAGTGAAAAAAGTACGTCATATTGAGCGTAAGCGAAATATCCCACCGAAAAAGTGGGGGATACGTGCTTTTCACTCGTGTCGTGGGATTCTTCACTGCGCTTAAAATGACGTGAGAAAAAAAGTACGTCATATCGAGCGTAAGCGAAATATCCCACCGAACTATCGCCTTATAGGGGACTAAAAATAAACTTTAAGGACTGAAAACACTTTAAAAGTCCGTTTTTGCGCCGCAGTCATCTCGCATAATTTAACCGAGAAAGGAAAAAGATGCTTAAATATATACTTAAACGATTAGGAGTTTCCATACTTATACTTTTGGGCGTATCCATATTGCTGTATACGCTTTTAAGGTGTATGCCCGCGAGTTTCGTAGATCAGCAAGTTGCGGCGTTAGGTCAGGCAGGCTCCGTCGATCAGGAGTTCGTCGCGGCAATCAAAAAGGCTTACGGACTCGACACATCTATACTTCAAGGCTATTTCAACTGGCTCGGCAACGTTTGCAAACTCGATTTCGGCAAAAGTTTCTTAAGCCACAGACCTGTTCTCGACGCGATTTTCAACGCTGACAGACTCGGGACTTCGTTCGTAGTCGCGGCTATAGCCACGGTGTTTGAGTTCCTTATAGCAATACCTCTCGGTATAACCGCCGCTACCCATCAGTACTCCGTCAGAGATTATACGGTAACGGTCTTCGTGCTTATAGGTATTTCCTTGCCGTCGTTCTTCTTCGGCCAGCTGCTTAAAGACGTGTTTGCCAACAAACTCGGCTGGTTCCCCATTTCGGGTATGAGAACGCCCGGCGTTACGCTCGGCGGTTTCGCACAGTTCACCGACTACTTGTGGCATATGTTCCTGCCTATACTCACCGTAGTTATTTTAAGCATAGGCTCTCGTATGAGAATGACCAGAACGAATATGCTCGAAGTTTTAAACTCCGACTATATCCGTACCGCAAGGGCGAAAGGTTTGTCCGAAAGTAAAGTTATTTACAAGCACGCTTTCCGCAATACGATGATCCCCATCGTAACCAGCCTCGCAGGTCTTATACCTTCGCTTTTCTCGGGCGCGATGATTACCGAATCGGTCTTCGATTTAACAGGTATCGGTAACTACGCATTAAAGGCTATGACTCAGGCCGATATACCCGTTATAATGACTTACAATATGTTCCTCGCAACGCTGTCGGTGCTGGGCGTTCTGCTCGCCGACCTTATGTACGCGGTAGTCGATCCGCGCGTTAAACTCGCTTAATAAGGAGATTACTTAAATGAAAGACGAAAAAGAAGAAATAATCTCCGCCAAAGCGGAAGAAACGCAAAGCGAAGAGATTAAAGACCGGAGCGAAGAATTCGTAAGTCAGAACGTTGGCGGAGTTACAGCCGAAGAAGAGGGTGAAAAGCCGCTTGATAAAAACGTAAAACTTATGAGCCCCATGCGAATGGTTTTACGCAGGTTTTTCCGCTCGAAACTTTCGGTTGCGGGCATAATAATGCTTGCTGCGCTGTTTGCGTTCTGCTGGCTCGGACCGCTCGTTTATCATCCGTATTCTCCCACCGAAACCGATTACAGCGGTAAAGTGGAATACACGATAAACAGCATTACTACCGAGGACGGTAAAACGTTCAATCAGGTAGTAGTAAAATACAAGAGCATAAACGACCTTGCGGATCCTTCGGCAAAACACCTGCTCGGCACTGACGAAAAGGGTATGGACATTTTCACCCGTTTGATGTACGGCGGAAGATTGTCGCTTACTTTAAGTTTTATAACGGTATTCCTGATATCCGCGCTCGGCATTATAATGGGCGGAATCGCGGGGTATTACGGCGGAGTGATCGATAACATCATAATGCGATTGTGCGACGTGCTTATGTGTCTGCCGACTTTGCCGCTGATGCTTATAATAGGTACGGTTCTCGACGCAAACGGCGTTAGACCGGAATATTATATTTATTTGCTTATGGGTTTGCTTGCCCTGTTCTCCTGGACGGGTATGGCGCGCCTCGTTCGCGGACAGATACTCTATCTGCGCGAGCAGGAATATATGGTCGCCGCAGAAGCGATGGGTTATTCGGCTGCGAGAAAGATTTTCAAACACCTTATACCCAACATTCTGCCGCAGATAATCGTTACCATGACGCTTTCGCTCGGCAGTATGATTTTGTACGAATCGACTCTTTCGTATCTCGGCTTAGGCGTTAAAATTCCCAATGCTTCCTGGGGTACGATGATAGAAATAATTTCCAAACGCCCCGACATACTTAAAAACAACTTTAACGTATGGGTGCCTTCGGGCTTGTGCATTATAATCGCGGTGCTTGGTTTCAACTTTATCGGCGACGGTTTACGCGACGCGCTCGATCCTAAACAAAGGAGATAATATGGACGGAAAGAATACTACGGAAAAAAGCAAAAAATCCGACAATCATTATCTCACGGGCAAAGAGATAAGAGAAATTGCGAAGGCAAACGCCAAGGAAATGCGCAGGCTTGAAAAAGCCAAGAACCGCAAATGTCCCGAGTCGGAATATCTCACCGAGATGAAAGACGACAGAAACATTCTCGAAATCGAGGATTTACATTCCTACTTCTTCACCGATCAGGGCGTTGTAAAGGCGGTAAACGGCGTTTCGTTTAACATTCCCATAAATTCCACGGTCGGCGTAGTAGGCGAGTCGGGTTGCGGTAAGTCCGTAACCTCTATGTCGGTAATGCGCCTGCTGCAAGGACCTACGGGACAAATAGTAAGCGGCTCTATCCGTTTTAAAGCGGACGACTTTAAACGCGACGAAAAGGGCAATCCTATCCCCGTGTACGAAACGGACGAAAACGGCGAAGTGGTCTGCGCGCCCGTTTTGGATAAGGAAGGCAACCCCAAACTCGATAAAAACGGCGAGCAGATTTTAAAACCCGTACAAAAAGTGCGCGAAAACGGCATAGGCATATACGAAACCGAAGAAAAGGTTTTCGATATAGCCAAAATGCCCATAAAGCAAATGTATAAACTGCGCGGCAGACAGATGTCAATGGTCTTTCAGGAGCCTATGACTTCGCTTAACCCCGTGTTTACCATAGGTGACCAACTCGACGAAGTTTCGCTTTTGCATATCCCCGGCGCGACTAAGGAAATAGCCAAAAATCGCTCTATAGAGATGCTTAATATGGTCGGAATCGCTATGCCGGAGCGCGTTTACGCCTCTTATCCTCACGAACTTTCGGGCGGTATGCGCCAACGCGTTATGATCGCTATGGCTCTTGCCGGCGAACCTCGGCTTATCATTGCCGACGAGCCGACTACCGCGCTCGACGTTACCATTCAGGCGCAGATTCTCGACTTGTTCAACGATTTAAAGCGCAGAATAAACGGCTCTATTTTGCTTATAACTCACGATCTGGGCGTTATTGCCGAAATGGCGGATTACGTAGTAGTTATGTACGCGGGCAGAATTATCGAAAAAGGCACGGCTTCGGAAATATTCCATAATCCGTTGCACCCGTATACAAAAGGCTTGCAAAAGTCCAAACCCACTATGAAGTCCAACAGCGAAACGCTGTTCAATATCCCCGGTAACGTTCCTAACCCCGTGGATATGCCCGACTATTGCTATTTTAAAGAAAGATGCTCCGAGTGTATAGGTAAATGCTCGGGGGCTTATCCCGAGTCGGTACAGGTAAGTCCCACTCACTTCGTGGCTTGCCACTTGTATGCGCAAAAGGAGAATAAACGCTGATGTCCGATAAAGAGAAAAAAGAGGTTATAACCGAGGAAACCGTCATCGAACAGACTGACGAAGGCGTTGCCGTAGAAGAAGTTATCGAAAAAAGCGAATACGCCGATTTCGACGATTTGGCGGAGGCGCAACTCGAACAGGAAAACCGCGATAAAAAAACGGAAGAGGATAAACTTTTACCTCCCGACGAAAACGCCTTGCTCGAA
>ENA-UERK01001677-UERK01001677.1-human-gut-metagenome-genome-assembly--contig:-NODE-1677-length-15783-cov-6.257036_pt1 | contig 15783 bp, 8 predicted proteins | sample MGYA00242957_ERZ507957 | MGnify/ENA primary metagenome ERZ507957 (study PRJEB26167, sample SAMN06115538) | human gut metagenome | host: Homo sapiens | place: China:Heilongjiang | collected 2015-11-06... | reverse complement strand
AACGCTGATGGACAACACGCGATACCCAGGGTGCCGCTTCGCTTGCCCTGGGCTATGAAGAACATTGGGCTTTCAGCCCGCCTTTGCTAAATCCGAAACTTCAATAAATAGCAACATTATTAATAACAACTTAATTTCCTGTTATGAAGATTTCTAAATTATTCCCTTTTGCATGTGTGGCATTGATGATGTCCGCATGTGCTTCAGACAAAGAAGAGATTGGTAGCGGCACAAGGCCTGGTAGTGATCCGCAATATCTCGCTGTGAACATTGTGAATGTGGGAGCCACTCCTACTACACGTGCTGCTGGCTATGAGAATGGAACTACGGAGGAAAGCGCTATCAAAAAGGTGCGTTTCTACTTCTTCAACGGTGATGGTTCGCCATATCTTATTAAGAATCCTGGTATGGGTGTAGAAGGTGGCGAGAACAAGAACTGGCTTGAGGCTTCTCCTGCTGACGACAGCTCAACTTCAGGCACACCATCACAGACAGAGGAGAAGATTACGCAAACCGTGCTCGTAATCAATGGTGTTCAGTCTGCGGCTCCTGCTGCTATTGTGGCCGTTGTTAATCCTGAAACGGTTGATGCAGCAACACTCAAAAATGGTGGAACGATGAGATTGAGCGAACTTCGTTATTCTGCAGTAGGTAGCAATTTCTACAAAAAGGATGCGGATAACGGTGCTGTGTCAGACTTTGTAATGAGCAACTCTGTATATGTCAATGCAGGTGAAGATGTTTGTGCATCGCTTGTTGCAGGTCATGTAACAACTTCGGCAGAAACTGCCAAGGCAAAACCTGTTGACCTCTATGTAGAGCGTGTTGTGGCTAAGGTTACTGCCGATGTTGACAATAACGCCTTTGAGCTTGGCAACGGTACGAACTGGAACAACACCAAATATGGTACAAAAAATCCTGTTGGAAAATCCGGCGATTATGATGTTTATGCTGTTATCGAAGGCTGGGGCTTGGCAAGTGAGAATGGCAAGGCTGAGGTAGAAAAGCAGGTAAATAAGACATGGACCGACGGAATTTTAGGTTTTAGTCCGTGGACAACTTCCGACTTTCACCGTTGTTTCTGGGAAAAATCAGTTGCAATTGATCTAGGCCCTGGCGCCAATCAGCCTGTTAATCCTACGTTTAACCAATTGAATGCCAAGATGCATGACGTGTTGTACACATTGCCTAACACGCCTGAAAGTAAAGTCACTGATTTGAAAAACAACGCTCTGACAAAGTTTGCAGTTGCAGCCACTCTTAGATACAAAGATGCTAGCAACAACTGGCACTATGCCGAAATTTGTAGATATAATGGTGTGTCTATTCTTGGAATTGACAATCTTAAGAGGCAGGTGGCATTGACATTCTCGCAGTATTACACAAGTACTGATGCCACAAATTATACTCAGCTTTCAAAAAATGACATCGACTTTAAGGATCCTGATGCTAGTACGCAACAATATCTCGTAACTCCGACATTGGCAAACGACCCTGCTGGCACTAAGAAGTATTACACCAAGACAAATACAGGCACCACTCCTACTTTCACAGAAGTACCAAAGGCTAAAGTATTGGCAGCCATTGAGGCAGATAAGGCTGAAATCAGAAAGGACGGTAGAGCTTACTACTATGTTCCTATCAAGCACCTTGGAAGTACTGACACAAATGCTGACGCAATTGCCGAATATGGTATTGTGCGCAACCACTTCTACAAGATTACTTTGTCAGGCATCACAGGCTTTGGTACACCTGTATACGACCCCGCCAAGGTGGTTGTTCCTGCTGTACCTACATACCAAGACACCTACCTTGCAGCACGCGTTCAGGTACTGCAGTGGCGCGTAGTAACCCAAAACGCAAGTCTTGGTAACTAAGCATTACCCGTTGGCGGAATTTCAAGTTAACGGGTTGACAGGTTAACAGGTTAACGGGTTAACGAGTAGGTATGCAATACACTACGTCATAATGGTAAGAAGCTTAAAAGGCTTAGCTAACTTACCTGTTATCCCGTTAACTATTCAACTTGTTTACTCATTCCGCCAACGCGTAAGCACAATATATCTCTATACACATAGTTGGTACGGCTCTGTGTCGTACCAACTATAACATAAGGTATCAAAGAAAACAATAGTACATACATTACATTCTGCTTATATGAGATACTTAAGGTCTATCTTGAACACTACAAACAAAATAACTCTCGCTCTTATATCGTCATTAGCCATATCTTCTTGCTCTATGATGCACGATGACATGGACGGCTGTAAAAAAGACTTGAGAGTAAGGTTCTGCTACGATATGAACATGGATTTTATAGACATCTTCAACTCACCAGTGAATACGGTGACCCTGCATGCCTATAATCCAAATGGCGACCTGGTATTCAATAAGACTGAGGAAGTGAGCGATATAGCTGCCGCTGGAGGCTATATGAAGCTCGATATCAAACCAGGCATATACACCCTGCATGTATGGGCCGAAGGCGAAGAACGACAGCCAAACTCATACATATACACAACAAGCGGCGATGCAACAAACGACATCGCTAAACTCGATTGTAAGATCAATAGAACAACCAAAGACATACAGCACGACCTGACAGCCCTATACCACGGATACTCTAAAAATGTAGACATGCGTATGGAGGACTATGGAACAAAAACCATAACGGTGCCACTAACTAAGAATACTAACAACGTCAAAGTGGTGATACAAAACACATCTGGCAAGAGACTAAAAGCCAGCGACTTTGACTTCAAAATAGACGATGACAATGGCTGGCTTGCCTACGACAACACACCTGTAATGGACGACTCGATAACTTATCGCCCATGGGCGCAATACGACGGTAGCGTCAGAGCAGTGAACGAGAGCGAAACACAGGTGTCGGCAGTAGTGGCTGAGATGACCGTAAACAGACTGTTTGCTACAAAACACCCACGACTTAAGGTTTACAATACGAACAACGGGGAAATGGTGTTCAACATACCTCTCATAGACTATGCATTGCTTGTGAAAGGAAACTACAACAAGACGATGACTGACCAAGAATACTTAGACCGGCAGGACGACTATAACTTCATCTTCTTTGTAGATGACCGCTTAAATTGGCTAAACGCCAATATATATATAAACTCTTGGCGAGTGGTGTTGCAACATACTGAAATGTAGAGAAATAAGAATGGAGATATAGAATACGATACTTTATAATTCTAAATAACAGAGTAATTCTTGATGCCATATCATATTAAACATATTACCCTTATAGCTGTTATCGGCATAATGCTATGCTTGGTAATGGCAGCTTGTTCTGATAGCAACGTAGAAGACGCTATCGGTATGGACGATGTGCGTGTAGCCTTTACGCTGGCGGTGGCAGATGTCAGGACAACTCGTGCCGCCAACGAGGGCTGGGACGACTACGATCACCCGCTGCCCGGCATTGAAAAGGAAAATATGATTAACCCCGACGACTTGTATATAGCTATCTGCGACAAGGGGGGCAACATCATCGGAGATGTGCAGACGATAAAGGTTGTACCAATGAGCGACCCTTCGGGCAATAAATATGCCATAACCGGAGTGTGGAAGAATGCTAAAGACAATATTGCCAAGGCTAAGAAGATAATGATTGTGGCTAACTGCAACGTTTCAAAACATAGCACCATTTCACTATCCGACTTGACATACAACCTTGATACGGGCATACGAAAATATATACCAATGTGGGGCGTGGCTTCGCTGCCTGCACTAACCCTCGGCACACAAACAGATATGACAGAGCCAATATATTTGCTAAGAGCTATGGCCAAGGTGAGAGTTGGCATGCGCTCGGATATGCCGTCGTACGGCTACTCTATAGGCAGTATGCACATCAACAATTATAACACCAAAGGCTATTGTCTGCCCAACAACTATAAGCTGGCTGACAGAACGCAGGATATACGCTTCAACAATTCGCTGCATGTGTTTGACAGCAGGGAGGCAAGTATTGACTTGGTGGAGGAGAGAGCAACATACATAACTGAATACGACAATACCAGTAGTGGTGCCACACCTGCTACTATAACAATTAACCTGAACAGAAACGGCAAACACGAAGGTACATATACCCTGTATTTTCGCAACTACGACACTGCCGGAGAACCTACAGGCACGCCGTACGATATACAGCGCAACCACTTCTATACATTCATGGTTTACAAAGAGGGCGGAAAGCTCATCGTAAACCTGCACGTAAGAAGATGGAACAAGCGAGAATACGACGAAGAAATAATAATGTAAACGCGTTGGCAGAATTAGCAAACAAGTTAACAAGTTAACGGGTTAACAGGTAAATCAGTACCGTACCACTAAAAGTAATAAGTAGGTGTTCAAAATTATTTTTACATTGAAAGTGCATTATCGGGGCGCAGATGTTTCCTTCGGGTGAGGGAACATAGCGGGCTATGTGACCGAGGCCGAAGGGAACAGATGCACCTCGAGAATGTGCTTTCAATGTGAAAATGACACCTACTGATTGTATAAAATAATTTTGAACACCTACTTATAAATATATGAAGAAAATATCGCTTTTGATAGTCTCGCTCATTGCATCACTTGCTCTATGTTGTTGCTCGTCAGACCCTACTACCGAGCCAACACTTGATAGCGAGCCTGTAACTGTGCGCATAAATATTTCAACCCCGACAGGAAGCGCTGCATCACGTAGTAGCGGTTCGCTGGAATGGACCGACGCCAATGCCGAAAAAGGCGAGATGATGAACAACTGCTTCACCATCGTTGTACAGCATGGCATCATCAAACATCTGCTTGTTAGCGAGGATTATGCTGAGGAGAAGAGCTGGGTGGGCACGCTTACGGCAAAGATAGAACCAGGCGAGACTACATTCTATTCTTTCGCAAATATTAAACCTGAAGCTGTGGGGCTCGACCCGAATATCGACTATTCTACATCTAATACGCCGCTCCCTGCCGACTTCGACAATAAGCTATATACCGTAAATGGCAATGTGCTTACGGCAGCCGACTTTCCGGGCGGCATACCTATGAGCAACAAGCAGACCATAGAGATAAAGAAGAATACATCAGATGTAGATCTCGAAGTGATAAGAATGGTGGCTAAGGTGAAGCTGAAGATAACCAACGACACACCAAACGACATCACGCTAAAGAAAGTGGCGCTTACAGATATTACCAAGAACGAGGCCAACAATCTGTATCTGCTGCCAGGCAAGGACAATGGCACAGCTGTTGAACCACATATCAACGCTTCAGCAGCAAAAGAGACGTTTACTATAAATCTCAACCCTGAAGTGGTGGTAAAGGCAAATACTACGACACCGACGATAATAAGTTTCTACGTCAATGAGTCAATAGCTCGAATGCCAAACTACTTTGTAGTGAGCGTTAAGACCGACCATGCCACAATGAACCATCGTGGTGCACTGTCAAACTGGAACACAATATCGCGTAACGACTATCTTGAGATACCAATAAAGCTAAACGATTATCGTGTAAGATTCAAGGTAGAGCAGTTTACCCCCATTGGCGTGCTGCCTACTGTTGAGCAGAACGACGAGATGCTTACCGTAAGATTTAAGAGTTACGGCGAGTTCCATCTCATACCCTATGTAGTGCGCATAAGCGATGGTGTAGAACTCAAACCTGGTGCCGATACTGCAGGCGGTTGGGTGTTTGCCGGTTGGCAGACATTGACGTTGCAACCCGACGGCGATGGGGTGTGTATATACGACCGTATGCCCACACCAGTGCCATCGCGACACACTATAGAGGGCGTAATTGGCAACCGCAATGGATATGCTATACACAAGGTGCTGATAGGTATCAATCAGTTAGGGTATGACATTCCGTATAAAGTGGAAATTATAAAAGAGTAGTGTATTATGAACAAATACAAATACATATATTTATGCCTTATGGTGTTGGCATGCTGTGCCACCACCACCATTCATGCACAACAGAGTGTGTTCAAACATTGGGAGGGCGTGACTGGCAGACCGCTTCTGGCCAATCCTTATGGACAGGTGATGCAGCAGGTGCATGAGTATGAATATACCTATTATGTAGAGCCGGGAAAGGCTGTAGACTTGCTATTGCCGTTTGAAGGATATACAACGGACGGTGCACGGCAGAGTCGCTCAGACGAGCCAAAGGGCTACATCAGATGGTATGACTATAAGACTGACATGAAAAGCAGCAGGCTCTCAGAATACGACAGCTATCACAGCTATTTGGAAGAGGTAAGCGATGCTGCTAACAATGTGCGTGGTCTGTTTGCTTGGAAAAAGTCTATAAATGGTGAAAAGTATGGACCGAGTAGAATAAGACAGGGTGTAAAGTATAAAGCACCAACCGAGGCGGCAAACGCTAATTGGGAAGGAGAGGAAATAGCATGTGATGTGAGTAAATATATCGACTTTGAACCCTTTGAGACTGGTGGCTTCTTCAATAAACGATATTTCCAGCGTGAGCCTACACTGCAAATACGATATATCTTCCACATAAGGTCGGCAAAGAGTATAGCAGAGAATATCGTCAATGCGTTTCCGACAGACAAGCGTGCGGCTAACTCCAACTTGACGATTGAGGACAACCGCCAAATATTATTTGGTGCTAAAGACGCGAATTCCTCAATGGCAATACGCGTCAATATGTTGCCAAGCAACTACTATTTTTATCCTCTTAAGGAAACCAATCATCACGTATATGCAGCAGATGATGCACATCTGATAAAACGTGCCGACTTTGATAAGACCAAAATGGTGCAGGCTACACGTTATCAATGGCGTGCTTATAATAAGACCAAGACTAAATATACCATTCTGGCAAGAGATGCTAATGAGGGTTATCAGATATGGTCGGCCACAAGCATGAATACCATTATGACAAATAGTACTGGGTGGTGGACATTAGACGGAAAGAAAACTTCAGAACCAACCATTACTTTTGGAGATGTGGTGTATATTGTGTGCTATGCCAAAAATGGCAACGACATGGCTTCGATAGCCAATTACGAGATATTGTATAATAATACTTATCCAAAGACGCGTGAGCAGATTTTTGCTGATGGCGATAACGACCGCACATATAGCTACCTCAACACCCACTATCAGCAAGCTACAAAGCCTATATCGTTTGACGATGACAATAATACGCTGACATTGGACGCACCTACAGCAGCTAACAACATCTCTACGCTGTCTTCGCAATGGGACAAACGTGCGTATTGTTACGCTTATCCACAACTGCGCGACCTAAGTTGGCCTGATGGTTATGGTGTTATACACGGCGAGTATGGATTGTACAAGAGTGCAAACGTGCCGGGTGTGTCGGACGCAAACCAAGAGACTGCTGGTGGAAAAAAGATGTACCAATGGTGGGCTTCTGAAGTACTTTACGACCGTACCTATGAACTTACGGGCGGCAAGCAGTATGGATACTTCTTGTATGTGGACGCTTCAGATGAGAGCCGACAGATTGCTACTATCGACTTCAAGGCCGACCTGTGTTCGGGAGCGCGTCTTATCTTTGCAGGAGCAGTGGCAGACTTTACGTCTGGAAAGACACAACCTCAGTTGATGTTCAAACTATATGGCATCATAAAGGACGAGCAGGGCAAGGTGACCTATCAACGATTGCTGTCGTCGTTTAGCTCGGGCGACCTTGCCAACAATACTGCAGGCGGCATACAACAGGGCAAGTGGTTCCAGGTGTATAGCCGACTGGTGATACGAAAGAAGGCAGGAGTGGAAAACTATTCCGACTTCCGTATTGTGGTGGACAATATGTGCGACAACACCAATGGTGCCGACTATGCTATTGACGACTTGCGACTATATATACAGCATGCCAAAATAGACGTGATACAGAACAAGGCGGTGTGTCCAAGTCAGCTCAAAGGTTCGGGCAATACCGATGACGTCAAGCTCATGATAGCCTCTCACTACGAGAACATACAGGCTGTTGTAGGTGTGGGAGTGGCTTCAAAGTTGTTTTACCGTATATGCGACTTGGAGGGCAATCCTGTTGCAGGTATCGACTATGATGGCGACGGAAAAGCTGATGAATATGGTGTGGCAGAAGTGCCTGCTGAATACAACGCAAGCAAGATGCTGCCAAGCTATGCAGCAGGAGGCAGCACCGATTCGCCAATGTTTACAAAGGACGTGGACGGGAATATACTGCTGTTGCTTGCCTATCGCCATTTCAACTTGGCTTTTGGTACTAAATATTACATTTCGGTAACTATCCCTAACGAAGACGATCCTGACAAGCCTGGTGAATGGGGTAAACCTACTGATGCTTGCTCTTCGTATAGTGAGGACTTTGAGTTTGTACAGCAAAAGTTTACTGTTTCGGACGCTACCGGAAATACCGTATCAACGGTACGTGTGTCGTGCGATGGATCTAATAAGCCTAACGTTAACATTAGCGGAAAGTTGGTGACTACCGACGTGGTGAATGGTGGTGCAATTACATTGCATAAGGTTAAATTAGACTGGTTCTTCAGCGAGCCAGACAAGGAGAACAATTTTGCCTCCATCCCCGAGTTGCAAGAAACGCTGGCAAACTATCGCAACAGAGCTGAGTATACCGAAGTGAAAGGTCTTGATGCGGGATATAAAAACATAGATTCAACAGGCTATGCACTATTGAAAAAGTATGTGGACAACGGACAATTACTGCTTTCGGCAAGCAACAATCTTGACGACTATCAGTATAACTCAGAAAAGACTGGGGTATACAAAGTGGCTGCAATCCCTGTAACACCAACATTTACAGAGGGTACAGTAAAATACGAAATCTGCCCCGACCCTATGTACTTTACTCTGCGTATAGTCAAAGATGGTCCGAAACTTACTATGGGTGATGCAAGTGTTGCTTACCCTACAGACGACCGCAGCGTGCGTATAGGCTTGCCACAAATAAAGGCCATGTTGGCAGCAGGAAAGGAACTGAGATTGCCTGTAGCAAACCTTGAAGATGCTGCCAAGATTAAGTTTCAGAATGGCTCAAATGTGTTTGTTGCCAATTCAAACGATCCAACATTCAACCTTGGTTCTACTACAAAGCAGATTGTAGGAAAACTAAAGGAAACAACTCTTGAGGGAACTTCGCTGACAGGAGGTAAAGGCTATATAAGTTTACTCTTCGACAACGACAATGCTTTGGATATTCTACACGAAGGCTATTGGTATGAGCTGAACTTCTCGTACGAACAAGATGTCGCGGGGTCTACCATGTCGTGCCCAGGAGAAGTTTTCATCACATTCAAGGTGGTGCCAGAATATCTGACGTGGAATTCTACACTTGCCAACAAACTTAATGCCAACTGGAACAACGACCTAAACTGGAAACGGTCTACTGCGGCTGAATTGTATAAAACTGACTATACTGACTATGGTACAGGAATTTACGACAAGCTGAACAGTAACCAGGCATATACACCAATGAAATTCTCGAAGGTTACTATACCTGACCAAACGGGCAAGGTGTATCCCGCACTCGGCAATATCGTATACCGCGAAGGAAACAACATCGCCCTTAAGCTTACAAACTATAAGGGCGAGGAGGCTACAGCGGCTATTGCTTACGATATGCTAACAACATGGAACTATAACACTATCGACCATTCAGACACAGGCGAAGGTTGGTTTACTTGTGAAACGTTCAAGGGCAATATTTGTGATGAAATATACTTCAAGCCACAAGCTGAATTACTCAATCAAGCTTACCTTGTGTATAATAAGGCTTACGTAGAAAAGGAGATGACTCAGAATAAATGGAATATCATTTCATCACCTTTGAAGGATACGTATGCAGGCGACTTCTTTGTGCCGGTTAAAGATAATCCCACGTATGGGTCGCGTGGTAGAGAATGCAAGGAAGCTTTCACACGCATGGAGTATGATGCCCTTACAAATAACAGCCGTGTGGAAGCGCCAGTATACCAGCGCAATTGGGACAGCAACGGCGAACAGGTAATCGATGGTATAACGGGCTACAATGCAGATGACTATTTTAATGGTTATAATCGCATTGATACAATAACAGATGGCGCAATGAATATAGAGTCGCTATATTGGAGTCATGTGTTCAACAAGCTGGACGAGAAGTATGCCGATGGCAGAGGGTTTGCCATTAAGGCTGGTGACGATTATAAAAATGTAACACCAACGTGGCTCTTCCGTTTACCAAAGGAGGATAAAGAATATTTCTATACTACTGTTGATAACAATCCATACAATTCAGATGGCACATTTATCAAGGTAGTTCCGGTGGATAAAACGGATATATATAAGTTTAATGTGGCTTCTGTTACTGCAGCGAATGAATTGGGAACTGTAAATCAGCAACTAACCACAAACACACATAGCAAGAACTGCTATTATATGGTCGGTAATCCGTATACAGCAACGCTGAGTATGTATAGCTTCCTCAATGGTAACCCAAAGTTTGAACGAAAAGTATGGACTATTCAAGATGGTGTGCTTAAGGCGTATCTCATTAAAGAAGGTACATACAATCGTAAAGAAGATTTGCTGATTGAGCCTATGCAGGCTTTCTTCGTAAAGGCTAAAGCAGACGAAATCATAAGCTATGCAACTTTTACCCTACTCATGACCACAGACCGCTGGAAGGCGGGTGGAGGGAAAATAGCCGAGACGAAAGCAAAGATGAACATCCATGTTATTGAGGGTGGCAAAGAAATGGCTACTGCCAAGGTCATAGTGAAGGATGATGCCAACGAAGACTTCTGCAACGATGAGGATATAGAGCTGCTCAACAACACCGAACTGGAGGATATTCCGCAGGTTTACACCATAGCTGGCACTCAGGCTGCTGCGCTCAATGCATTGCCCAATATCGGAATATTGCCTTTTGGAGTGATTGCAAAGGAAAATAAGATGGTGACTGTGGAGTTGGAGGCAAATAAATATCTCGACACCCCACTCTATATTCTCGATGCCCAAACAGGCACCTATACCCCAGCCGACCATGCCATAGAGATTGCTGCCAACGAGCATGGCAGATATTATATCACTACCGCCATCTACAACACCGCGAGCCGTGGCAACGATAACCCAATACGCTGCTTCTCGCCTCAGAGTGGCACTATCATGGTAACCTCTCTAGGCAGCAAACTTACCTCTGTGAGCATCTACTCCATCGATGGTAAGCTCCTTACTTCGGCCTCTGGCATCAATGCCACGACATGGCATAAGCAAGTGGCTACGGGACTATATATTGTAAAGGCGGCCACGGAGGATAGAATGGAGAAAACGGTGAAGATAAAGGTGAGATGAAAATAGGTGAAGAAAAAATCTCCTATTAGGGCTTGCTCAGGACTTGCACCCGTTAGACAATGCTCCTGCCGAGCGTACCAATTGGGTAGGAGGTAAATGTTGTTCATAAAAGGCATTTACCTCCTACTTTCACATTTACCGACCTCCCACACCACCGTACGTGCCGTTCGGCATACGGCGGTTTCGTGCTTTTACACCTTACGGTGTGTGGCAAGTTGTTTTCAGCCTTCCCTTCGAGACACGTCACTTCTATTCTATTGTCGGATTCCGTCCTATCGTGTGAATAGAGAGTTCCTTTTCGGACATCTGACTACAAAAGACTCTCAAGGTAGCAGTCATTTACTGTTGCACTGCACGATTCAGTCCTTCCCTATAGACAACCCGTGTCTTGGGTACTATGACCTCTGCTGACTTCTCACGACAAGCTTTACTCCGTCATGGTACATCGAATGATTCATCTTCACCCATGCGTCCGTGAGACCTCCTCGGATAAGGGCATTATCTTTCCATCTTATACCTACTTCATTTACACCAACCATTCCGAATAGCTATGGGACTTTGATTTGTGTTGCAATCTTATCCATGGTCATATGCCTTGTATGAAGTTTCTGTTCGTTAGGTCAGATGTTTGCCGCCAGCTTCCTTCAGATTTCACCTCACGATGAACACCCTTGCCTTTGGCTATGTAATTCCCGCTATTAGGGGTTATCGGGACTTGCACCCGTTAGATAATGCTCATGCCGAGCGTACTAATAAAGCACCTTCGCATTTCTGCGAAGGTGCTTTATTACCATGTTATGCCAATGTTTGATATTGTGTGATATTATTTCACAATTTCTTTTTTAACCCTGCCGTTATTGTACTTCACGAGGTTGATGCCCTTAATAGGTGCAGTCAATCTCTGACCATTTACAGCATAACGAGCGGTTTCTTGAACTTCCGGCTCTGCTACTATGTTACGAATATTAGTGGCATCAAACTCTACGATATTTTCAAAATCCCCCCATTCTGATAACCAATATGCATCGTATGTTCCCTTGGGGACATAAAATGTGCAGTTCTTTAAGTCGCATCCCTCAAATGCATTCGCACTTATACTTGGGGGCGTTTCTGCATATACGTAAACTGATCTTAAACCACTGCATCCATCGTATTTGCAAGTCTTTTACTATCAATTATTTACATATTAAACGGTAGAAAAGTGATTGCGTGGATTCTATGAAGAGTCAGAAATGGAAAGATTTAACGTTTTTAACTTTATTAAATAGTGCTGGAAACAAATAATGCCAATTGTAAATGGCAAAAAAATCGTTATATCTGATTCGACTAAAAAGAAAAAGCCACAGCGAATTTCGCCATGGCACATCTTTACTCTACCACAACCTGCCCCTGTGGTATTAGGGCTCTTCTCTAAACGGAGAGAATGCTGAGAGACTTATCCTCTTGGAGGAAATGGATCCTTACCATGAGAGTCTCTTTCTCGAATCTGTCCATTACGACCGTGAATAAATAGTTCGGAATGCTGGTTCTTGGAAATTTGACGAGCGGCAGCAATTGCATCGGACTGCCTATCAAATGTTGAAGTCAGTCTTGAATTGCCTTCGCCCTTAATGCCCCACTTATCTCCAGCAGGAACAACATGTTGGTTCTTGCCCATCTGTTACACCTCCTTTCTGCGCCCAGTTTTGACAAACATGTCATAGCGCTTTATATTACCCATGCGAACATTAAGCCAGGGTCGAATTTACGACAAAATTGTGCCGATAACCGACAGAATGACAATGAATAACGTAATTCTTGTCGTATTTATACATATTTAATTCAGATAATTGTCAGAGCTCTGAAATAATTTGTTATCTTTGCAACGAAATTTCACGAAATATCAGACGTCATTATGTTATTGTCAGCCAAATTTGAAAACATTTACTCGTTTAACGAGGAAACACGTATCTTGTTCACAGCCAGCAAGAGCGACCAATTGCCGTTGCAAGTGTCACGTGCGGAGAAACGGGATGATATATCCGTGCTCCGTATGGGATTGATTTATGGTGCCAATGCTTCCGGAAAGTCAAACATCATAAAATGTTTGGCTATTATCAAGGAGTTTGCCTTGAATGGTTGGAGCAACCTCAAATATAATTACTTCAAGATGACGGATGAACCCCAAGAGCGTTCGAGTATCGAATTGGAGTTTAAGGCAGACAACCAGTTCTTTGCTTACGGAATAGCTTTCTCTAAAGGCGGTTTGCTTGAGGAATGGCTATATAAGACTGGCAGCCGCAATGACACCATGATCTTTGAGCGTAAACGTAATGGTGGCAGTTGGGATAATACTATTGCGCCTCAGTTCCTAAAAGATGAGGATGGACAATTCTTGAAGTTCCTGATTGAAGGCACACCTACCAAGGGTACTTTCTTAAGTGAGTATATCAAGCGTAACGGAAAGGGAATAGATACGATTAAATCTGCTCGTAAATGGTTTGAGAATCTGAATATCATCTTCCCCAATACACATAGAACAGATTTCCCATTCCGAGTTGTGAACGACACCCAGTTCAGAACTGTAATGCGCGAACTGCTAAATTATTTTGGAACAGGTATCTCAGACCTTCGTCGCGTAGAGTCTAAACCTGAAGAATTGGGCATTCCCGACGAAATCCGTCAAAAGATTGAGGAAAGTCTTGAAGGCAAAGGCTCCGAAACAGGTGTGGTGATTCACAATGAGAACCGCTTCATCTTTGCAGAAAAAGATAAGTCGAAGAATCTGAAGTGGCATGAGCTGAAAACCATCCACAAGAAGGAAGACAGCAACTCAGACTATATATTCGAAATGTTCGAAGAATCTGATGGAACGTCACGTTTGTTCGACTTCATTCCAATGCTTATAGATATGCGTGCAAATGATGCGGTCTATGTTATTGACGAGGTCGATAGGAGTTTGCATCCAATGTTGACATTGAAATTATTGGAAATGTACAACAGCCTGCTTAAAAGCGATTCGCAAATGCAGCTAATATGCACTACACACGAGTCCAATCTTCTTTCTACCGCCCCTATCCGTCAGGATGAAGTCTGGTTTGTAGAAAAAGACAAGAAAGGAGAAAGCCATTTGTCTTCACTCTGCGAGTATAAGCCGAGGGAAAATGTGCAGAAAGGTTATCTGAATGGTCGCTATGGAGCGATTCCGTTCTTTGGCGAATTGAATAATATTCATTGGGACGATGCGAAGTAGGAATAGTTTGATGCGTGAACGTCGCGAAGCATTTCGAGACGCCCGCCTGATAGTCATAGCCTCTGAGGGCAAAGACACGGAGAGGATATATTTCAAGGCATTGGCCAAGGAATATACCAACCCCCGTGTGCATGTGCATATTTTGGAACGGAGTGAAGCCGAGCAGAACAACTCCAGTCCAGAACACGTCTTGAAGCAACTGAACGATTACAAAGAACAATATGCTTTAGAAGCAGACGATGAACTTTGGCTTGTAATTGACAAAGACCGTTGGACAGAAGCAATGCTATCTCGTGTAGCTACGGAATGTACACAAGATGAATATATGCACATGGCGCTGAGTAATCCTTGCATCGAGCTATGGCTGTTGCTGCATCTGGTAGATGTCGCTTCATTATCTCCCGAAGAACAGCAGCAATGGCTGGAGAATCGCCGAAATTCGAGGAGGAAAGACCCATATCTAAAGATGCGATTGCGTCAAGAAATGGGTTCTTACCATGAAGCTGCATACGATGCCCAAATGCTGATTGTCCATATAGAAGAAGCGATGGAACGAGCAAAAGCGTTGGACAAGAATCCAGCCGACCGTTGGCCGCAGACTCTCGGCACACGAGTGTATCTGTTGGCTGAGAGTGTGATGAATAGGAGTCTTAAATATAATCAACAAGGCTATTAATATGACAAAAGAACAGATATTTACAGAAATACAAAATATTGTTTCCGCCAATCCCGTATTAGTGATTGGGAGTGGTGCCTCTGTGCCTTATAATATTCCAGGAATGAACACACTTGCTGCCGAGCTGAAGAACTTCCTTGGGGCTAACCCATACAAAAATCCTGACTCGAAGAAAGCCGTACATGAATTTATTGAGAATTTAAATCATGGTATGGGACTTGAAAAAGCCCTGTTGAATACAAAAGCGACAGATGAAGTAGAAAATGATATTGTTTGCAAAGTATGGAATCTTATAGAATATGCAGACCGAGATGTTTACATAAAAATGTTAAATGGTGAAGATATGGCACTCAGGCCTTTGTTGGACTTCATTATATACAAAGATCCTGCAAAGATATGCAACATTGTAACAACCAATTATGACAGAATTATAGAGTATGCAGCTTGTCAAACAGATGCTTATATCAACACAGGATTTACTCCAAATATTGTAGGTCATCCATACAATAAGATTGAATTCTCACCAAAAAAATTAGAATCGG